>Ga0209643_1000968_pt1 | contig 33315 bp, 29 predicted proteins | sample AutmiccBRH37_all_FD_187383 | JGI IMG/M metagenome (GOLD analysis project Ga0209643, IMG submission 187383) | Deep subsurface microbial communities from Mt. Terri, Switzerland - Autotrophic microbial communities BRH/37_all (SPAdes) (version 2) | ecosystem: Environmental > Aquatic > Deep...
CCAGCTGGGAATCGATCCAGACGCGGGTCGGCGAATATATGGCGGCCTTCCTGTTCATGGAAGTGCTGATGATCGGCGTGTTCGCGGCGCAGGACATCTTCCTGTTCTACATTCTCTTCGAGGCCGGCCTGATCCCGATGTATCTGATCATTGGCATCTGGGGCGGGGCCAACCGGATTTACGCCAGCTACAAATTTTTCCTCTACACCCTGCTCGGCTCGGTGGTGATGCTGATCGCGATGCTGTGGATTGTGCAGGACGCCGGAACCAGCGACATCCCGACCCTGCTCAACTATGATTTTGCGCCCGAGGCGCAGACATGGCTGTGGCTGGCCTTCTTCGCCAGCTTCGCGGTGAAGATGCCGATGTGGCCGGTGCATACCTGGCTGCCGGACGCGCATGTGCAGGCACCAACCGCGGGTTCGGTGATCCTGGCCGGCGTGCTGCTGAAAATGGGCGGCTACGGCTTCCTCCGCTTCTCGCTGCCGATGTTCCCGGAAGCGTCCGAGCAGTTCATCTGGCTGATCTTCGGCCTGTCGATGGTGGCGGTGGTCTACACCTCGCTGGTCGCTCTGGTGCAGCAGGACATGAAGAAGCTGATCGCCTATTCGTCCGTCGCCCATATGGCGATCGTGACGCTCGGCCTGTTCGCGTTCAACCGCCAGGGTATCGAGGGCGCGATCATCGTGATGCTGAGCCACGGCCTGGTCTCCGGCGCATTGTTCCTGTGCGTCGGGGTAATCTACGACCGGCTGCATACCCGCGAAATCGACCGCTACGGCGGTCTGTCGATCAACATGCCGAAATACGCGATATTGTTCATGCTGTTCACCATGGCCTCGATCGGCCTGCCGGGCACCAGCGGCTTTGTCGGCGAATTCCTGTCGCTGGTCGGCCTTTACAAGGTCAACAGCTGGGTGACGCTGGTCGCAACCACGGGCATCATCCTCGGCGCCGGCTATATGCTCTATCTCTATCGCCGGGTCGCCTTTGGCGAGCTGGTGCACGAGGATGTCAAGGCGATGCCCGACCTGTCGGCGCGGGAAATGGCGCTGCTGGCGCCGATTGCCGCCGCGGTGATGTGGATGGGTGTCTATCCGGAAAGCTTCATGGCGCCGATCCGCGGCGATGTCGGGGCGCTGGTGGCGCGGATCGACCGGGCCGCGCCGGAAGGCGACGCGCATCTGAAGATGGGCGAAGCGAAACCGGCACTCAAAGCTGAAGCCCATGGGGAGGCGCACTAATGAACCTTGCATCTTCTCTCTGGCTGGTATCGCCGGAACTGTTTCTCTCGGTTTCGAGCCTGATCCTGCTGCTGGTCTCCGCGTGGAGCCAGGAAAAGGCGGCGCGTCTGGTCACGATATTGTCGGTGGCGGCGCTGTTCGGCGCTTCAACCTTGCTGATGCTGCTGTCGCACAATCCCGATTTCAAGGACGGCGCAGACGCGTTTGATGGCCTCTACCGGATGGATACATTCGGCAGCACGGCCAAATTCCTGATCTATCTGGCAGCGATCATTTCACTGATCGTGGCGCCCCGCTTCTTCCAGGCGGGCGGAAAATACCGCTCGGAATATCCGGTGCTGATCCTCTTTGCCACGATCGGCATGGGGATGATGGTATCGGCGACCGACATGATGACGCTCTATATCGGTCTCGAGCTGAACAGCCTGTCCGCCTATGTGCTGGCCAGCTTCATCCGCACCGACATCCGCTCTTCCGAAGCCGGCCTCAAATATTTCGTGCTCGGCGCGCTGGCGAGCGGGATGCTGCTGTTCGGCATTTCGCTGGTTTACGGTTTTGCCGGTTCGACCAGCTTTGCAGTGATCGGCGAAACGCTGACCGGCGATCTGGCGACCGGGCCCCTGATCGGGCTGGTGCTGGTGCTATCGGGCCTGGCGTTCAAGATTAGTGCGGTGCCGTTCCATATGTGGACGCCGGACGTCTATGAGGGTGCACCGACACCGGTGACCGCATTTTTTGCCAGCGCCCCCAAGGTTGCCGCCGTGGCGCTGACCGCGCGGGTGATCGTCGATGCGTTTGGAGGCCAGACATCGGCCTGGCAACAGATCATCGTCTTTGTCGCGCTGGCCTCGATCATTCTCGGCGCGGTCGCCGCAATCGGGCAGCAGAATATCAAGCGGCTGCTCGCCTACAGTTCGATCAACAATGTCGGCTTCCTGCTGATCGGCCTTGCCACGGGTACCGCCCAGGGTATTTCCGCGATGCTGTTCTATCTGGCGATCTATGTGGCGATGACGCTGGGCAGCTTCATCTGCGTGCTCGAGATGCGTGACAAGGACGGCAGGCCGCTGGAAAGCCTGACGAGCCTCGCCGGGCTGTCGCAGACGCGTCCCGGTCTGGCCGCCGCCTTCGCGGTGTTCATGTTCTCGCTGGCCGGTATTCCGCCGCTGTTCGGTTTCTGGGGCAAGTTCCTGGTGTTCGATGCAGCGGTCGCTGCGGGCATGCTGCCGCTGGCGGTAATCGGTATCGCCGCGTCGGTGATCGGGGCCTTCTATTATATCAAGGTCGTCAAGATCATCTATTTCGACGATCCTGCGGGCGAGATCGTGGTCACCGGGCACAAGGCCGAGAATATACTGATTGCCATATTGGCGCTGATCGTATCGCCGCTCGGCTATCTGGCGATCCCGTTCGTCGCACCGATTACCGCTGCAGCGGCGGGCGCACTGTTCTGACCACTTCCGTAAAGACCGTCGCGGAAACCGCATCGACCAATGCGGACGTCAAGCTGTTGGTGGAGCAGGATAATGCCGACGAGGGCTTCTGGCTGCGCGCTGAAAAGCAGGTCGGCGGGGTCGGACGGATGGGTCGCAAATGGGAAAGCCCGGCGGGCAATCTCTATTGCAGCACGGTTGTCGACATCAGGCCCGGTGATCCGGCGCCGTCCAGCCTGTCTTTCGTCACGGCGCTGGCGGTCTATGACATGCTCAAGGGTCAAATGACTCCCCATGCAGCGATCATGCTGAAGTGGCCCAATGACATATTGGTCAATCAGGCCAAGATCTGCGGAATATTGCTTGAACGCATAAGGGAAAAAGTGGTTGTCGGCATCGGCATCAACATTATCAGCGCACCCCGACTGCCGGATCGCGAGACGATCTTTTTGCATGCAGCCAGCGACCGGAATGACAAGGATGCATCGCAAATTCTGGACCTTCTGATCCCTCGATTCGAGAACCGGCTGGAACAGTGGCGGATATCCGGTCTCCCGTCGATTTTGCACGACTGGCAAGCCGTGGCGCACGAACCGGGTACCAGTCTGTATGTCTCCGACCCTGGCGGAACGAGGATTCGCGGTGAATATCTGGGCCTGACCGATGATGGTGCGCTGCGCTTGAGAAAGCCCGATGGAACGCTTATTGTGATGCATGCTGGCGACGTCGAATTGGACCAGCGAGATGCCCTGTGAATGAAAGGTCGAAGTCATGCTGCTAGCCATTGACGCTGGTAACACCAATGTCGTCTTCGCCCTGTTCGACGGTGACGACATCCGCGCGCGCTGGCGGATCGCCACCGATGCGCGGCGGACGGCGGACGAATATGTCGTCTGGCTGCGGCAGCTCCTGCAACTGGAGGGTCTGGAACTGGGATCGGTCGATGCGGTGATCATCGGTACCGTTGTGCCGCGGGCACTCCACAATCTGACCGTGCTGTCCGAAAAATATTTCGACGTGACTCCGATGATCGCTGGTCGCGGCGCAGCGGAATGGGGCATTGCCCTGGATGTCGAGCAGCCCGACAGCGTGGGGGCCGATCGTGTCCTCAACGTGATCGCGGCGCATCACAAATATAAGCAGGATATCGTGATCATTGATTTCGGTACGGCGACAACTTTTGATGTCGCCGATTATGAAGGCGCCTACAAGGGCGGAATTATCGCTCCCGGGATCAATCTTTCACTCGATGCGCTGGTCGGCAAGACCGCCCAGTTACCCCGTATCGCCTTGGAATCGCCCGAAGACGACAATGTCATCGGCACGACCACCGAAAGCCAGATGCTGATTGGCATTTTCTGGGGTTATGTTGCAATGATCGAAGGTCTAGTGGAGCGCACGAAGGCGCAAATCGGTCGGCCCACCAAAATCATTGCTACCGGCGGACTGGCCATACTTTTTGACGAACATACAGATGTATTTGATCATCTGGAAGCGGACCTGACTCTCCAGGGCCTGCATTTCCTCTATCAGCGAGCAACACACGCTTCATGACAAAACCAAAAAAAGAGCTTCTGTTCCTGGCCCTCGGCGGCTCGGGCGAAATCGGCATGAATGTCAACCTGTACGGCTGTGACGGCAAATGGGTGATGGTCGATCTCGGCATGACCTTTGCCGACCCCAGCTATCCGGGCATCGACCTGATCCTGCCAGACCTCGAATTTATCGAGAAGCACCGCAAGGACCTGCTCGGGATCGTGCTGACCCATGGTCATGAGGACCATATCGGCGCGGTTCCCTATTTTGCCGCCGACCTGGACGTTCCCCTGTTCGCGACGCCTTTTACCGCCGGCCTGATCCGTCGCAAACTGGAAGAAGTCGGCCTCGAGCGCGAAGTCACGCTCAATATCATCCCCAATGAAGGCAGTTTTGATCTCGGGCCATTCGGCTTCCGCTATCTGCCGATCGCCCACAGCATTGCCGAAGGCAATGCGATGCTGATCGACACGCCTTATGGCCGGATTTTCCATACCGGCGACTGGAAGCTGGATGATGAGCCGGTTCTTGGTGTTCCGACACCACCGGAAACTCTGGCAAAAATCGGTGACGAAGGCATTCTTGCCATGGTCTGCGATTCGACCAATGTCTTCAACGACAAGGCTTCCGGATCGGAAGGCGAGGTGCGCCGCAACCTGATGCGCGTGGTCGAGGAGATCGACACCCGTATCGTCGTGACAACATTTGCCTCCAACGCCGCCCGGCTGCAGACGCTCGGCGAGGTCGCCATCCATGCCGGCCGCAAGCTCTGCGTCGCCGGCCGCTCGCTCGACCGGATCATCGAGAATTGCAAGGAAAACGGTTATCTCAAGAATTTCCCGCCGACGGTCGATTTTCAGGAAGCGATGAGCCTGCCGCGCGGCGAGGTGATGATCATCGCTACCGGCGGGCAGGGCGAGGCGAGAGCAGCGCTCGGACGGATCGCCGGCGACAGCCACCAGATCAAGCTGTCCGAAGGCGACCATGTGCTGTTTTCTTCGAAGCAGATTCCCGGCAATGAAATCGCCATCGGCCGGATCCAGAACCAGCTCGCGGCCAAGGGCGTCGTGATGATCACCGAGCGGCAGGAGCATATCCATGTTTCGGGTCACCCCGGGCAACCGGAACTGGCGCAAATGTACAAATGGATCAGGCCCGAAATCCTGGTACCGGTCCATGGCGAAATCCGGCACATGAAAACCCAGGTCCGCTTTGGTCTGGAACAGGGCGTCCCGAAAGCGATATTCCAGCAAAATGGCGACGTCGTGCGACTGGCGCCCAATGGTCCCAAAATATTGGGGCAGGAACGCACCGGACGACTGGTCGTGGATGGTGACGTGATCATCCCCGCCGACGGCAAGACCCTGAACGACCGGCGCAAGACTGCGCATAACGGGATGATTTCGGTAGCGATCGGCCTGGACGAGAAGGGCAGGATTTTCGGCCAGCCCGTCCTGAAAATGCACGGCGTACCGCTGGAGGAAGACGAAGAGGATTTTCTCGATGAGGTCGTTGACAAGATCATGACCCATTATGCAAAGCCGGTGGGTGATATCGACAAATTCAATGAAGCGATCCGCCTGCTTGTGCGTCGCAGTGCAACCGAGTGGACGGGCAAGAAGCCGGTCATATCGGTGCTGATAATAGAGGCGTAGCGGGCGATGGAAATCACCTCGATTGCTGCGATTTACGTGCTTTTCTGGGTGACGGCCGCATTCATCGTCCTGCCGATCGGAATCCGCAACCATCATGAATCCGGGATTGAAATGGTCAAGGGGCAGGCGGACGGTGCGCCGGTCAATTTCCGCCCCTTGCGGATATTGTTGCTGACGACGCTGCTGGCAACGGCGGCTTTCGGGCTATTCTATCTCAACTATGCCAACGGCTGGATCACGCTCGACAGCATTGATTTCTTCAATAGCCGGGAACGGCTGAGCTAGTTTCGCAAGCGCTCAATGGCTTGGGCCAGAGCCACATAAAGCTTGCCGATGTCGGATGACAGCAAGGTCACGCAGATGGCGCTGCCGTCACGGGTGGCCAGCACACCGCGCAGCATCGCTTCGAAATCATGGATATAGCGGTTCACATGCTCGCGGAATTCGTCATTGCCCGAATATTGCGCCAGGATCTCGCGGACTTCCCTATTGTCCAGCAAGCGCACGGCGCGCCGAGTGAAAATGCCGCGATCGCCTTTCAGATAGGCGGACCATTCCATGTCGGTGACATCGTTGGACAATATCTTGCCCACATCGATCGAGATGGAATTGAGCGATTCGGTCAGCTGTGCCACCCGCCGGGTGAAATTCTCGTCGCTGCTTTGCTCGGCCTTTTCCTTGGCGAACAGGATGCGCTGCTCCAGCTTGATGGTCATGTCCTCGATTGCGGCCAGCTGATCGGTAAGATGGGCCGCGGTGGACTGGGTTGTCGCGACCGCGCTGGAAACCGCCTGTTCCAGTTTCGGCGCGATCGAGGCAATCTTGTCGTCGATAATCCGGTTGAGTGCCTCTTCGCTGGTTTTTTCAAAGGCTTCAGTCGAACCGGCGATCGAATTCTCGAGCGCCTGCCTTGAATATTCGGATGCCTGTTTCGCGGTCTCCTTGACCTGCAGGAGCGCCCCGATCATCTTTTCGCCAGCGCTTTCGGTCAGCGCCTCATTCTGCTCCCGCACGTCCTCGATCGCTCGGGAAAGGTCGGCAATCTGATCGACCAGCGATTTGCTCGTCTCGTTCCCCTCTTCGCGCAATTGCCGGATATGCTGCTGCTGCTTGGTGATCGAATGGTCGGTTTGTGCAACCTGCTGCGCTACCCGGCCAGCATCTTCCTGCGCCTTGCGCGCCTGGCTGGCGATCTGGCCGTAGAGCGCCAGACTTTCCTTGGATTTTTCCGAGACCCGGTCGAAAGCGATCGGCAGGGTTTCATCCATTTCCCGGGCGTTGCTGTCGAGCGCGACAAGTAGTTTCTCCATCCGCTCGATCATGCCGTCCGCTGCGCCATAGCCATTTTCCAGCGACTCCTGCAACGCGGCGCTATTCTGTTCCATGGCCGACATGGCGAAAGCCAGCTTTGCGGTTTTTTCGCCGCTTTCATTGTCCAGATTTTTCACATTTTCCGCGATGTCGGAGATATTCTGGTTGAGCGTGGCGGCCAGCGCCTGCAACCGGACCTCTTCCTCGTCGGCAATTCTGCCTACGCCAGCCAGCGCGGTTTCGAGCGCATCCAGATCAGCCCGCATCGCCAGCGCCGATTCCGACGCCTGCGTGGCCAGTTGTGCCCGGGTCTGGTGAATCGCCTCGACGGTTTCGGATGTCGTCTTCTGCAACAGGCTGGCGAGCTGGCTTGATCCGGCTTCGGCCTCCTGGAGTTGTTCGGCCAGGCTGATCTTGATCCGCTCGGCCTCGACCGCCAGATTTTCCAGAGACACGGTGGACTGCTCGGTCAGTTCCGACAGGCTCTGCCGGGCATCGGTTCCCACGTCCCGGATTTTTCCAAGCGTCGACACCATCGCCACCATCTCGGTCTGTGCGGTCCGTCCGGCATTGCCGATCTGGTTGGTCACATCCTTGGCGGTACTGATCACCAGCGGCAAATGATCGCGCAGCTGTTCGAGATTCCGGTAGGCGGTGCCACCGACATCGTCCAGTTTCTGCATCTTGCCCAGTCCATCGTCGAGCGATTTGCGGATCAGGCCGGCGGCGGCCGTCAGCTTGCCGGATGACTGGCTGCCGAGCGTTTCCAGTTCCCTGCTTTCCCGACCGAGGAATTCACGAGCGACACTCAGTTCATTATTGATCGTTTTCAACCGGGTTTCGAGCAATTCGGACTCGGAGCGCAGGGAAAGGGCAACATCGGCAAAGCGATGGGCTTCGCGGGTGCTGTTGCGCATGTAGAGCAGATAGACGATGCCGAGCGTTGCAACCGGCAGGCACCATTGCGCCAGCAGGTCGACAAACAGCTTGGGCGTCGCCGTTGTTGTAAAAATGTCGCGGTAGGCCCACAGGAAAAATCCGGTCCAGCAGGCAACCGCGATGCCAAGCAACAGCAACGGAAGGAAGCGGGACCGGGAAGGACCCGAGCCTATATCGTCCGCATAATGGTTCCAGTCATCATCCGAGGAGACATTGCTATTTTCTTGATTTTCATCGGGAAAATCGGGCTGGTCCGCTCCCGGGGCAGGCGCTTCGCTTGCTTCGCCTGCGGTTGATTCCTGCTGGTCGTCGCCGGAGTTTTGCTCGCGGTCGCGCCACATCCCGATTATTTTAGATTCTCCTGCCATAAGACTATTTACCACATTATCAGATCATAGAAACCATAAGTTAACCATATCGCGTGTAGGCGGTGGAAATGTCATTTGATTATGGGGCTTTGGATGCCGCTCTGACGGCTGCAGTAGGGGACGACCAGTCGCTCATTGCAGAATTGCGCGCGGCGTTTCTCGAAAGCGCAAAACGGCAGGTGGACCTGCTGGGCAGAGCGCGCTGCGATGCCAATTGGGAATATGCCGCATGGCGCCTGAAAGGGCTGGCGGCAAGCTTTTCCGCCACCAAGATATTGCAGTTGGCCGACGAAGCGGCACATTCGGCACCCGGCGATCCGGTGATCTTGCGGAAACTGGAACGGGCGGTGTCGGCGGTCGAGGCCCACCGGGACTGATAGCCGGTTCAGGGGTGCTGAACGCGCGCCCATCGCCAGAATATCTCTTGGCATGTCCGGACGCCACCATCTATGGATAGGAATATTCTTCCTCTTCATCGTTCGGGACCCCCCTATTTGTGAAACTCGCACTGATTTCCCTCGCAAAAGACGATCTCGACGGAAACGGACCGATTGCGTTGCTGCCGCTGTTCGCCGGCACGCTGCTCGATTTGCAGGTCCAGGCCGCCCAACGCTTCGGATGCGAGAAATATATCTTCCTGTGCCCGGTTACCCACGGGGCGCTACTGCAGAAGATCGATGCGATGAAGCAGCAGGGCCTCGATGCGGAATATGTCCGCAGTCCCAGCGATCTCGTGCAATATGCCGGGGACCAGGATCATGTCATCTATATTGCCGACGGCATATTGCCGAATGACGAGATTGTCGCGCAGCTGAGCGGGGCACCGCAGGAATTGCTGTTCACCGTGCTGCAGGCCGAGGAATATCAGGAATTCGAACGCATCGATCTCAATCAGCGCTGGCTCGGGATCGTCTCGCTGAGGGCATCGCGGCTGGTGGCGATGATCGATATTCCCGACGAGTGGGAAATCGGGTCGGCTTTGCTGCGGACTGCCGTGCAAGCCGATTGTCCGCGAGCGATCATCTCGGACCGCAGGATGGGCGCCGGTGCGATCGTCCATATTCAGAGCGAACTCAGCGCTGCGCAATTTACCCGGCGCAGGCTGCGAGACATGCCGGCCAAAAAGGACAATTTCCTCAACCGCTTTCTGCTGCGGCCGCTGATCAAGCGCAGCCTCCCGATGCTGTGGACCAAGAAAGCTGCGCCGCAATATCTTCAGATATCCACTCTGCTCGCCGGCCTGGCGGGCATCGGACTGGCCGTTCCGGGCTATTCGGTCGCCGCTTTGGGCTTGCTGTTTTTCGGCAGCGTCGCCCAGTTCGCTCGGGCTGCGATGGTGCAATTTGCCAGTGGCATGAAGAGTCGCGACTGGACCGCGGCCGCGCTGGATATTCTCGCCGCCTCCGCAGTGGCTATCCTGCTGGCGCAAGCCTCCAATGCGATGACACTGGTGCCAAATCTGGTGATTTTCATCGTTCTGCTGTTGCATCTCCTGCTTTTGCGGACCGGGGGCGACGAAATCCGTCTGGCGCTGATAAAACCGGATGTGCGGCTGGTTCTGCTGATCCTGCTGATCTCAGGCATTTTTGGTCCGATAAGCTATGGTATCTATGCCGCGATACTATATTCCGGCCTTTCTCTTGTCCTGGACCGCATTTTTGCAAGGAATTTGGCGCAGAGCTGAGCGCTTCCCGGCAAATGGCTAAAAATTCGACTTAGCGGCTTGTTAACCACATTAGAGTACGGCCTAGGCATGGTAGAGCGAGTTTCTCCGATGGACCGAACGAAGCAGAATGATATTATCCGGCGCGCGCGTGCGATGGCCGACAAAGCCTCCTTTGTGGCCGATGATTTTGCCCAGGTCCTGTTTCCCAGAACCGACGTGGTTTTCAATGACCGCATGCGATCCAATGCCCAGCAATATCTGCATGGCGCCGTGAACCAGATCGAAAAGCGCATCTGCGAGATTGCCACCCGTGATCTCGGCGCGACCCACGAAATGCTCCAGTCCATCGGGCAGGGAGGCGACGGCCAGAGCTTTGCCTTGCTCGAGCATGGCGGATTGCTGAACCAGCCCGAGATCGTCCAGCATCTGTTCGTCAAGACACAGCAGATGGAACTCGCGGCGAGGTTGCTGCAGAAAATCTCCCAGGAAGATCTCGAATCCACGCTGACCCGTCATCTTGATCATGAAGACCCACCGGTCGCCCAGGCCGCGATGGGATTGCTGGTGGCACAATCCAAAAGCACCGGTCCGGCCGGCGAAGTCGCCGTCAGCCTTGCCGATTTGCCGCCGGAAATCGTCTATGCGATTGCCTGGCCGGTGACGGCCGCGCTGGCCCGCTTGTCCGCGACTCCCGGCTCCCGCCTGCAACAGGCCGCGGAACGGTTGCTCGTCGAACATGACGAGAGCGCCGGCCTGGCGCGCAAGGCCGAGCGCCTCGCCCAGTTGCTCGAACAGGCAAAGACGGAAAAAGATCCCGCGCCGCATCCGATGAAAGACGGTCTCGCATTGTTTGTCGCACGGCTGGCCAGGCAATCCGGCTTGACCAGCGACCAGATCGTTACCTTCACGGCCGAGCCAAACATGGCGCGGTTCATTGTTGTACTGCGCGCTGCGGGTTATCCGGTCCAGGATGCGCTTTCGATATATGCGGCGCTCGACAGCGGCGACAATATTCTCACCGCCGCCACCTATGGCGAACTGGACCGGGACCGGTCCCTGGACCTGGTGTCCCGCTGGACCGCGCCTCAGGCCTATCAGAATGCCGACCGGATTCTTTCCCGCGACCATCTCGGTGAAGACGAAAGGTGAGCACGGCTCGCAAACTGGCGGAGCCGGTTCTGGGCCTGGTGGATGCCGATGGCTTGCTGCTGTCGGCCGATCCTCTGCTCATGCGGCTCCATTTGCGCTGTGGCGGCAAGGAAGGCGGGCCGCTGGCGGTCCCCGAACTGGCGGCCTTGTGCCGGCTCAGCCGGCGGCTGGGGATGAATCTGTCGCGTCCGGTGCAGGCATCGGACGATGACTGCCGCATCGAAATGTGGGTTGAGACACGGCTTGCTTCTCCGGAAAGGGATCAGCCGCTGAGCCTTTCGATCATCGACTGGAAGGAATATTCGCACGACGAGAGCGACAAGATTGATCCGGCGCGGGATCGGGATTTCGACAGGCTGGAGGGCCGGGGGGCGATCCGGACGGACGCGGCGCTGCGGATCATAGCCCAGCAAATGCCCGGCAATGTCGCCCGCAATTTCGATGCCATCGGCCGGTCCCTGCTCGACATATATGATGTAATCCCGCCCTCGGCCCACGCGAAACTGCTGGAAGCCGTGGCCGAGCGTCAACCGATCCGCAATCAGCGGGTGCGGCAGAAAAGCGGGGAGCAGGCCCTGTTCCTGATGCAGGGGCAGCCGCTGATCAACAAGGCCGGCCTGTTCGCCGGCTATCGTTTCACCGCAACGCCGGATGACCCGACCCAGAATCAGGAGGTCGGCGACGCAGATAGCAAGAGTGTCGGCGGAAAGCTGATCAGCGACAGCCTGTTCGGCATGCAGCTGGGTCCAGCCCTGCGGCAGCCGCTTGGCAAGATCATCGCCAATGCGGAAACGATCAGCAGCAAGCTGGAAGGCCCGCTGCGCGGAGACTATGCCAGCTATGCCAAGGATATCGCGTCGGCCGGGCGGCATCTGCTCGACCTGGTCAATGATCTTTCCGATCTGGAGGCGATCGAGCGTCCCGAATTTACGGTTGCCGGTGACGATATCGACCTAATTGATCTGGCACATCGCGCCGCAGGCCTGCTCGCCGTTAAGGCAGCGGATCACCAGATCCGCCTTGAGCTTCCGGACAAGGAATTGAAACTGCCGGCCTGCGGAGAATTTCGCCGGTCCCTGCAAATTCTCGTCAACCTGATCGGCAATGCGATCCGCTATTCGCCGGATGGTTCGGTGATCAAGCTGGCCGTTGCTGCTGATCAGGGCTTTGCGCGCATAACAGTCAGCGACCAGGGCGACGGCATTGCGGCAGAAGATCAGGAGAGGATTTTCGAGAAATTCGAGCGCCTGGGCCGGTCCGGCGATGGCGGCAGCGGCCTCGGCCTGTTTATCTCTCGCCGGCTAGCGCGCGCGATGGGCGGCAGTCTGGCGGTAGAGAGTGTGGCCGGCAAAGGCTCGACCTTCACCTTGTCCCTGCCGGAACGAAAAAAGCCATGAAAAAAGGGAGCGCAAAGGCTCCCCTTTCTCTCGATATTGCTGTCTTCTAGCGCTTGCCGATCGCCACATAGTCGCGCTTGGTCGGACCGGTGTACAGCTGCCGCGGGCGGCCGATGCGCTGGCCCGGATCGGAAATCATCTCGTTCCACTGCGCAACCCAGCCGACGGTGCGGGCGAGAGCGAACAATACGGTGAACATCGACGTCGGGAAACCGATCGCCGACAGGATGATGCCGGAATAGAAGTCGACGTTCGGGAACAGCTTCTTGTCGATGAAATAGGGATCGTTGAGCGCCATTTCCTCGAGCTGCAGGGCCACCTCGAATACCGGATCCTTGACCTTCAGCGTGTCGAACACCTCGCGGACGGTTTCCTGCATCACCGAAGCGCGCGGGTCGTAATTCTTGTAGACGCGGTGGCCGAAACCCATCAGGCGGAACGGATCGTCCTTGTCCTTGGCGCGCTTGATATATTCCGGAATGCGGTCGGGATGGCCGATTTCATGCAGCATGTTGAGCGCCGCTTCATTGGCACCGCCATGCGCCGGACCCCAGAGACAGGCGATGCCCGCTGCGATGCAGGCAAACGGATTGGCGCCCGAGGACCCTGCCAGCCGGACGGTGGAGGTCGATGCATTCTGCTCATGATCGGCGTGGAGTATGAAAATCCGGTCCATTGCCTTTTCGATTGCCGGGTTCACTACATATTCCTCGGCCGGAACGCCGAAGGTCATGCGCAGGAAATTGCCGGTATAGGACAGCTCGTTGTCCGGATAGACGAATGGCTGGCCGATCGAATATTTATAGGCCATGGCCGCAATCGTCGGCATCTTGGCGACCAGGCGGTGGCTGGCAATCATCCGCTGGGCCGGATCGTTGATGTCGGTACTGTCATGATAAAAGGCCGACAGCGCGCCGACGACGCCGCACATGATCGCCATCGGGTGGGCATCGCGGCGGAAGCCCTGGTAAAAGCCGCGCAGCTGTTCGTGCACCATCGTGTGGCGCGTGATCGTATTGTTGAAATCCTCAAATTCATCCGCCGTTGGCAATTCGCCGCGCAGCAGAAGATGGGCGACTTCCATGAAGCTGCTCTGCTCGGCGAGTTGCTCGATCGGATAGCCGCGGTGCAGCAGCACGCCTTCGCCGCCGTCGATGAAGGTCAGCTCGGACTCGCAGCTGGCGGTCGAGGTAAAACCCGGGTCATAGGTAAACGCGCCGGTCTGGCCGTATAGCTTGCGGATATCGACGACATCGGGGCCTTCCGTGCCCGTCAGAACCGGATATTCGTAATTTTCCCCATTGATGCTGAATTTTGCGTTATCGCCCACGATATTATCCTTTCTTCTCCCTGATTCTCAGGTTTTTTCTGTTTGATCTGCAAGACGCCCCAGCGACTCTTCTTTTCCAAGAAGGATCAGGACGTCAAAAATTCCGGGTGAACTGGTGCTTCCCGTCAGTGCCGCGCGCATAGGTTGTGCGAGCTTTCCCAACCCCAATTCGGCAGACTCCGCGATCGCTTTTATGGCTTCTTCCGTCGCCTCGAGCGTCCAGTCATCCAGATCATTCAGGGCAAGGTGAATCGATTTAAGCAGCGTCCGTGCGTCATCGTCTAGCAGATTTTCTGCCCGTTCGTCGAGAACAAGTGGGCGTTTTTTAAAGAGAAAAAGACTGGATTCGGCCAGTTCGATCAGATTTTTTGCCCGGCTCTTCAAAACCGGCATGGCCTGGCCGAGCAATATGCTGTCCGCAGCGGACAGGGATCGGCCGAGATCCTGCTCGATCCAGGGTGCAGCAAGCCGCACGAGTTCGCCATCTGCGGCACTGCGCATATAATGGCCGTTCATGTTTTGCAGCTTCTTGGCATCGAAACGGGAAGGCGATTTGCCGACGCCTGCCAGCGCAAACCACTCGATCGCCTGTTCCCGGGAGATGATTTCGTCATCGCCATGGCCCCAGCCGAGGCGCAGCAGATAGTTGAACATCGCATCCGGCAATATGCCCATGTCGCGATAGGCCTCGACCCCCAGCGCGCCGTGGCGCTTGGACAATTTGGCGCCGTCATTGCCGTGGATCAGCGGGATATGGGCGTAGACCGGTTCCGGCCAGCCCATTGCCCGGATCAGCGCCAGCTGGCGGAAGGCGTTGTTCAGATGGTCATCGCCGCGGATCAGATGGGTGACGCCCATGTCATGGTCATCGACCACCACCGCCAGCATATAGGTCGGCGAACCGTCGGAACGCAGCAGGATGAAGTCGTCGATCTCGCTGTTCTGGACCGAGACATCGCCCTGCACGGCATCGGCGATGGTGACCTTGCCGGCGGTCTCGGTCTTTAGCCGGATCGCATAGGGTGCGCCTTCCGGGGCTTCCGACGGGTCGCGGTCGCGCCAGCGGCCGTCATAGCGCATCGGCTTTTTCTCGGCCCGCTGCTGCTCGCGCATCGCGGTCAGCTCTTTCGGCGACGCGAAACATTTATAGGCATTGCCGGAGGCGAGCAGTTCGTGGGCCACTTCGGCGTGACGATCGGCGCGCGCCGACTGGAATACCGGCTCGCCGTCCCAGTCGAGACCGAGCCAGTCGAGGCCCTCTAGGATCGCGTCGATGGCTTCCTGGGTCGAGCGCGCCTTGTCGGTATCCTCGATCCTGAGCAGCGCCTTGCCGCCGTGGTGGCGGGCGAACAGCCAGTTGAACATCGCGGTCCGGGCGCCGCCGATATGCAGGAATCCGGTGGGGGAGGGCGCAAAGCGGGTTACGACCCCGTTTGTCTGTTTCGGCTGATCGGCATCATTTGAATTCACGCTGGCTTTGTTCCTGTGATAGCTTTTGGAAATGCGGGATAGAGTGAGCCCGAAGAGCGCCAGAGGCACCGGTTCCGGACCGATTGCCGTTGCCCTTAGCATGCCGTTCCACCCGCGACAATTGTCTGATTACTGGCAAGATGAACAGGTCCTCGAAAAGCTGGAAATGCTTCTGGAGCGGGAACGGGACCAGCTGCCCTTGTGGGTACCCGTGGCGCTGGGCTGCGGGATTGCAGTTTGGTTCAATCTGGCCAATTCCGCCTGGTGGCTGGCCTTCATGAGCCTGTGCGCTGCCATCTGTCTGTTTGCGATCGGAATGGCCAGGCATCGGCGAGCGGGAAGGGCGCTGTTCTGCTTTGCCCTGCTGGCCGCGATCGGCTGCGCGCTGATCTGGTATCGCTCGTGGAGCGTGGCAGCGCCGGTGCTCGAGCGGCCGCTGGTGACGATATTCAATGCCGGGATAGAAGGGGTGGAGCCGGTGCTGGCGCGCGATATGGTGCGACTGACCCTGCGCACCAGCGACAATCCCTATCTTCCGTCCCGGGTCCGCGTCAATGTGCCGCTCGAGCACGTCGGTCCCGCCTTGCAGCAGGGGGCCGTGATCCAGCTGCGCGCGCGGCTGATGCCGCCCGCGATGCCAGCGCTGCCCGGTGCCTATGATTTTTCCGAACGCGCCTGGTTCCAGGGCCTTGGCGCGACCGGGCAGGCGCTGGGCGAGATCACAATATTGCGGCCTGCCGATCCCCTGTTCGCCCTGTCCCGATACCGCCAGCAGCTGTCCGTGCATGTCCAGTCGCAAATGCCCGGCGCGGCCGGTGCCATCGGGGCGACATTGGCCACCGGCGACCGCGGCGCGATCGACGAGGCGGACGCCGAGGCGATGCGGCGCAGCGGGCTGGCGCATCTGCTCTCGATCAGCGGCCTGCATGTCACCGCGGTGGTCGGCGCGGTCTATCTGCTGGTGCTCAAGCTGCTGGCGCTGTCGCCGTCGCTGGCGCTGCGCTTCCGGCTGCCGGTCGTGGCGGCGGCCTGCGCGGCGCTGGCGGCGGTCGGCTATACGCTGCTGACCGGCGCGCAGGTGCCGACGATCCGCGCCTGCGTCGCCGCCCTGCTGGTGCTGGTGGCGCTGATGATGGGGCGCAGCGCGATTACCTTGCGGATGGTGGCGGCGGGCGCGCTGTTCGTGCTGATCTTCTGGCCGGAGGCGCTGGTCGGGCCGAGTTTCCAGCTCAGTTTTGCCGCGGTCACCGCGATCATCGCCCTGCACGACCACCCGCGGATCAAGGCGCTGCTGATGCTGCGCGAGGAGCATATGCTGCGTAGGACAGGCCGCTTTCTGCTGTCGCTGTTCCTGACCGGTCTGGTGGTGGAAATCGTGCTGATGCCGATCGCGCTATATCATTTCCACAAGGCCGGGCTCTATGGCGCGCTGGCCAATATCATCGCCATTCCGCTGACCACCTTCCTGATCATGCCGCTCGAGGCGCAGGCCCTGCTGCTCGACAGCGTCGGCCTCGGCGCGCCGGCCTGGTGGCTGTGCGAGCAGGCGCTGGCCGGCCTGATCGGGCTGGCCCATTTCGTGTCGACCCGGCCCGGCGCGGTGACGATGCTGCCGACCATGCCGGTTGCCGCGTTCGGCCTGTTGCTGCTCGGCGGCCTGTGGATCTGCCTGTGGCGGGAGAAATGGCGCTATTGGGGGCTGGTGCCGGCGCTCGCCGGAACCCTGCTGGTCGCGACAAGCCGCGCACCCGATCTCTATGTCACCGGCGATGGCCGCCATGTCGGAATTCGCAACGAGCGTGGCGAACTGGCGATGCTGCGCACCCGCAGCGGTGATTTCATCCGCGACATGATCCGGGAGAATGCCGGGGTGGACGGGGATGTGCAGGCTCTGGAAGACTGGACCCATGCGAATTGCAATGAAGATGCCTGTCTGGTGACGATAGCAATGGAGGGGCGGGACTGGCAGATCATGGCGACCCGCAGCAATCATCATATACCGGTGCTGGCGCTGTCGGCGGCCTGCCGCCGGGCGGATATCGTGATCAGTGAAAGATGGCTTCCCGCCGCCTGTCAGCCGCGCTGGCTGAAGATCGACCGCGAACTGCTGTCGCAGGTGGGAGGAATCACCATCGATCTGGAGAATCAGGAAATTGCCAACGCACGCGGCTGGACCGGCGATCATCAATGGACCCGCTATCGCACGGACGGCGAGGGCCGCGGCTTCTAGCCCCTGTTTCCGTTATGGGGAAGGACGTCATCAACTCGGACAAGCCCCTCCTTTTCAAGGGAGGGGTTCGGGTGGTTTCTCTCCTCGGAAAAGCATGGCCCGATTTCGCACATATCCTTCCCGCTTGTCGAAGGTGGCATCCTCCGTAGTCTTGGAGAAGGGGTAGTCGTCCCCGGGCGCCGCGTTCAGACGCCCGCCCCCTCCACCACGCTGCGCGCGGTCCCCCTCCCCGTGCCGGGGAGGATTGGGGGGAAATCAAAACAAGGGGTACCCATAGCCCTGAGCCTGTCATCGGGGCGGGGCAGGCCAGTGCTTCGACTCGACGGAAAACAGCGTCTAGTAGCGGCGCAGCAGCCCGGCCATCTTGCCCTGGATGCGGACCTCGCCCTCGCCGTAGACCTGCGGCGCATAAGCGGCATTGGCCGGATCAAGGCGGATCTGGCCATTTTCCTTGCGCAGATATTTCAGCGTCGCTTCCTCGTCATGGATCAGGGCCACGACAATCTCGCCGTTGCGCGCCACTTCGGTCTTCTGGATCAGCGCATAGTCGCCGTCGAGAATGCCGGCGTCGATCATCGAGTCGCCGGACACTTCCAGCGCATAATGTTCGCCGGGGCCGAGCAGGGCGGCGGGCACGCTGAGCGCCGACTGGCCCTCCAGCGCCTCGATCGGCGCGCCGGCGGCGATCCGGCCGTGCAGCGGGATTTCGAGGACGTCATTATTGGCGGCCGGAGCCGGGTTGGAATTCACCTCGCGCAGCGGGGTTTCGGGATGCAGCGACACGACATTGGACGCGCTTTCCTGCACGCCGCCTTCCGGCAGCTTGAGCACTTCCAGCGCGCGGGCCCGGTTGGGCAGGCGGCGGATGAAGTGCCGCTCCTCGAGCGCGCTGATCAGCCGGTGGATCCCCGACTTGGACTTCAGGCCCAGCGCCTCCTTCATTTCCTCGAACGAGGGGGAAACGCCGCTGTCCTTGAGCCGGTCGTCGATGAAGCAGAGCAATTCATGTTGCTTTTGCGTGAGCATGTCCAGTGTCCTGTTCTGGGAACGAATAAGGAACAATTATGAAACAAAAGGGGGGAAGTCAAGCGGGAAGTGATTATGCCCTTTGCAGAATGGCAGGCGGTAGGGGCAGATGGGTCCCCTGACTCGATGGCGGCTGTTCTCGTTTCTTGATAATAGGCCGTCATTCCGTTTTCGAAGATCGATAACACCGTTCGCTACCTTGGCGTGGACATAGAAGACGCGCTTACTCTGGCAGAGAAAATGGAAATCTGACGTTTGGGCGGTTGCTCAGAGGTTCTGGGCAACCGCAAACAGCGTCGACCGACCGCCTAGGCAATGGCAAAGATTGAGTGGTTTTCGGATGGTCGGCTCTTGGATATCCGGATAAGATAATGGCCGCCCAGCCAAGATGCTGTTTGCTCCACCTGGCGACCCTTTCGCGGCCGACCCTAGAACGGGAATAGCTCCAAGCAGTCATGGGGTATAAAGATGTGTGCGGTCCAGCGTTCGCCCAAGTACCGACCAATTTGGCCAGCGGAGACGTATATCAGGGTTCCAATCAAATTATTGTTCCTGTTTTTGCCGTTCCGCAATGGCGCAATCGAGCAGCTTGTTGGCGGCAAAACCAGCGGGCCCCAGATTCACGTCGGCAATATTCTTGCCCTCGAATGATACGGTTGCCGACGTCGCTTCCATGAGCCGTTCCAGACCCCGCTGCGACCCGGCCGGATCACTGTTCTTGCCGTGCCAGTTTCCCCATACACCTTGGTAAAAGCCATTTTTGAAGCCGCCAAATTCGGATGATGTGGACTGGCCATTCTGAAACGTCAGGGTCAACGGTTTATCGTCCGTTTTCGGGTCCCGGTCCTCCCCGATGTCCCAATTGCTTCTGACCACTTCTACGGTGAACACAGAATCCGTGATGCCCAGGCCGAAATCGACCATCGTCACCCCGTCTTTCGATCGGAATGCGATTTTGCAATCTCCCCGCTTGACCCCTTCGCTATAGGAAAAGTCGGGCGTTGTCTGGCGTTCCTGCGCTGCCGCAGGCGCGGCCAGGACCAAGAGAATAGCCGATGCAGCTACTGCTTTTGCTTCATTTCTCAACATCACTCATCCTTTCAGCGGTAGCTGTCGCCGGTTGCCCAAACGGGCCTGCATTGCCGCGATTATCCAACTTGCCAGGACAGGCCCCGGCAATACCGGCAGCCTGCTATTTCCGATCCCATTTGAACCGGGCTATCCCGTTGGTCATGCAATAGGTCTGCACCTGCTTCAGCTCGGAGGAGCGACTGTCGTTCCGGATCAGATCGTTCGCATCCTGCTGCTTGGCTTCAAAATCCTTCTCCAGATCGTCGCTCGGATCGCGCAACACCGCAGCGAGTTTCAGCCAGTCGGCGGCATAGCCCTTATACTCCAATGTCTGTTTTGTACCCGGATTTTTCTGGTCCATGTAGAAGTGCAATACGGTGTAATAGCCGGAGCAAGCCAGTGCCTGTTTATATTTGGGGAGCGCAGCTTCCTGCGCGTTTGCGGCAATCGGCGTGGCCGCCAATGCCAGCACAGCCAGCGCGGCCGAATGCAATCGCGTCATCTTCATTATCTTGTTCATTCTTGATTCCCTCATTTAACAATAGCTGTTGCCGATCGGGCAGGACCGTCCCTGGGCACGTGAAATATTCGCGGCGTAATAGTCGTTGTTCGAACGGATCCTGGCGAGTGAATCCGACAGACTGGAAGAGGACGAGCCGCTGTAGCTGGTCGAAGACCCACTGTAGGAAGGGGAAGCACTGGTATAGTTGCTGGCCTGCGCATATTGCCGCGCCTGTATCTTGGCGAGCCGTTCCATCAACGCGGCAAATTCCGCCTGGCGCCTTACATAGGCTTTCCGGGCGGCCTCTGCATCCATGCTCCGCCACACGGCTTCCGCTTCGCGGTCGCCGCGAACCGCCAGATAGGCCATATAGTTCTTGGCTTTCTGACGATCCTGTGGGACCGCCGTCCCGTCCCAATAGGCATAGGCCAGCCACTTCATCGCGTCCGGCTGCCCGACCGATGCGGCGTTCTCGATGGCAATCAGACCGTCCGCTTTCTTTGCCGCGAACACGGACGGTTCACCGTAATAGAGCCAGCTTCCTATCAGCCATTCTGCATCGGCATTGCCTTCCAACCTCAGATCATCAAGAGTGGTCCATGCCGTATTGACTTCGCCCTGCTTTTTTTTCGCCAGGGCCAGGGCAATTTGCTGGCTGGCCGGCAGGACCGGATTGATCGCTGGAAGTCTGGCGCGAAAGGAATCGGTTTCGCCCACCGCACGCAATGCTTCGCACGTCTCCTTGCGACCAAGCTTGCAGGCCTTCTCCCACAGCACGACGGTGGTGGCGGGCTGCACTTCGATCTCACCCTTGCCTTCAAGATAGGCATTGCCAAGCCCTTCGCACGCGGGCGCATAATCCAGATCACAGGCCGTGCGCAGAAAATGCAAGCCTTCGGTCATGCTGGTATTCTGCCCGGGCCGCAGCTTGAACACCGCGCTCTGCCCCAGCTTGTTACAGGCATAAGCATTGCCGCCCTGGCATCCGGTGAACAGAAACTTGACTCCCTTCGCAACATTGTCCGGCTGTTTGCTGTCGAACAGGGCGTCGCCATATTGGACGCAGGCCAGATGCGTGTCGCCTTTGCTCTCGATACAGGCTTTCTGCGCCATTGTGAAAGATTTGGCGCTATCCATCGCGGTGCCGCGACCCTTTTGATAGGCGAAGGAAAGCCCGGCGCAGCCCCAGGCAAGCTGCTTGTCGCAGGCGGTCTGAAACAGGGCGACGGCCTGCTGTCCGGACGCGGCATCATTATACTCGTTGAACAGGGAATATGCCTTGAACTCGCAGCCCAGATCCTCTCCGCCAGCACAAGCCGCGTTCCACTTGGCGAAGGCCGCAGTTTCATTTTGCGCCAGACCCATGCCTCGCTTTTGCGCATAGCCCATGATCGCACAGCTGCGCTGGTCTTTCAGGCTCTCGCAGCCATATTGCGCATTCTTTGCCGCCAGCGAGTCATTGCGGTACCCCATGTCGCCGTCAAACAGCATCGATGCGGATGTGCTGCACCCGGTTGCCGAACCCTTCTCGCAGGCAAATAAATAATAGCCTATGGCGACGCGATTGTCCTTTGCCAGAGCCCCCAGTCCTTCTTCAAAGGCTTTGGCGAGCCGGATACATTGCGCCGTATTGCCCTTTCGGCATTGCGCGTTCCAGTCGCGGGAAACGCCGTAAAGTTCGAACGGATAATTTTGCTTGCCATCCTCCAGCGCGGAATCCGCATATCCTTCTTCGGCGCGCGGGATGTCCCGATCCTTCGCAAGCGCGGGATTCTGTGCGAGGAAAAGCAAGAAAATCGTAGTCCAAAAAGCTGACAAGAATCTTGCGGTCATTCTCAAACTGTTGGTCCGGAAATAACTCCAACTCCTGTCATCATACGCCATATTTTCTCGCTTCGGTCTCATTGCTGTTTGAACATCCGCGGTTTGATCGCGTCATAGACATAGTTCATCACCCGGGGCAGTTCGGTGAGAAACGCCTTGCTGAGTTTCCCCTCGCAGGCCGTCTCGACGTCGACCTGAATGACTTCGCTGGTCATCACACTGTCGATAATTGCATGTGCGCTGCCATTTTTCATTTCGAAGCGCGGGAACATCTGCGGCGATTCACCGGACCGCACGAAAATATTGGGGTCGGCATCGGTCATTTCAAAGCTCTTCGAAAGCTCGACTGCCTCGCCGTTCCGGTGTCCGGTAGACAGCTTGATCACCAGCGCCACATTCTTCCAATATGGCTTTGAACAATCGGCCGGGCTTTCCTCATAAAACTGCCTGTACGATCCATTTTCGATCGTGCCGCTGCTCGCCATTTTGTAATGGGTAAGGGACTCAGGTGCTCTTAAATCTATGCCAAATATCTGCTTGGCATCGATGCTGACCGATCTGTCGTCTACACCCCGACCCTCTTTTTGCCCAAAAAACATTGTCCCATCGGTCGTCAGCGAGATTTTGCAATCTACGGCATATTCATCGACTTTCGGCGCATAGCAGATCATATCCGCTGGCCCCTCGCCCAACGGCATCCCCTTGGGACCGGCATAGCCAAATAATCCAGTATAGCCATATTCGAACCGGATCGGGATCTGCCCAACGCTTGTCGCTTCATTATAGGTCTGGATCATTCTCTTGCCGTTTGGCGAAAGCGTGATGGTACAAAATCCCTGCGGATTAATCAGACCGGGCTTGTACCGGCTCTTTTCAATCTCCGGCTTTTCCCCGGCGTCTAGTCGCTTCTGCGCTGCTGGCGACGCAACGGTTCTCGGGCATGCAATGGCTGCAGCCTCGCGCTCTGTGGCATGGGCGGGGCTTATCGTGAACAAAGCCAATGCCAAGGCTGCCCCGACGATGTCGAGTGCTGCCAAAGATTTGCCGGACTTTGTTATCCCGTCGTAGCTGTATTGGCTCATAAAATACTACTCATTCCCCAGGCATGAACAGAACTTCAAATATGCCGAAGTTTATGGACTGGCTTTTCAAGCATTGATTGAATAAACTCGCCATCTTGGCGGATTATTTTGGGGATCATAATCCTGGTGCAATTTGAGTATTTTAGGCCGCAATCAGAAATCCGAAAGCTGGTCAGCAGCTATTATGACGTCACCGTTCCGGATGATGTTTCGGATATCATGCGGGCTGAAATCGCCAATCTGCGCTTCGTCATTCGTGGAGAGGTTTCGAGCGATCTGAACGGGGTCGAAGAGCAATATGGCCCGGGCACCACATTATTGTGTGGCCCGACGTACAGATGGAGCAATGTCCGCTTTGCACCGGGCACGCAGGTCTTCGGCGCCGCAATTACACCGATGGGATGGGCGCGGCTATTTGATGTCGATGCCGATCAGCTTGCGGACAAGCTGGTGCCGCTGGACGAATATGTTCCACCTTCGGCCTTGCCGCTCGTCAAAGACATTTTTGACGCTCCCGATGAGACACAAAGAGTCAGTGCGGTAGACCGGCTGTTCACCGCAATGGTAGATCCGGCACGGCGCATTGATGTAGAGTTTCTGGATCAGGTCACTGCCTGGATCACTTCTCCCGAACCGAACGAACTGGCCGTGATGATTTCCGAAATGAGCCGTTCCCAGCGCCAGATCGAGCGATTGTGCAAAAAATATTTTGGCAGCGCGCCAAAGCTGCTCCACCGCAAATTCCGCGCTCTGCATTCGGCCAACCGCCTGACATGGCAGGACTTGACCGACTGGCAGGATATCGCGACCACTGTCTATTCCGACCAGTCCCATTTCATTCGCGAGTTCAAGCAATTCAACGGCCGGACTCCGAGCGAGTTCATCAAGGGCGCGCATATATTGGTCCGCATGACACTGCAGCAACGCCTGCAAATAGACCATGAATCGCCGTTCAGTCTCATCGGCTAGATTGTCCCGCTGGCGGGCTTGGCATTTTCCGCACGACTACGTCCTTGCCTCCGTTGAGCATTTCAATTGGTCTCACATGGAATGTCGGAATAGACCGTAAGGCCTCAATTTTACTGGCCGGCGGACGCGCGTTCCAAATCAGCCCGCATCAATGCCAAACAAGTTGTCATTCGCTGATCGACATATTTTTTTGGATTGGCGATGTCCCGCACACCGGCCTGCTCTTTTTCCACTGCATCCCATATCGCCTTTCGGACGAATTCCATCGATTGCCCGCTTTCCCTGGCGATGCGATCACTCACGGCAGAAGCCCACCGAGGTCCGGCTTCACGAATATCGGGATAGTCGTACGCTCCCGGCGCATTGCGCCTTTGCTCTTCAGAAATGATCGACACGACAGCAAGGCAACCGATATCCCGCGACTGGGCTTCGGTAAACATTTGAGCGGCGTCGTCCAGAAGCAGGAGAGCAAAAATCAGGAAAATTTTCATCGCAGCTTTTTACGATCGCAATGGTGAACCGTAAACAGCCAATTTCCCCACATCGACTGAGATACACTGTTTATATAAAGTCGTTATCTGCGCCTGCTAAATTGTCCTTTCGCAGTCGGGTGTCAGTCATTCCTATTTTGCAGTTGGGAGCAAACTGACCGCTCTGCCCAATGCTGAGCAATTTCTGATGCGCACATGAGTAACCGATGGAAAGTCCGAATTTGGTATTTTGGAGTCGCATTTCGTCTAAGGGAACGAGTGCGGGAAGCCGACATGGAACCCGGCTGGCACCAATGTCCAAAATTGGGCAGGATTTCGGGCGCCGATAGGCATACTAAATCCTTCCCAGTTATGGTCATTTGACCGCATCGGACAAAAAATAACGGCCGCCATTCTGCATACGCCCCATTAACGATCATTCTTGTTATCCGATTTCAATGACCGTGATGGCAAGAGGAATATTGGACAGATTTGATGTTGCGCCCGCTAACCGCCGCGGACCGTCAGCAAACAACGGCGGCCCGCTATGATCCCGCCGCGATAAAATCCCCCGCGCCCATGTCCTGCTCCGAAAGCGGCTGCGACTGCCATTCCTCCCCCTCGAGGGAAAAGTCGACATGGCTGGCGCGCTCGAATTCCTGGCCATTCCAGACGATCACCTGCAATTCCATCCGGTTGCCTCGCTCGATATGGAGCCAGTTGAAGCTTTGCGGTTCCCGATTGCGCAGCCGGGTCGATGTCGCCGTTCCCGCCTGGATGACCAGGGTCGGACCGGCCTCGGCCACCATCTTGCGGGCGGCCTCGGCATAAGTGCGGTGGAAATGGCCCGCGAGTGTCAGGTGGATGCCGGCATCGTTGATCGCCTGCAGCGCATCCTGGTGCCGCCCCACCGCCTCGCTGAGCTCGTTGCCCTGACCGATCGGCAATTCGAACAACGGGTGGTGGGTCACCAGGATCCGGGTCTTGCTGGCGGCGACGCCGCCGAACCGCTGGCGAATGAGCTGCATCTGGTCGGTGTTGATACGGCCATCCTTGATCGTCAGCGACCGGGCGGTGTTGATGCCCAATATGGCGACCTCGTCGGTTTCCACCCAGGGGCACAGATCCTGCGCAATATGGCGCTTGTAACGGCCAAGCGGCGAAGCAAACCGCCGGATCACGTCATATAGCGGCACGTCGTGATTGCCGGGAACAACCAGCAGCCGGTGCCCGTTATTCCGCAGGCCGGCCAGGTAATCGGCAGCATCCCGGAATTGGCCCTCTCGCGCACGCTGGGTCAGGTCGCCGCTGATGATGACGAGATCGGGCTGTCTTTCCTTCAGCCAGTCAATCGTGGCCGCGACGATGGCCGGATCATTGGCGCCGAAATGAATGTCAGACAAATGTGCGATCCGGGCCATGAAGGTTCAACGGTCGAGCCGCAAAGAAGTTTCATCGTGCATCCAAACATGCTCTGCCGCGTAGTCTCTCCATGAAAAACAAATCTCTTCCTCGGGATGCCGTTCTTGTCGTCAATGCCGGATCCCGAAAGGGAGACGAGCTGTTCGAAGAGGCAAAAGAAAAGCTCGCGGAAGCGGGAGTCAATCTGATCGACGCGGTGGACGTCACCAATCCCGGCGATATTCGCTCGATCGTCCGGCAAGCCATCCAGGACGGCGCCCCGATGGTCATCGTCGGCGGCGGCGATGGTTCGCTGTCCGGCGTGGTCGACGAATTTGTCGGTACCGATTGCGTCTTTGCCATATTGCCGCTGGGTACCGCCAACAGCTCGGCCCGGACGCTGGGCGTGCCGCTCGATCTGGAGGGTGCCATTGACGTCATCGCCCACGGCGAGCGCAGGCGGATTGATCTCGGGATGATCGACCAGGATTATTTCGTCAATGCCGCCTCGCTGGGCCTTTCGCCGATCATTGGCGAAACAGTGCCGGACAATCTGAAACGCTATCTGGGTCGTTTTGGCTATCTGTTCTGGGCCATAAAATGCCTCGCCGCCTTCCGGCCCTTCAAGCTGATCCTCGATGATGGCGCCAACAAGCATATCTTATGGTCGACCGAGGTGCGGATATTGAACGGGCCCTACCACGGCGGTCTGGAATTGTCCGACAATGCGAAAGTCGACAGCGGCCAGATCCTGATCCAGGCCGTGGTAGGCAAGAGCAAGTGGAAGCTCGCGTGGGACTGGTATGCCAAAGCGTTCAAGCTGAGAGACAGGAACGCAAACGCCCGCGAATTTATCGGCCCATCCTTTCTGCTGGAAACCAGACCGAAGCTCAAAATTTCCATCGATGGCGAAGTGCTGGCAGCGACGCCCGTGCAGGTGCGCATTGCAACGCAAGCCATAGAGGTCGCCTGTCCCTGTAAGGAGTTCGAAGTACTGCATCCTAGCTTTTGATATTAAACAAAATTTTGGTTAATGGGCGGCTAGATCGCGATATAAGGCACCATCGCGCCCGCTTCGGCCGCATCTGCATCGGCCGGTCGGCAGAGCAGGGCGTTTGAAGCGGCGAGTACCGAAAGCTTGGCGCTGTCCTGGCTGCCAAAGGGCGTGATTCCCGCCTCGTCCACCTTCGCACGCAGAAATTGCGCGCGGGAGCCATTGGCGGGGAGAGTCCCGGTGGTCGGGGCGCTCTGATAGTCGGGCAGGTAGCGGGCGGCGCCGGCCATGAAGCGTACCAGCGGCAGCAGGAACAGGATGGCGGAAACAAAGGCGGAAGCAGGGTTGCCGGGCAGCGCCAGGATCACCGTCTCGCCCAGCCTTCCGGCCATCACCGGCTTGCCCGGCTTCATCGCGATCTTGTAGAAGTCGATCTCCGCGCCCAGCTGGCGAAAGGCGGGGCCGACCAGATCATGGTCGCCGACCGAGGCCCCGCCGATGGTGACGATGATATCGCAGTCGCGGGCGCTGTCCAGCGCCGCGCACAATATCTCCATATCATCGGAAATCCGGCTCAGGCTGCGGGTTTCGGCGGTCAGGCCGGAGAGCATCGCTGACAGCATGACGTCATTGCTGGCGGGGATCTGGTGGGGCAGGGTGGCGCTGCCCGGTGCGACCAGTTCGTCGCCGGTCGAAACCACCGCCACTCGGGGCAGTTTGCCAACCGTGAGCTCGCCATGGCCGGCAATCACCGCTTCGCCGAGCGCCGCCGGGTTGAGCAGGCTACCCGCGGGCAAGCCGATGCTGCCTTGCGCGAAATCACCGCCCTGATGGCGGACATGCCGACCTTTTTCGGGCGAAGGCTCTGCGGTCAGGCGGATGGTCGTGCCTTCGGCCGCGACATTTTCCTGCATGACCACGGTATCGGCACCTTCCGGTAGCAAGGCTCCGGTAAAGATGCGAGCAGTCTCTCCGGCTTTCAGCGCGGCGCACGGCGGGCTGCCCGCCTTGCATTCGCCGGCCAGCGTCCAGGGACCGTCACGATCCTCGAAACGGATCGCATAGCCGTCCATCGCCGACATGTCGGCCGCCGGCTGCTCGCGTTTGGCAATCAGGTTGTCGGCGAGATAGCGACCGAGCGCGGCCTGGACGGGCAGGGTCTCGGCGGGCAGGCGGGTGGCCAGGGCAATCAGCCGCTGTTGCGCTTCCGCCAGAGGCAGCAGGCCGCTCATCCCGCTACCCAGTCTCCCGACTTGCCGCCGCTCTTGCTGAGCAGGCGAATATCGCCGATCATCATGTCCTTCTGCATTGCCTTTGACATGTCATAGATTGTGAGGAGTGTGACGGAACAGGCTGTTAATGCTTCCATTTCTACGCCGGTCTTGCCGGTCAGCCGGGCCATGGAGCGGACCAGGATACCGTCGTCGAGAAAGTCGAAATCCACCGCCACCTTGGTCAGCGCCAGCGGGTGGCACAGGGGGATCAGATCGCTGGTCTTTTTCGCCGCCATGATCCCGGCGATGCGGGCCGTGGCCAGCACGTCGCCTTTCTTCATCGCATTGGCTTTTATTGCTTCCAATACTTCCATTTTCATCGTGATCCGGCCCTCGGCCTGCGCTTCGCGCACCGTGTCGGCCTTGTCCCCGACATCGACCATATGGGCCGCGCCGTCGCCGTCGATATGGGTCAGTTTGCTCATCGGGTTCCTGTCAGTAGCTCGCGGGTCGCCGCCTCCACATTATCCTGCCGCATCAGCGATTCACCTACCAAAAAGGTGCGGGCACCACATTGCGCCAGCCGCTGGCAGTCTGCGTGGCTGAAGATTCCGCTCTCCGATATCATGATCCGGTCGTCCGGCACCAGTTTCGCCAGCCGTTCGGTCTGCTCGAGACTGGTCTCGAAGGTCTTCAAATTGCGGTTGTTGATGCCGAGCAGGGGCGATTGCAGTTTCAGCGCGCGTTCCAGTTCCGCTTCGTCATGCACCTCGATCAGCGCGTCCATACCGAGCGAAAGCGCTTCCGCCTCGATCTCCGCCGCCAGAGCGTCATCCAGCACCGCCATTATGATCAATATCGCATCCGCGCCGAGCGCCCGCGATTCGGCGACCTGCCAAGGATCGACCATGAAGTCCTTGCGCAGGCAGGGCAAATCCACTGCAGCGCGCGCGGCAACCAGATAGTCATCCTGCCCCTGGAAATAGGGCGTATCGGTCAGCACCGACAGGCAGGCGGCGCCGCCGGCCTGATAGGCCCGGGCATGGGCCGGGGGATCGAAATCCTCGCGGATCAGACCCTTGGACGGGCTGGCCTTCTTGATTTCCGCGATCAGGGCAAAGCCGGTGGCGGATTTCTCGCGGATCGCTGCCGCAAAACCGCGCGGTGCGGTCTGACGAGCGATATCATCGCTGAGCTTCGACGCCGGGATATCAGCCTTCCGTTGCCGGACATATTCCCGCGTCGTTGCGCAGATTTCGTCGAGCTTGTTCATTGATTGGCGATCCAGCAGTCCAGCATGGCCTTGGCAAGGCCCTTGTCGAGTATCTCGGCGGCTTCCTCGACCCCGGCTTCCCAGCTGTCGACTTCTCCCGCCACCATCAGCGCGGCGGCGCTGTTGAGCAGCACGGCATCGCGATAGGCGGATTTCTCGCCCTGCAACAACGCCCTGAGCGCAGCCGCATTATGGGCGGGATCGCCGCCCCGGATTGATGCCGCCGGATGGCGGGCCAGACCGACATCTTCCGGGGTGATCCGGCTGAGGGTGACGCCGCCCCGGTCGATCGTCGCCACCCGGCTCGGGCCGGAAATGCTGAGCTCGTCGAGCCCCTCTTCGCCGGAGACGATCATCGCCTTGTCATAGCCCAGCTGCGCCGCCGCCTCGGCATAGGTCTCGACCAGATCGGGCGAGGACACGCCGATCAGCTGGCGCTTGACCCGCGCTGGATTGCACAACGGCCCCAGCAGATTGAAAATCGTCCGGCGACCGATTGCCTTGCGGATCGGGGCCAGCGGGCCAAGCGCCGGATGATGATTGGGCGCGAAGAAAAAGCCGATGCCGATTTCGCGTAGATTATGCTCGGCTTTGCTCGCCGCTTTGGCCAGATCCAGCCCGAGCGCCTCCAGCGTATCCGCCGCGCCCGATTTGCTCGACGCGGCGCGGTTGCCATGCTTGGCCATCGGAATGTCGCAGGCGGCGACGACCAGCGCCGTGGCAGTTGAAATGTTCAGGCTGTGGCTGCCGTCGCCGCCGGTGCCGCAGACATCAATGGCATTGGCGGGCGCATCGACACCGATCATCCGGGCGCGCATTTCTGCCGCTGCAGCTGCGATCTCGATCGACGTCTCGCCGCGGTCAGCTAACGCAACCAGAAAGGTCGTAATGTCTTCAGCGGATTGGGAGCCTTCGAAAATCGCAGCAAAAGCTTCGCGGGCCGCCGCTTCCGACAGCGGGCTGGCGGGATCGGGCAGGGTCATGCCGCTTCCTTCGCTTCGATCCCCGCAATCGCCAGGAAATTGGCCAGCAGCGCGTGGCCATGTTCGGTGGCGATACTCTCCGGATGGAATTGCACGCCGTGAATCGGCAGGCTCTCATGGCGAAAGCCCATCACCGAACCGTCGTCGGCGGTCGCGTTGACCGGCAGGCAGGCGGGAATATCCTCGACGATCAGCGAGTGATAGCGGGTCGCGGTATAGGGGGACGGCAGCCCGGCAAAGACGCCGCTGCCGTCATGGGTCACCGGTGAAGTCTTGCCGTGCATCAGTCCGCCGCGCACGACCTTGCCGCCGAAATGCTGGCCGATGCTCTGGTGGCCCAGGCACACGCCGAGCAATGGCTTTCCGGCATCGGCGCAGGCAGAGACCAGATCGAGCGAGATGCCCGCTTCATTGGGGGTGCAGGGACCCGGCGAGATCAGGAATGCCTGCGCGCCCGTGCGCAGCGCCTCTGCGGCGGTCAGCGCGTCATTGCGTTCCACCCGCACCTCTGCGCCCAGTTCCATGAGATAATGGACCAGGTTGAAGGTGAAGCTGTCGTAATTGTCGATGACGAGGATCATGCGAAGCTGCCTAATGGGAAATTGTCTGCAGGCCAAGTGTTTCCGCGAGGGCTTTGACCCGAGCGATTGCGGTGATAGGGAAATCGACTGGCAACCGTTAGTCCTGAGCCTGTCGAAGAACGCCTGTCGACCCAAGGCGCATTCCGACAGGTTCAGTGCCAGCGTCTGTCAAAAGCAGTTCTGGAGAAACAACATGGCCGAACCCGTCACCGTCAATATTCCGCACAAGCTGGGCGTAGCAGAAGCCAAGAGCCGGATCGGCAGCGGCATTCACAGGCTGAGCGATATCATCCCGGGTGCCAGCATGACCGACCATCACTGGGAAGGCGATCATCTCCATTTCACCCTCGAAGCGGTGGGACAGCGCATCACCGCCGATATGCATGTCCGCGAAGAGGAGGTCTACGCCGTTTTCGACCTGCCGCCGATGCTCGCGATGTTCGCCAACAAGATCAAGGCCAAGCTGCAGAAGGAAGCGCCGAAGATGCTGGAAGGGTAAGGGCCAAAGTCGGTTTAATTCAAAATGCTGAAGCGTGAACATACACGCAAGTCATCTAAATCTGGTCGCTCTCAGACTCGACAGAACACCCGAATAATTGCTAAGAGATCGACGGTTTAGCTTTGACGACTCGAGGTTTTCGCGATGAATATATCGAGCTATGAAAGCTGGAACAGGGTCGCTTCGACACCAGGCTGCTGTGTGCAGCCTCTTGTCAGCCCTCTTGGAGGGTTCACACAGAAGTAGGAGAAACCTTATGAAAATCAGATATACATACGCTTTAGCTGCAGTGGCATTGGTTATTCCAGCAGTCGCTATGGCCGCGCATCCAACCGGGGCCGGCCCGGGCGGTGTGGTAAATACAGAAAATCCTGACGGTTTCAGAAACAAGGGTCAGTGTCAGTCCGCTCTTTCACATGAAATCAACAGACAGCGGCAGGATCCCTCCGCACGCGTGCCATCGAGGCAGGACCAAAAGGCGTCCGACTTCCAACGCGATATGCTTGATCGATTCGAGTGCCGTTTTTGGGAACCTCTCGGAGCATTTCGGGTAGAACTTCGTTAGTGACTGAATGAGAAGTGAGGGACTGGCGATAGCGCCGGTCTCTCTTTCGCAGTCAAAAAACTTCACAAATTATCTAGTAAACCAATCTAACTACATAGAAATAATACTAGAATAATTTCCGCAGCGAGAATTGGATCGTGCGGCCAAGCGGATCAAGATAGCTGGACTGAAGCGCAAGCGGCGTATTGCCGTTCTGATCGACCACCTTGCGGCGACTGTGGAACAGATTTTCTATGTTTACTGATGCGCGCAATCCTTTCGACCAATGGGGCCTGTCATCTCGGCCGAAAATTTGATCAAGGTTCGCGAACAGTTTAACGTCAAAGCGAGCCGATGCGGAATATTTCAGAGCTTTGTTGCCCACCTGCTCATTATAACCGCTGGCCCAGTTAGCGTTTAAATTCATCCCCACACCTCGGTAAACCGCGCGAGCGCTAAATTCGATTCTGTGTTTCGAAGAACCGCCAGCTGACCCATGTAAAAAGTCGATTGGCGGACCACCCGGCAGAAGCTCTCGCTGATCACGGAGGAGTACACGGTGGTCAACCGAGAAGAGAATGACACCGCTGCTCATTTGCGAGGTGTCGCCAGTCTTTTCTGCAGACCCTCCGTCTGGGTCTCGTTCTTTGTGACTGAGTGGTTTTGACCAAGTCAATGTCCAGTTCGCACTCTCGCGCCGGGATCGCCCCAGATTGACCGGTCGAACATCAAACCGCTGCAAATGTCCACTTTGATCTCTGATGAAGCGATCGGGAAAAGCATCGGCCAGTTCGGGCGATATAGCCGGAATTGGGCCTATGGCCCCTTCAACACGGCGGCGACTATATGAGGCGTTGAAAGAAAGGTCGGACCAGTCCTCCGGGCGGATAGATAGTGACAATCGAAACGATCTAGAGGTTTCGGCGTTTAGGCCCGCATTGCCGCCGCTTACCAAATCAACCACTGCGCTTTCGCCGCGCACAAAGTCGAATACGGTTACACCGGGTGTCAAAATTTGGGGATCGCTAAGATCGCTGGCGCTTGGTGCGTTCTCGTTTCGTGACCAAAAAACGCTTAATTGAAATGCCGGGTGGGGCGCCCAGCGCAGCCCATATCCATAGTCGATGAGTGAGGAAAGGTTCGAAACGGACTCG
>Ga0209643_1000970_pt1 | contig 33230 bp, 34 predicted proteins | sample AutmiccBRH37_all_FD_187383 | JGI IMG/M metagenome (GOLD analysis project Ga0209643, IMG submission 187383) | Deep subsurface microbial communities from Mt. Terri, Switzerland - Autotrophic microbial communities BRH/37_all (SPAdes) (version 2) | ecosystem: Environmental > Aquatic > Deep...
CTGCTCCTGAGTCATTCTCTATTGCAGTAAAACATGGCAGCCCGACTGGCTCCACATTCCATCTCCAGCTTACAGCGAAAACCCCTTTGTCGAGACCAACAGGTCCAGCACCTCCGATGGGTCCGAAGACACGGCAAGTGCCTCTCGGTACGGCTGTTTCATAAATCCTTCCTGTTCAGCTTTGACCAGCATCTGCTTCAAGGGCTCATAGAAACCGTTCACGTCCAGCAGGCCGCAGGGTTTGGAGTGAAATCCCAGTTGCCTGAGGGTGTAGACCTCGAAAAATTCGTCATAGGTCCCGATGCCACCTGGGAGAATGACAAACCCATCCGACAGGGCGATCATGAGTGTCTTACGTTCGTGCATGGTCGGCACGACATGTAGCCGGGTCAATCCCTTATGGAACTCTTCTTTATCTTTCAAGGCCTGCACAGTGACGCCGACAATTTCTCCTCCCGCTTCGAGGACGCTCTCGGCAAGCTGGTTCATGAGACCCGTGCAGGAACCGCCATAGATGCAGGTAATGCCTCGTTTGGCCAATTCGCGGCCGAGGGCGGCGGTGGCATCCATGTAGGCCGGATGCTTGCCGGTGCTTGATCCCAGGAACACGCAGATTGATTTCATTGAATCGTCCGTTGGTTTGTGTCAGCAAATCATTTGTCCAAGAGTCAGTTCTTTCCTGGATTGTCCTTGATGCTCTTTTTCATGCCCGAAGGGGCATTTTTGCCGTTTTCTACTCCAGTATGGCTGGAGAGTCCATATTTTTCGGCAACATTTGGCTCTGTTCAAGCCAAACGATTAAACAGGCAGCTCGAAAAAAATTAGGCGATGTTCAGGAAGCATCTTAACCTATGAGGTGGCTTTTAAATTGAAGCTTGCCAATGGATACCTTGCTCAGGTAGAAACAAGTCGGCAGTTCAGACCCGTTGATGGTAGCTTTATTCTTTTTTTTCACCTTCACCATCTTCCTCTTCCTCATTTTCTTGAGCTGGTTGTCCTTTAGTTTCGTTCTTTTCAGTCCCGCCCAGCATTTCAATAGCTTTGGTTTTTGCGGATTCAACTGTCTGTTTTGCAGACTCTGTTACATCATCCACTGCTTTTTCTGCTTGTTCGCAACCAGTCAGTCCGGCGAGCACTAGCATGCTCATAAGCGCCAGACTCATCTTCCAAGTTGTTCTCACTGTATAGCCTCCTTGATGGGAAAGTTTATTAATCCGGTTGATGATTGATGGACATAGATAAAATTTACAAATACCAGACAGATACATAGTCAATCTGATACCAACTTTATGTTCGTTTTTCACCGTACGGACTAATAAGTCCTCTTGCCCAGAACATCAATGACTAAAAAGACTGTATAACCTATGTAGACGATGAGCAAAGCGGATCCTTCGAAACGGTTGATCCGGCCTGGTCCGCGAAAGCCATACCCAATCAGGAAGAGAAAGAGGGTCAGACCGGTCATGACGAGCATGTCCCTGGAGAGTACTTCCGGCGGCACTGCCATCGGTTGGATGGTCCCGGCGATGCCGACCACTGCCAAGGTATTAAAGAGGTTCGATCCAAGCACGTTGCCTAAGGCAATATCGTGTTCCTTGCGGCGAATGGCAATGATCGACGAGGCCAATTCCGGCAGAGATGTGCCAACCGCCACGACCGTCAGGCCAATGATCAGGTCGTCGACACCAAGCTGGCGGGCGATTTCCACCGCGCCCCACACCAGCGCGCGGGAACTGACAATAAGCAGCAATAGTCCTATTCCGAGCCAACCAAAAGCCCGCCCAAGGGGTGTACTGTGCACAACAAGTTCATTTTCCATCTCCATTCCCAAAGTATCGGCCCGCTGCCGAATTCCTTGGCGGATGCTCCATGTTATGAGCCCGGCAAATACTACGAGAAGAACGAAGGCATCGTTCCGCGACAGTTCACCATCCCAAAGTTGATAAACCGCTAGACCGCTGACCAGACTGAGGAGCGGAAGTTCCTGCCGCAGCACTTGGGAATGAACGGCAATAGGGCTGATCAGAGCGGTTAAACCGAGAATCAGGGCAATATTGGTGATGTTCGATCCGTAAGCGTTGCCCAGAGCTATACCTGGGTTACCCTGTGATGAGGCCAATGCCGAGACAAACATTTCTGGAGCCGAGGTGCCGAATCCGACGATCAGCATGCCGATAAGCAGGGGTGACATGCCGAAATGCCGAGCCACAGAGGCCGCTCCTTCAACAAATCGATCAGCGCTCCAAACAAGGAGAACAAGACCAACAACAATAGCAAAAGCAGGAATAATCATCTTGAGACTCCATTATTATTCGACATCCACCCTTGGTTAAGCTACCTAGGCCTCGGGCATAAATATCCACTCAATTATCTTTTACTTCATAGAGTTTACAACGTGGAGAAAGTTCGACCCTCTATCATAAAAGGAGGGCGAGTTCTTTAACAAATTGATGAACATTGAAACTTTGTGAATTTGCTTGGTTAAACCATTTCCTTACGGTTTCGATGATCCAGTGAGGCAAGGCTTTCCCATCGATTAAATGATAGTGTTCGCGATATCCTTCCTTTAAATATTCCCACCTTTTATCGTTTCCTGGTTTCATGTATTCAGAAACATCAACAATTTTTGCTCTGCCCTCGTAAAGAAGAATGTTTTTCAGATGGATATCCCTTGGATTTAAACCTTTTCGAAAAGCAAACTCCCTTGCATTATCTACATCCTGTATAACCTGCTTTGGTATATGAATGCCCTTAAGTAGACAATCGTATAAAGTTATCCCTTCTTCATAACTGATAACCAGGTAATTCGACCCTTTGCCATAGTAGACAGGATAATAATCTGATTGACTTAATTTTAAATAGACATCAGCTTCTAGTGAAATCTTGTTAATTTTGTCATCGCTAAAAACCTTAAAAGCGTATTCATGGTTATGAGTAAGGCGAAAAACTGCTGCATCTGTTCCAACCCCTACGCATTCGAATGCATCGGAGTTTTTCTTTACAGTGACAAGCTCATTATCGCCATTGGATGTAATTTTTATCTTGCTTAATTCTTTATCTTCGACATCCCAGTTCATATGATCGCCTCGTGTGTTACTTCTTGTAACTCTTTATTCGTTCAAGCAGGCTGACTTAATGTTGTTGTAATTTTCGGCAACGGGTTTTTCGAACAAAGTCTCTAAATTCATAAGGCTTTTCACTGTGGACCAACAACCAACCTTTACCAGGGCTGACATATTCTGAACCTCAGTAAGATTCGAAATCTTCTCTTGAACAATAGGATTTGTACCAATATTTGAAACGGTTTTTAAAGCAGCTATCCCTCCCCAGACAACGAGGGCACCTATCATTAGGCAACCGACAATGCCAGCCCCTATGAAGATCTTGCGTTTATGTTTTAGCTGGCGGTTTGTGTTGAATTTCTTTAGTGATTCTAAAAAAATGAAGCTTTTCATATGAATTTCCTTTTCCGTTAGTTGAACCTGCTGGCCCCGAGGCAAAAAAAAAAGACCTTTACTTAGGCTTGATTGGCCAAGTAAAGGTCTTGTTTACAGAATATCTGTTCTGGCCCCGGGTCTTTCGACCGTATTGACGGAATCCAGGTCAGCCATTTCTCCAGCTGATAACTACTCCCCTTTAATAGTTATAAAGTATAATAACAAAGGAGGCTTTGTCAATCTCGTTCATTATGCTTCAATCATTTGAAATCATAGAACCTATTCCTGGTTATGAAAAAGCCAGCGTTTCATCCCCCTACTTCTGTTCCGATTTCAGCTTGTTTTTATCTTAGGCCGATACCCCTGCTTCACCTTCAGCATCTCCTCGCTATCCTTTATTTGCCGAGGTACCTAAGGAATCTGGCCTATTTTGTGCCGATCCCAAGACATTGTTTCCTTGCGCAGAGAAGAATCGCTAGTATTTCTTCTCCTTTTCCGAACCGTTACGTTTGGAATATCCCGACTGATCGGCCAGATGCGGATCAATTGGATCAGACTTATCCGCATTGTAAGTATAAGAGGGTCTTTCTTTGCCTACGGGAGATACAGACACCGGTCCGGGCTTATCACGGTCTAGCGCATCGTGGGCAACATCTCTTTCGCCCGACGCGCCGCCGGAATGGGGATTATCTGTGCTTTCATGAAATACTGATACCGGTGCGGACCGATCACGATCGAGGATTTTATCTTCAGTCTTTTCCTTAGCCGAGACACCCATCTGGCTCAAAGTCGATTTATCTTTTACTTTATTCATAACTATCTCCTCTTTGCATCGCTAATGGACTTGTTTTGATTTTTTCTCCCCGGCGATAATGCAATGCATTTCGAGAGGGAGATATATTCAAACTTAGCAAGCACCATGCCAATATGGAAGTTACCAAAACAACCTGTTATCAGGTAGATACTCCTTATGCAAACAAGAGGATTCCGTTTTTTCAGGAAAGCTCCTGAGAGACCGGACGGCGCTGATCTCCATGAAAATTCTGCCCCACAAAAGCATAGCGCGGCTAGTTAACTCAGCATTCTGACCTACTCAATTTCTTTCGAATCAATATTTGATGACCCTGTTTAACATTGCCTGGATGAATCTCCTGATTCTCGATTTTGACTCATTATTTTGAGATCTACTGTTCAGGTAGGGCGCATAGTCAGGAAACATGTCAATTTGACTTGTCAGACAATCACCTTACATTGCCAATAACAACATATGGTGCACCGCAACGACAGATTTTGCTATGGAGGTAGCCACTATTTGTGAATTTTCCCACGAAAATATGTTTAATAGGCTTGTTTTGACCAATATGCTTTTTAGATGGTCTCCGTCCAGCTAGTATTTTTTTAGGTGTCGTATACACCATGAGCACATGTGAGCTGCACGAATGGATCTACTCTATACATTGGACGGCTCATGAATGAGAGCCGCACTTCTCAGGTCACTGCAGAAGAGAATATTGTCACTATAGGGGGCGGCCATGTTCATTCATTGGAGCGAAAGTCTGGAGATTGGTGATCCGGTCGTAGATTCAGAACACCGCTACCTTGTGCAACTAATCAACAATTTGCACGAGCAATTTGAAGCCGGTCAGGAGGAAACCAGCCTGGCCAAGTTGTTCACCCATCTTGCCAAGTACGTGAGGGTCCATTTTGGCAACGAGGAGACCCTGATGGAAGCCATTAGTTTCCCGGGGCTCGCGGAGCACCGAGTCAAGCACAAGGAACTGGTAGAGCAGACAATGGAACTCTCCGAGCAATACATGGAAGGTGAGGGGTGCATCACCGAAGAAACCGTTGAGTTTCTGAAAAACTGGTTGCTGAACCACATCGCCGGCTCAGACATGAAAATCAAGGATTTTCTCACAGGGGAGCGGCCGTCGTCGGTGACTGCAACACCCGCGTTTGCAGCCAAGTCCGGTTCTGATTTCAAAGTTTGCACGTTCTGCGGGAAGAGCTGGCAGACGTTCGACGATTTGAAAAATGATAGGGAGAAGGTGCTCAAAGGACTCCAGCGGGACTTGACCAACCACTTATACAACCTGATTATGTTTAATTGTTCGTGTGGCACCACCCTGGCCATGTTCATCAAGGAATTCGTAACGCAGACCGATATTCGCTTTGAGATTGAAGAGCACGGCGGGACGGGGCAGCGCCCGGCATACTGCCTCAAAGCCGAAGAAGGTGGCCTGTGCCTCGAGAAGTGCGCCTGTCTATACACCCGGAAGATTCTCAAGGCGCTTGGGTTTTTGCTTTAAGCATTTCGTTCAAAAATGGGGAATGGCAGAGGCAATAATAAGTCAGGAAAAACCTCAATCTCTGCTGTGTGTTTTACAATAGAGGACTACGAAGGATATCTTTCTATACTCAAGATTGCAGTGTTCTGAAAAATTCTTTGGGCTCTCCCCTGCTAGCTCTCAATCGATTTTGACCTTGACGGATCAGAGATCCTCCCCGGTGATCTAGATACCTTCAGATTGGAACTTCTCATCTGAAAATGTTGCCTATCTCTGTTAAGAAGGTATTGAATCGTGAAGGACAGTTCTTCTATATCGAAGGGTTTGAGGAGGAAATCATCAGCGCCGAGGCGAAAGGCGTCTATAGAAGCTTCGCCATGACCGCTCATGATGACCACCGGTGTCAATGGTGCCATTTTTTTAGCAGTCATGAGTACTTCAAAACCATCGATGCCTTCCATGACAAGATCGGTGATGACTAAGTCGAATTTTGCGCCCAGGAGAGCGCTTATCGCGTCACTACCGCTGGACACAGCGGTGACTGAAAAGTCTGCTGCCTCAAGTTGCCAAGAAAGAACATGTAGGACAACAAAGTCGTCGTCGATTAATAAGATAGATGGTTTCACTATTTATTCCTTGATGGATGGTTTAGTAAGACAAAATATTATTTGATTGGTAGCAGACAATATACTGCCCCTGTGTTGTGTTAGCTATCAACCTCACCCACTGATGTTCTAGACACCGGCCTAACACTTAACTCCAGGTTTTCTAGTATACAACATATCAAAAATCAAGATCAATTTTCTTGGCTTACTACTTGTTTTGTCGTAATACCTCTTCAATTAAATACTTGTTTTAACAGAACATAAATTGGATTTCTTGATTTTCACTACATTGGTTAACAGGTTGATATGGCTAATTATAAAAATAATCTCACACCCATGACGCTTGCCACTAACTGAGCAGTTTTTTTTGATCTCTTCAATGGCTTACTAGCTCTATCAAACTGTCATATTAATATTTTCGTATTAATTTTGACTCGTAAACAACCACCCTTAGTGATAGACAGGTAATCTTTCTTTGATGTTAGTTATCCGTAAGAATACGATAGCTATGGCTAGTATTTCATGGTAGCTTAGCTTGCTGAATTGAATGCCTACTATCAGATGAATTGCCGAGCAATTCATGTGGACCCTACTGGAGGATTTGCATGAACACCAATGACCTCTCCGCTCACCTGAACGACCCCGCCCGTCTCGCTGCTCTTCGCAACATCGCCCTTTTGGATACACCCACCGAAGAGGCTTTCGACCGGCTTACTCGACTGGCAGCAAATTCCGTCAACGCACCATTCTCTTTGGTATCGCTTATCGATGCTGATCGTCAATTTATAAAGAGCGCTGAAGGCTTACCCGAACCATGGCTTTCTCGCCGCGAGATGCCGCTGTCTCATTCCTTCTGTCAGCACAACAGATGTGCCGGTCAGCCTCTGCTTATCGAGGATGCGCGCAGGCATCCCTTTTTCAAAGACAATCCTGCGATTCAGGAACTGAACGTGATCGCTTATCTTGGGTTTCCCCTTATTGCCTCAGATGGATATGTCCTTGGTTCTCTATGTGTTATCGATACAGAACCGAGGGAATGGACGCCAAAAGAAGTCTCTATCATTCAAGATTTGACTGCAGCGGTAATGTCCGAGATCCAACTGCGAACGGAGATATCGGCGCGAGACAAAGCTGAAGCACAGCGCGACGATCTTAATAAACTGAACAAGCTTTTGCAATTCGAGGTCAGTGCTCGAAAGCAAATTGAAGAAAAGCTTCAGACTCTAAATGAGGAACTGGAAAGAAGAGTTGAGGAACGTACTCAGGAATTACAGGAAACCCAAGCACAGTATCTGCATGCTGAAAAACTCTCAACAATAGGCACATTATCAGCCTCAATTGCCCATGAATTCAACAACCCGTTGCAGAGCATTTTAACCATACTCAAAAGTCTGAAGCAGACTGAGGGCCTGGAAGAAGATAACAAAAAGATGTTGAACCTGGCTATTGGCGAAGGTGAACGGATAAAAAACTTGATTCGTGATCTTCGGGAATTCAATCGACCCTCATCAGGCAAGAAAGTGTTGATGGATGTACATGCATCCATTAACTCCTCGGTTCTGCTGTGCAAGAGCGATTTTTCGCGGAAAGGGATAAGAACTAAATTAAACTCTGCCCAACAACTGCCGCAGATCTTGGCGGTAAAGGACCAGATCAAACAAGTCATACTTAATCTGTTGGCCAATGCAGCCGACGCCTGCCGCCCAGGCGATGTTATCACGATAAGCACCTGGCAGGAAGAAGAGAAAATTGCTGTCGCTATTAAGGATAATGGTACGGGTATTGAGCCTGAAAAGATGGGCCTGATATTTCAACCATTCTATACGACGAAGCCCACAGTCAAGGGAACGGGTCTTGGTTTATCGATATGCAATGGAATCGTTGAAAACCACCAAGGAGAAATCCGTGTTGAGAGCCAACCTGGAGTGGGCTCAACCTTCACCGTTATTTTACCTACATCTACCTGAAGCTGGCGACTCATTTTTGTGCCAGGCAGATTGTTCCAGTTTACCTCCAGCAGATCAAAGAGAGGGGGGCGTTGAATCTTATCCTGTTCAGTAAGATCGTTGAAGCTATTGATCCTTGCCGAAATATCGGGCGAGTTTTCATGGAGCAGGTTACGGGCAACACGAAAACAAGATGGAACAATTGCTCTCAGTTTACGTGATACTTCTCCCACTTTATATCTACCAGGGAGACAGCTGATCATTTCTTGCCGGCACCTCTTTAGCTGGTATAATTCCACACCTCCCCCTTTTGAGATTGCCAAAGCGTATATCCTCCAATTCTTGATGGCTAAGAACTGAAGATGCTACTGTTAGGAACAGCGATCGGAACCAGTCCAGATATGCACAGCGATTATACATTTTGAGTGGATAAATCTGTTTTTGAATACAGATCTTCGTAGGTTGGCTTACATCATTTCTTTTCTAAATACCGATATAAAGTAGGCTTGGTAATATTGAAGGTTCTGCAAATTTCTCCAAGGGCATGAGCCTTACTCTCATACATGGCCCTTAGAGTAGCAACCTGAGCGGAATTCAATTTTTCCTTACGTCCACCAATGCGCCCTCTGGCTCTGGCGGCTTCAAGCCCTGCCTTGGTTCTTTCCTGAATCAAACTCCTTTCAAACTCAGCCAACGCCCCAAAGATATGAAAGAACAATTTTCCACCATTCGTGGTTGTATCAAAACCATCTTGGAGACTGACAAATCCAATCCCGTTTTTCTCCAATCCCTCCACAACCTCTAACAGATGCTTCAGGTTCCGGCCTAGTCTGTCCAGCCTCCAAACGACGAGACTATCCCCTGTCCTGGCATACTCCAAGGCCGCGGCAAGTCCAGGTCGGTCAGCCTTAGACCCAGAAACCTTATCTGAAAAAAATTTCTCGCACCCCGCTTGCCTTAAAGCATCAAATTGAAGATCAGCGTTTTGCTCCTGGGTACTAATTCGTGAATATCCGATTTTCATCTCTAGCTGAAGATTTGATGATAGTGTGCAGAAAGCTTTTGCGGGATCCAGGGCAGAACCGGATCTCGATGGACTAATTTGTTTCCATATTCCTCTTTTCGAGAATATGAAATAACGATTCTGCTCCTCCCATAGAAAATCTTCGATTTTCTATCATGTCCTGGACATTATGTCTTCAAAAGTAAATTATCTCAATCGAAACAAGGCAAATATTGACCTAGTTTTGTTTACTAGATATTTTACCATCTTCCAACCCATATAATGCAATTGAGAGGTGCAAACAGATTTTGATGCTTTGGTAAAGCAAACCATCGTTTGGGTACCTATAACCGAATTTGGATTGTGGTTCTGAAATCCAACCTGATTCGGGTGAGGTTTTGCCAGATAATATTGTAACATCTTCTGTCTGTTATCTAATTTTCAGGTTATGATACTTTGGAATTATCATGAGATGAGTTAAGCAAAGACGCGACCCATTTCATGCAGCCCGGCTTTTTCCCCGCCGGAGCTGCATGAAAAGAGATTGCGTGGTTATCGTGTTCGCTGAATCCTCAAGCCCCTCCCCCGTCTCATCAAGCCTGATGATCGTGATTCCAACGCTAGCTTTGCTGGCACCACTCTTCGCGCCTCCCAAGGAACCATATAATGTTTCGGGAAGACAAAGACTTTTCATTAACACTAGTGGCTACGCCCCACAGACGCCGTATTTGACCGGCAACATAGGTGTAGCCATCTACTGGATAAAGGATCGACACATCTGGAGGCCGATATCGTCATCCCGTGTGTGACGATTTTGAAAATGGCCAGAATCTCAGAATAATATTGATTTCACAATTATTTTTCAGTTAATTGAATGAGGTTTGATGGCAAGGCAAAATTTTGGTCTACAGTCTCTTGGTCATTTTGCTTTCTTACCACATAACTACAGAAGGAGGCTGTATAGCTGATGCTTTATTGGGGTAAAACATGATTCAACTCGAAGATCTGAAACCCAATGCTGCAGTACGAGGCCTCCTGCCCGATAGCCTGGTTACCGTCGTGAATGTCCAGTGGTATGGTTCCGAGGCCCTGGAGTTGACCTATAAAGCCCCGAGCGGCAAGGTGGCCAACGAGCTGCTCTACCGCAGTGATGAGCCTCGGCTCGGATTGGTCGAACAAGGCCGGCCTTGGAGTTTTGACGGTGATGGTGCAATGTTTCGCCTTGTCTCTGAGGCTCATCGTATCCACCTTGCCCATATCTTTGACCCGGTGCTGGCAGTCCATACCTCTCTCGTCGATCCTCTGCCGCATCAGATCACCGCAGTGTATGAGGAAATGCTTCCCCGGCAGCCGCTCCGGTTCCTTCTGGCCGATGATCCTGGTGCCGGCAAGACGATCATGGCTGGTCTTTTTATCAAAGAGCTGATTGCCCGCGGTGACCTCCAGCGTTGCCTAATTGTCTGTCCCGGCAGTCTTGCCGAACAGTGGCAGGATGAGCTCTATCGCCGCTTTGCCCTGCCGTTCGAGATTCTCACCAACGATAAACTCGAAGCTGCCCGTACCGGTAACTGGTTCCTTGAGACAAACCTGATCATTGCCCGCCTGGATAAACTCTCTCGCAATGAAGACGTGCAGCAGAAGCTGCAGGCTCCGGACTGCCGCTGGGACCTGATAGTCTGTGACGAGGCCCACAAGATGTCGGCTACCATCTTTGGTACAGAAGCCAAATACACCAAGCGTTACCGTCTCGGCCAGCTCCTTTCGACCCTTACCCGGCACTTCCTGTTGATGACCGCCACTCCGCACAATGGCAAGGAGACTGATTTCCAGCTCTTTATGGCTCTCCTCGACGGTGACCGCTTTGAGGGACGTTTCCGGGATGGCGTGCACTCTGCCGATGTCTCCGACCTCATGCGCCGTATGGTCAAAGAGAACCTGCTCAAATTCGACGGCACCCCCCTCTTCCCCGAGCGGATCGCCTATACCGTACCCTATAAGCTATCTCCAGAAGAAGCCCGGCTGTACAAAGCAGTGACCGACTATGTCCGCGAAGAGTTTAACCGGGCAGAAGCTCTTGAAAATGATAAGCGGGCAGGCACGGTTGGGTTTGCTCTTACCATTCTACAAAGACGCCTGGCCTCTTCACCCGAGGCCATCTATCAGTCACTCCGTCGGCGACGGGAACGATTGGAGAGCCGCATGCGCGAGTTGGAAGTGCTTCAGCGTGGTGGTCAGGCTTCCTCTCTTCTCTCCCTATCGCTTCCCGTTCTGGATGTTGAGGATGTTGAAGATCTTGAAGATGCCCCAGATAACGAGGTCGAGACCGCTGAAGGTGAAATCCTTGATCAGGCAACCGCCGCTCGTTCTCTTAAGGAGCTCAAGGCTGAGATAGAAACCCTGAAAAAGCTTGAAGTCCTCGCTCTCTGGGTGCGTAATTCCGGCACCGATACCAAATGGCGGCAACTGGCCAGCCTCTTGAGCGAGATCTTCACAACCATCCTTATCGCCAACTCAGTCGCTGAACAAATCATTCCATATGGGGCCGGCAAGATCCCGCCGCACAAGCCATCGGCACATCAGAAACTGGTCATTTTCACCGAACACCGCGACACCCTCAACTATTTGGCAGACAGGATAACAACCCTGCTGGGCAGAAAATCGGCAGTAGTCGTCATTCATGGTGCCATCGGCCGAGAAGACCGCCTGAAGATCCAGGAGGCCTTCAAGCATGATCCCGAGGTCCAGGTCCTGCTTGCCACCGATGCCGCCGGCGAGGGGATCAACCTGCAGCGCGCCCATCTCATGGTCAATTACGACCTGCCCTGGAACCCCAACCGTCTCGAACAACGATTCGGCCGGATCCACCGTATCGGTCAGACCGAGGTCTGCCACCTATGGAACCTGGTGGCAGAAGAGACCCGGGAAGGCGATGTCTATCGGAAGCTGCTTGATAAGCTGGAGCAGGCCAGGCAGTCCCTTGGCGGTCAGGTTTTCGATGTCCTCGGCAAACTCCAGTTCGAGGGAAAACCCTTGCGTGACCTGCTCATCCAGGCCATCCGTTATGGTGAACAGCCGGAGGTCAAGGCCTACCTTACCACGGTCCTTGATCATGCCCTCGACCGTGAGCAGCTGCGTGACCTGCTCGAAGATCGCGCCCTGGCCCATGATGCTATGGATGCCAGCAGAATAAGGAGGATACGGGAAGACATGGAGAGGGCTGATGCCAAACGGCTGCAGCCCCATTATATCGAATCGTTTTTCCGGGAGGCTTTTCAGAAACTCGGAGGAACAGAAAGAAAGCGAGAACCCCGGCGCTATGAGATTACCCATGTGCCCGCCCCGATCAGAAACCGTGACCGGTTAATCGGCATAGGTGAACCGGTCCTTCCCCGCTATGAGCGTATAACCTTCGAGAAAGACCTCATCAACCCCCAAGGCCAGCCCCTTGCCGCCTTTGTCTGCCCTGGGCACCCACTGCTCGACTCGGTGATCGATCTGACTCTGGAGCGTCACAGGGATCTACTCAAACGGGGTACCATTTTGGTCGACGAGCGAGACTCAGGTCTCACCCCCCGGGTGCTCTTTTATCTCGAACATGCCATCCAGGATGCCAGCATCACCAGAGCAGGAGAGCGACGGGTCGTTTCAAAACGGATGATGTATGTAGAGCTTGATTCGGGGGATATAAGCCGTCATGTCCACTACGCCCCGTACCTCGACTACCGACCGTTACACCATACTGAACCACAACTTGAACAAATTCTGGGCAGACCCGAATGCAGCTGGATCGGCCGAGAGTTGGAACAGAAAGCGCAAGGGTATGCAATTGCCCATGTGGTACCCGAGCATCTGGCCGAGGTACGAAATGGTCGTCTTAAATTGATTGCCAAGACTGAGGCCACCGTCAAAGAGCGACTCACCAAAGAGATTACCTATTGGGATCATCGCGCTGAGCAGCTCAAACTGCAGGAGCAGGCTGGGAAGGTCAATGCCCGGCTCAATTCCGGCGAGGCCCGCAAACGGGCGGACGGTCTGCAGGCGCGTTTGCAAAAAAGATTGGAGGAATTGAAACTTGAGGCACAGATCTCGCCGCTGCCGCCGGTGGTTATCGGCGGTCTCCTGGTCGTCCCCATAGGGCTCCTTGATATCATGGCAGGGAAGACAGAAAGATCGACATTCCAGTCAACAGACACCCAAGCTGCGGCCGCAGCAGCAAGAGCAGTAATCATGGATGTCGAGCGCAGCCTCGGCTATGAACCGATTGATCGTGAATTCGAAAGACTCGGTTATGACATTGAAAGTCGTATCCCGAATACTGGTCGTTTACGGTTCATTGAGGTAAAAGGCCGCATCACTGGCGCCCAGACTCTTACAGTCACCCGCAATGAAATCCTTTATTCACTCAACAAACCAGATGATTTTGTTCTGGCAATTGTCGAGTTCATGGGCGAGAATGGCCACCGTGTCCATTACCTGCGCCAGCCATTCCAGCGTGAGCCGGACTTCGGAGTAACCAGCGTCAATTATGATTTTGCCGAACTGCTGGCCCGAGCGGGTACTCCTTTGTGACTTTGCCACAGATAGAATAATACAACGGCTACCTGCAAAGATGACGAAACTAACCCATACCATAATGATGGAACCCGAAAGACCTCTTGAAAAAAAGATGACAATGGAAACTGTCAGTGCTATTATATTTCGTAACATCCACTTCGAACAACACCCGCCACGCCTCTCTGGGTTTCGACCTTGCATGCGCACCCCGGCGGGTTACTTTTTTTAGGGGTATTGAGTGAAATTCACCAAACCCCCGTTGGCCATCGACGAGCAGATCGATCTCCTTATTTCCCGTGGAATGGTTATACCTGACCGAGCCCGGACCTCTCGCTATCTCTCCCATATCAGTTATTTCCGACTACGCGGCTATTGGATTCCCTTCGAAAAAAAAGACAATGGACCAGACCACATCTTTCAAGAAGGTACAACCTTTGACGCTGTACTTGATCTTTATGTCTTTGACCGAAAATTCCGACTCCTCATTCTTGAGGCCATTGAGCGGGTAGAAGTGTCCTTCCGGGCACATTTTGCCAACGAGTTGGGAGTCCGTTATGGAAGCCATTTTTACCTGGACGGGACATACATCCGTAACATTTCTACGCATAGTCGGCTCATTGACAGCCTCCATGAAGAAATTAACCGGAGCAAGGAAACCTTCATTGAACACTATCGCAATCCTATGATCAGCCACCTTTGCCGCCTATCTGGGCTGCCAGTGAGGTGATGTCCTTTGGGCAACTCTCTACCTGGTTCAAGAATCTCAAGGCTCGGAGTGACCGAAATCTGGTTGCCAAAATTTATGGGGTAGATGAGACCATCCTTCAGTCTTTCATGCATCATCTGACCTTTATCCGAAATATAACCGCCCACCATGGACGGCTCTGGAACCGGCGAATGACAATTACCATGACCATACCGAAGAGACCGGCAGTGCTTGCGGCAATGCTCAACCCGACGGCTGATCGGTATGTCGGAAATACAGTGATCGTGTTGGGGTATTTTCTTAAATTGATTAGTCCAGGGACAAGCTGGCCCGAGAGAATGCGACAATTGATAGAGAATTCGCCAAGCATCAAACCTGCGGCGATGGGATTCCAGGAGAGCTGGCAGGATTTGCCATTATGGATCGGCACCAGATAACTCAACTCGTCAACAAAACAACACCTCGTGTTGTGGAGAATATCGGAAGAATGAAAAAGAAACTCATTGAAGTGGCTTTGCCGCTGGTTGCGATCAACATAGCCTCGGCTCGGGAAAAATCGATCCGCCATGGCCACCCGAGCACTCTGCATCTCTGGTGGGCGCGGCGCCCGCTGGCGGCGGCACGGGCGGTCATCTTTGCGCAGATGGTGGATGACCCATCGGGCTACCCGGACCTGTTTAAGACCGAAAAGGATCAGGAGAAGGAGCGGCAGCGGCTTTTTAAGATCATTGAGGAGTTGGTAAAGTGGGAGAACACCACTAACGAGTCGGTGCTGCAGCAGGCGAGAGACGAGATCTGGCGGAGCTGGCGGCGGACCTGTGCCGAGTATGCCAATCACCCGCGGGCCAAGGAACTCTTTGATCGTCATAGGCTGCCTGCCTTTCATGACCCTTTTGCCGGCGGAGGTGCCCTGCCGTTGGAGGCGCAGAGGTTGGGGCTGGAGAGTTATGCCTCAGAATTCTCAACCCTGTGGCGGTGCTGATCAACAAGGCGATGATCGAGATACCGCCCAAGTTTGCAGGCAGGCCGCCTGTGAATCCCGACTGGCGGGGCAAATCGCAGGGAGAGCGGTCTCTGAAAAAATGGGCCGGGGCCAGCGGCCTGGCTGAAGATGTGCGGTATTATGGCCAGTGGATGCGCGATGAGGCGGAGAAACGCATCGGCCATCTCTACCCGAAGATCGAGATCACTGCGGCAATGGCGGAGGAACGGCAAGATCTGACGAAATACGTCGGCCGGAAACTTACCGTCATTGCCTGGCTCTGGGCGCGGACGGTCAAAAGCCCCAATCCGGCCTTCGCTGGCGTGGATGTGCCGCTCGCCTCAACCTTTATGCTCTCGACCAAGGCCGGCAAGGAGGCTTACGTTGAGCCGGTGATCGAGGATGGAGGCTACCGGTTTACAGTGAAGGTGGGCAAATCGAAGAATGCTGAGGCTGCAAAGAGCGGAACTAAACTCTCACGCGGGGCAAATTTCCAGTGTCTGATGTCAGGGACACCAATCGCATCCAGCCACATCTATGGTGAAGCCAACGGTGGCCGCATGGGCGCGCGGTTGATGGCTATTGTGGCTGAGGGTGAGCGCGGGCGTATCTATTTGTCACCGACTGCTGAGATGGAAGCCATCGCCCTGACCGCTCAACCGACATGGCAGCCGGAAGTTGCCATGCCTGAAAATCCACGCTGGTTCTCACCACCACTCTATGGACTGAAAACCTATGGCAGCCTTTTCACTCCCCGCCAGCTCGTGGCTCTGACGACCTTTTCCGATCTGGTGCAGGAAGCACATGAGCGGGTGAATCGCGATGCTATCAAAGCTGGACTACCCGGAGATGGTAAAACTCTGAGTAAAGGTGGTGCTGGTGCTGAGGGGTATGCCGATGCTATTGGTACATATTTGGGAATCGCTCTTAGTCGATTAGCAGATATCTCCAACACTCTTTGTGGCTGGGAGATCAGCAAGACACAAGTTCGGCATTTATTTACCAGACATGCCATTCCCATGTTGTGGGACTACGGAGAAAATAACGTATTTGGAGAAGCTGCTGGCGCTTATATGGTAAGTCTTACCAGCATGACAAAAGCTCTCAGTAATTCACCGCCCTTTGGTGAGGGATCTGCACTGCAGCACGATGCGCAGACACAATCAGTATCCACAGACAAACTCATTTCCACCGACCCACCCTACTACGACAATATTGGTTATGCCGACCTGTCGGACTTCTTCTATGTCTGGCTGCGCCGCGCGTTGAAGCCGACCTTCCCCGACCTCTTTGCCACACTTGCAGTGCCAAAGGATGAGGAACTGGTGGCAACACCTTACCGCCACGGAAGCAAAGCAAAAGCAGAAACCTTCTTCCTCGACGGCATGACCCAGGCGATGCATCGGCTCGCCGATCAGGCTCACCCGGCTTTCCCTGTTACTATTTACTATGCATTTAAACAAGCCGAAAGCGATGGCGAAGACGGCACGACAAATACCGGCTGGGACACCTTCCTGGCCGCTGTAATCGAAGCCGGTTTTGCTATCAGCGGCACTTGGCCGATGCGTACTGAGCTCGGTAATCGCATGATCGGCTCCGGCACCAATGCCCTTGCTTCAAGTATAGTCCTCGTGTGCCGTAAGCGTGCCACCGACGCAGTGTCCACCACCCGCCGCGAGTTCGTCGCAGTGCTGAAGACAGAGTTACCACAGGCGATGGCCCACCTCCAGCGCGGCAATATTGCACCAGTCGACTTGGCTCAGGCGGCCATTGGCCCAGGAATGGCGGTTTATACCCGCTATGCCAAAGTCCTCGACGCCGAGGGCAAGCCGCTCACCGTGCGCGAAGCACTGTCACTTATCAATCAGACCCTCGATGAGGCCCTGGCCGAGCAGGAAGGCGACTTCGACGCCGACAGCCGCTGGGCGCTCACCTGGTTCGAGCAGGTCGGTTTTTTTTGCCGAGGGTGAGTACGGTGTGGCGGAGCAGCTCTCCGTATCCAGGAACACCTCCGTGGCTGGCTTGGTCGAGGCCGGTATTGTAGTATCCAAGGCCGGCAAGGTACGTCTCTTAAAACCCGACGAACTGCCCGCCGACTGGGACCCCACAACCGACACCCGCCTTACCGTCTGGGAGATGGTCCACCAATTAATTCGCGTCCTTGAAGCCGGTGGTGAAGGTCCGGCGGCGGCCCTGGTGGCGGGGCTTGGCAGTAAGGCCGAAACTGCCCGCGAACTCTGCTACCGTCTCTACACCCTGTGCGAGCGCAAAAAGCGCCCCGCCGAAGCGATGGCCTATAACGGCCTGGTGCAGAGCTGGCCGGAAATCACTCGGATCGCCGGTGAAGAAAAGATGAACAAGCCCAAAATACCTGAACAAACCAAAATGTTTTAACAGGAGCAGCCATGGCTATCACCAACCACGAGCGAGTCGGCAAGACGCTGGAATTTCTCAAAATCGGTCTCGGGCCTTTTGCCGAACGTGAGTACAAAAATGTCTTCAAAGACAAAGCAGCAACGGAGATCCGCCAGCTCGTCGCTGATGATCGTATCAACACCGACAAGCCGATGGCCGAATGGGATGTGGCGGTTTTGCTCAAGCTCATGTGGGACTCCTGGAACAACGTCTTTCGTCTCACCCTTGGCCATACCGAACGGAGCCTGGTCAGTGAACTGCGGGACTACCGTAATAAATGGGCACACCAGGAATCCTTCACCAGTGACAACACCTACCGGGCCTTGGATTCGGCCGCCAGGCTGCTCGCCGCAGTCTCCGCCCCCCAGGCCGACGAAATCGAGAAGATGAAGATGGAACTGCTGCGCCTGCGCTTCGATGAGCAGGTGCGCAGCGAGAAACGCCGGAGCGCCGGCACCGCCATCGAAAGTGCAGCGACAATCAATCTCAAGCCCTGGCGGGAGGTCATTACCCCCCATAAGGATGTGGCGAGCGGCCGTTATCAGCAGGCCGAGTTTGCCGCCGACCTCTGGCAGGTCCACCTCGGCGAGGGAACCGATGAATACCGCAATCCGGTGGAATTTTTCCGCCGTACCTATCTCACCGAAAGTCTCAAAGGTATGCTGGTGGGTGGTATTCAGCGTCTTACTGGCCAGGGTAGCGATCCGGTGGTTCAGCTACAGACCAATTTCGGCGGAGGCAAGACCCATTCGATGCTGGCTTTATATCACCTGTTTTCCGGCATCAATCCCAACGAGCTGGTCGGTATTGATGCGGTGCTGCATGAAGCGGGTACATCTTCCCTGCCGAAAGCCCGCCGGGTGGTTCTGGTCGGCAACAAGATTTCTCCCGGCAATCCCACGACCAAAGCCGATGGCACGGTCGTCCATACCCTTTGGGGCGAACTGGCCTGGCAACTGGGCGGGAAAAAAGCGTATGTCCGCATTCAGAAGGATGACGAGAAAGCCACCAGTCCTGGTGATGTCCTGCGTGAGCTGTTCAACGAGTATGGCCCATGCCTGATCCTGATAGACGAGTGGGTGGCATATGCCCGCCAGTTGCACGACCAGAGCGATCTACCGGCCGGAGGCTTCGAGACCCAATTCACCTTTGCCCAGGTGCTGACAGAATCGGCCAAACTGGCGGGCAACTGCCTACTGGTGATCAGTCTGCCGGCCTCCGATACCTCCGGATCGCCCCATACCCGAGCTGATGATGTCGAGGTTGGTGGCCAGCGTGGCCGGGAAGCCCTTGATCGCCTTCGTAACGTAGTTGGCAGGATTGAGTCGTCATGGCGGCCGGCCAGTGCCGAGGAAGGGTTCGAGATTGTCCGCCGCCGGCTGTTTGAGCCACTGGCCGACTCTGCCCAGTTCAAGGATCGTGATGTAGTGGCCCGAGGTTTTGCCGAACTGTACCGCACCCAGTCTGCTGAGTTCCCCCCAGAATGCCGGGACTCCGAATATGAAAAACGGATCAAGGCCGCCTACCCGATCCATCCCGAGATCTTTGACCGTCTCTATACCGACTGGTCAACCTTGGTAAAGTTTCAGCGGACCCGCGGCGTACTCCGACTTATGGCTGCCGTTATCCATAGTCTTTGGGAAAAGGGCGATAAAAACCCACTGATCATGCCGGCCAATATTTCCATTGATGATCCACGCGTGCAGTTTGAGCTGACCCGGTATCTGACGGATAACTGGGTGCCGGTAATCGAAAAGGATGTGGACGGTCCCAACTCACTTCCCCTGCGGGTGGATGGAGAAGTACCAAATCTCGGTAAATATGCGGCTTGTCGGCGGGTGGCCCGGACCATCTATATGGGTTCAGCACCGCTTACCAAAGCCGCTCACAGGGGCATTGAGGATCGGCGAATAAAGCTGGGCTGTGTCATTCCGGGTGAATCTCCTGCTATTTTTGGCGATGCCCTCCGGCGCCTTGCGGGAGTAGCTACCTACCTCTACCAGGATGGGCCGCGATACTGGTATTCAACCCAACCAACCGTGACCAAGCTGGCCGATGACCGGGCCGAGCAGCTCAAGCGCGATACGGACAAGATCGTCCAGGAATTAAATAATCGTCTGCGGGAAAATCTGCGGGAGACTGGCGACTTCAGTCGGATCCATCCCATGCCGCACTCCGGCCAGGAGGTTCCCGATGATCCGGATGCCCGGCTGGTGGTGCTGGGCATGGACTGCCCATACAGCAAGGAAGCATCAAGTGCGGCAGATCTTGCTGCCAAGGCCATTTATGAATCTCGGGGCAATACCCCTAGGCTCTATAGGAATACTCTAGTCTTTCTCGCCGCTGATAAAAACCGGCTACAAGATCTTGATGAGGCCGTCCGAAAGTACCTTGCCTGGGAATCGATCCTGACCGAGAAGGTAACTCCCCTCAATCTTGACCCGCAGCAGGTGAAACAAGCGGAGACTCAGAAGTCCATGGCCGATGGTGCTGTAAAAGCACGTCTGCCGGAGACCTATCAGTGGCTGCTGGTACCGGTACAAAAGACCCCTGCGGCAACTGTCGAGTGGCAGGCATTTCGTCTTACAGGCCAGGATGACCTCGCTGTCAGGGCTAGCAAGAAGTTGAAAAATGACGAGTTGATGATCACAAGTTTCGCTCCCACATTACTACGTATGGAACTGGACCGGGTCCCGCTATGGCGCGGGGATAATGTTGCCGTCAGACAGGTAGTCGAGGATTTTGCCCGGTACCCCTATCTGCCACGACTGAAGAGCCCGGCAGTGCTGATCGCCGCCATACACTCTGGCCTACCATTAATGACCTGGGTCAAAGACTCATTTGCCTATGCCGAGAGTTTTGATGAAGCAGAACAAAGGTATCGAGGCTTGCGGGCAATGCAACTGATACCACTGACGTGTGATGATATTCAGGGCTTGCTGGTAAAGCCAGAGATAGCACAAAAGCAGATAGAATCAGAACGAGCCAAGCCTGAGGCTTCACCTACAACGGGTGGCGTGGAAGTGGGTGTTGGTCCCATTGGAGGAAATCGAGGCCCAGCCCTGGTTGGGCTTCCTGATGATCATAAAGCGCCTGAAAAAACCCTGCCAAAACGTTTCCATGGTACAGTCGATCTGGATGCCACCAGGGTCGGTCGCGATGCCGGCAAGATTGCTGAGGAGGTTATTGCCCATCTCTCAGGTCTGGTCGGGGCAAAAGTCACAGTCACTCTTGAGGTGTCCGCAGAAATTCCTGCAGGAGTGCCGGATCATCTTGTCCGGATAGTCACCGAGAACAGCCGGACGCTGAAATTTACCAGTCAGGGATTTGAGACGGAATAGGTGTGGTTGTTCAGGCCGGTGGGAGAGACCGAGATTATAGTCTATTGAGGTAGATGTTTACATTTTAGAGAGGAGCATGAATGGACGGCAAAAGAGTAGATGAAAGCAGGGTTTTTATGGCTCAGGTGATGAATCCCCAGGATGCGAACCCAGCTGGCAATGTCCATGGCGGCGTCATCATGAAACTCATCGATACGGCCGCTGGCACTGTAGCTGTTCGGCATGCCCGGTCCAACGTTGTGACTGCAGCCATTGACCGTCTCGACTTCCACCAGCCAGTATTTATCGGTGATCTTTTAACCCTCAAAGCCAGTCTCAATTTTGCCGGCAGAACTTCGATGGAAATCGGTGTCAGGGTCGAAGCCGAAAACTGTATGACCGGAGATGTCCGGCACACCTCCTCTGCCTATCTGACTTTCGTTGCTCTGGATAAGACTGGTCATCCCCTGGATGTACCTCCACTTGTACTTGAAACGGACGACGACAAGAGGAGGAACGAAGAGTCCAAGGCACGGAGGGAGATGCGCTCCCTGGAAAGAAAAAAGGAAAAAGAGGGTGGTAAGAAATAATCGGGATGAAATCTTTTTCCTCCCCCTGCCTGTCAATCACTCACTATCCATTATGGTTTGTATTTGCGGCAACTAGGATTCTGATTCTGATCGCCCGACTCCCGAATTGCCTGTTCACTCATGGTCCACCAGCATATAGAAGTTCTTTAACCTTATAAAAATTAAGTTTCTCGAAAAAAATGCAAAGCGAAAGAATAAAGAATATTGCCATAGTCGGCGCCGGGGCTATGGGGGCGGCGTATGCTTCTATGTTCGCTGATGCCGGGAGTTTTTCTCAGTTTTTCCTGGCAAGTGGTGAGAGATATCAGAGGCTGATAAAAGAACCATTAAGGGTTAACGGGAGACCCTATTCAATTCCAGCTATGCAACCGCAGGATGTCAAGGAGCCTGTCGATCTGGTTCTAGTCGCCCTGAAGCACCATCATCTCTCCGAAGCCCTCCCTGCCATCAAGGCTGTGGTTGGTTCGGAAACGATTATTCTTTCAGTAATGAACGGCCTTGAAAGTGAACAGATAATCGGCTCGACTTGCGGGATGGATAAAATGGTGTATGCCATTGCGGTGGGTATTGATGCCGTACGAGAAGGGGATAATTTTTCTTATGCTAGACCCGGCAGGATCATTTTCGGGGAAGGATCGAAGAAAGTCGATGGTAGTCGAATAACCCGCCTGCAGGAGGCTTTGACACGGGCGGCGATTCCCCATGAGGTGCCTGCTGATATGATGCGTACCATGTGGTGGAAATTCATGATTAATGTTGGCATTAACCAAGCGTCGGCAGTGTTGCGTGCTCCGTATGGTGTCTTTCACACCTCGGTCGATGCTAGGGCATTGATGTTGCTATTAATGCAGGAGGTTATAGAGCTTGCAGGGAAGGTTTCCATCAATCTTACTCAGCAAGACCTAGACGAATGGTCATCCGTCCTCAACACCCTTGCACCAGGAGGAAAGACCTCCATGCTCCAGGATATTGAGACAGGAAGAAAAACTGAGGTGGAGGTATTCGCCGGCAAAGTCGTTTCCATGGGGGCGGAATATGATATCGCAACTCCTGTCAATCAGACAATTCTACATATAATCAAGGTGTTGGAAAATCGAACATTAATTAATACAAATGCCATCGGCGCGAAGAGGACAAGGCATTAATGCAGGACAGAATACGGACCTTGAGGAAATGGCCCTGCTAGTCTGCCGAACTCCTTCGCAACCTTATATAATCCAAGATAATTCACTGATTATCTGGGGACAACTTGAACTCCAAGCACCCCAGTGGAGATCATTCGATTTACGAGGAAAGCAACGTATCGGCCTCCGGGGATAACGTCCAAACATTCACAAGGAGGTGCCCATTTAGACTCAAGAGTGTGGAGTATGTGTTCTATGATGATGGTTGGCCGGAATTTGAGGACCCTTCGGTTGAAGTCTAAACGCTGTAGTTGAAGAAGGCTGCGAGACAAAAGGCTACAAACGGGTAAAATCCGAACAGTACTCTCCTGTGGCGATTCTGTATAGCTACCATGCGGATGAAGAAAAAAAGTTGCCTAGGTGGTGTTGATCGGCTAGTTTAGGCGTTGATGGCCAGGAGTCATGGGCCGGATAGGCCCATTTTTTAGGGTCGTCTGAAAAAGCGACTTCTTATCACCTACTCTCGCGCTTCGCGACCTCCGGCGGCTTCAAGCTCACGCGGACCGTCGATGTCAGGCCGCCTGGCGGCACGGGTGATGAACAAAGTCGAGGAGACGAAAGTCGCTCTGCGGGAGCTGGGGATGGACGAGGGCGTCGAGATCAAGATCAAGTGGGGGCGGCTTCAGGATGAGCGTAGGAACGACCCGGAACTCTCGCCAGCCAGCGGTGGGCACTTCGCCTGCGAAGAGTTCGGCGATGCTAGGAAAGCAGGAGACTCTGAGATGACGGCCGAGATGAGGCTTCTGCATCTGTCGGACATTCATTTCAATGCGTCGTCCGGAACAACAATTCACGACCTTGACGCGGATGTCCGGAACGAGCTGGTTCGCGACGCGACGGCACTCTCAGAAGAAATCGGCTCCCCAGCTGGCGTTCTCGTGACCGGCGATGTCGCGTTTTCGGGGCAGCGTGCGGAGTACGAGCGAGCAGCGTTTTGGTTGCTCAAATTATGCCGCGCAATCGGTTGTCCCGAAGAGAATGTCTGGGTTGTGCCGGGCAACCACGACGTGGACCGCCAGCTGGCGAAGAGCAAGATCACGAAGACGTTGCACCAGACCATCCGATCTAAGGCCGAGGACGCGATTGACTCAGAGCTGCGAGAGATCCTCGCGGACCCGCAGTCAGCCGCCGCGCTTCTCGTGCCGCTCAAGGAGTACAACGTGTTCGCGGCCCGGTTTCAGTGCTCACTCTCTGCCGAGAGCCCTTTTTGGGAGCGCGACCTCAAGCTTTCCTGCGGCACGACCATTCGTCTTCGAGGGCTCTGTAGCGCTCTCGTTTCGAATGCCGATGATGAGAAGGGCAATATCATCATCGGGACGGCCCAGGCGAGTGTGGCGCGTACAGACGGCGTCCACTATCTCACTCTTTGCCATCACCCGCCGGATTGGCTCCGCGACCAAGATGGAGTCGTGAATCATCTCGAGTCTAAGGTTCGAATCCAGCTCTTCGGCCACAAGCATTCGCAGAGAGTTCAATCGATCAACGAAACGTTGCGCATCACTGCTGGCGCAACACACCCTGATCGTGCCGAGCGGGAATGGGTCCCAATGTACAACGTCATCGAGATCGCGCGGCGCGATGATGACCGCATCGGCGTTCGGCTATTCCAGCGTCGCTGGCACCAAACGGATTGTCGCTTTGTTGCCGAACACGACCCCAAGACAGGAAGAAATCACCGTGAACACATTTGGCAGGGTTGCCCACGCCCAGTGGCGAGTCAGCCTCGGAAATCCAAGGACGCGTCGGAAACGGCTTGGGATACGCTCGCGGGCGTAGATGTCATTCCAGCGGTAACAACCAGGAAGGAAGGCGAAGCGATGGCACCGCCCAACCCCGAGCGTAGGCTCACCTATCGATTTCTTACGTTGCCATTCCGCCACCAGATAGCGGTCGCCCAGAGTCTCGACGTCCTGACAGATCAGGATCGAGCGCTGAGTGATGCGGCGCTTTTTCACGAGCTATTCAAGCGAGCGCGTGAAGCGGGACTCCTGGCAAAACTCTGGGAAGAAACTGAGCGCCGCCACCCAGACCCGGCTGAAGACAACCCTTTCGAAGGCTCGAGGTAGCCCGGAGAACTACACAATGCACAAAAACTTTGGCGAATGGTATCGACTGGTTTCCATCGAACCGAACGGCGAGCTCCTCGAGAAGCGGTGGGCTGCTGTCGAAGACTGGGCCTCTACACTGCAAAACAATGACACGAGCCTCCTTGAGACGGTTCGCATCTTTCGCGGGATGACAGGCAAGACGTCTCGGGAAACGTTCTTGGAGGTGTTTCGGAAACACGACCCTGCGTTCCCGCAGCGAAACCAGCTCGAGCTTCAGGTCCTTGCTGGAGCATCGCTTGTTGCACTGGTCGACGATGGCGAAGACGAGAGTGTGCGCGCCGCCATCATAGCAGGTACAGCTGTTGCGGCATCCTCTCTTCACACGACCGAATCGGATCTGAGGGAAGTAACAGAAGAGATACTAGCACACCTGCAGAGGATTGCTCGGGACCAACGACGGCGCAAAGTGTTCAGCACGAGCTTGCTCGGCTCAAAGCCCGACGCCGTAACGAAAGGGATCGAGCAAGTTGCTGCTGCAGGTGACTGGGACCAACTGAAGACGCATGTTGGGCCCGTCCTCAAGACGCTTCTCATTGCCGTTCGTCGTTCGGAGATCGCGCTTGAGGCTGCGGCGCATAGTCTTCACTGTGCCGATGAGGAGACAAACATCCTTTGGTGGCTCGAAGGCCGCAGCAGTCGAGACCTCAATACGTCCTGGGCCTCACTGCCCAAAGAGTCCGTTCCATTGATTGCGGCCAAAGAGCTGGCAGATCTCACCGACATCGCACTCGGTCCGCAAGACGCGGCGGCGCTCCTGCATCGCGTTGTAAGCGAATCGAAGTGCAAGAAGGTTTCCGTCCAAGCGTATGTGAATGCGGTGCCTGAAGAGTGGTGCAAGAAAGTTGCCTCGCAGGATGGGCAGAGCGGACTTGATCTGGCCCCGCTTTGGTTCGCCTTGCATCACCGAAGCAAGAGCGACAGGGCAAACTGGGCGCCGTTCTTCGAGTCGACTCTTGGTCTTAGTTCGACAACTTTGCTCCTGGAGCCGGAACGAGTCGCTCAGCAAGCCTACTTCGAAGCAGTGCTGTTGAAAACACTGGCGGACGTGGAGGACTGAAATGGCCGACGCGATTTCAACCGCAGAGGAGAATGCGGAGCTGGCAGACGTCACTGAGGCTCCAACGTTCATCGAGCTCTTCTCGGGCGGTGCGCTGGGGGCCGCGGATGCCGATGCAGTGACACTCCGTTCCCCCGCGCAACTCATCGTTCTCGCTGGGGCCGAAGGAAGCGGAAAGACCACGGTTCTTGCGTCTATATACGAGCGGTTGAGCGTGGGGGCTTTTGCCTGTTTTCAGTTCGCCGGTTCACGTTCTCTGCTCGGATTTGAAGAAATCTGCCATTTGAACCGGCTCACGTCGGGCAATGCGAGGCCAGACACGCAGCGAACGGTGCCCGCGGAGGAGGCTGCCTACTATCACTTCGCTCTATCTCGAGGAGGCCAGCGTCGCCACGTGCTTCTCTCGGCCGTGTCAGGTGAGCTGTTTCGTCTGGCTCGTAACGCGCGCGAAGACTGCGCTCGGCTCACGTTCTTGCTCCGGGCAAACACGATCGCGATTCTCGTTGATGGTGCCCGTCTGGTTGTGCCTGAGTCGCGTGAAAACGCTGTTGCAGATGCGGCGGGCATATTGAGCAGCTTCCTGGACGCTAAGATGCTCAGACTACAAACCCGGGTGGAGTTCGTCTTTTCGAAGCTCGATCGCGTAGTCGCCGCGGGCAAAAATGCCGAAGACCTTCTGAAAAAGACTGAGGTGAAGCTCGAAACTAAGTTCCGCCGGCATGTTCCGGGACTTGCGTTTCGACGAATCGCCGCACGCCCCGACACGGCGATCGGATCAGAGCTGAAAGATGGTCTGGCGGAAGCGTTCACTTTATGGAGTGAATCAAGACCCCTAACAGCCGCAGATAGAGGGCTGCAGTCCGCCCCACCGGCGGCCCATGTGCGCGAGTTCAGCAAGTTCGGCTGGCGCTATTTTGAGCATGCCCGGAGGGAAGATCGGTGAGCATTTCGGCACCCTCGCAACTGTTCTTAATGGGACTTCCTGGCTCGGGGAAGACGACGTTCTTGGCCGCCCTGTGGCATGTGCTAGATGACCAGAGCAGCGCGACCAGCCTGAGATTGACTCGTTTGAGTGGAGACAGAACGTACCTCAATCGGATTGCTGAGGCTTGGCGCTCATGTTTGCCCGTCGAGCGAACGACGCTCCAGACCGAAGAGGATGTCAGCCTGCATCTTGAGGGCGACGGTCTTGGAGAGTTTGAGCTCGCCGTGCCCGACTTGTCCGGCGAGGCATTCGAGCTGCAGCTGACAGATCGCAGAATGAGCATACGGCACGATGTGATCGTGCAGCAAGCAACGGGAATCATCCTGTTTTTACATCCAGACGTACAGAAGGGGACTCAGCTAAGCCAAGCGCTCGAACTCGAAGCCGTGCTCAGCGGTACGGATCCGCACGGGAGAAATGGCGCCGTGGACAGTACCGCATCTGTTGCGCCGTGGTCGATCGAGAAATTGCCGACCCAAGTGAAACTTGTGGAGTTGCTTCAGTTTGTTCTTGAGCGTGCACCGCGAAGAATGCGTGTCGCAGTGGTCGTTTCGGCGTGGGACCTTGTCGAAGGAATGGGGTTGACACCGATCGAGTACGTGTCGCGTGAGATGCCGCTGTTTCGGCAGTTTCTTGACTCAAACCAAGAGGAACTGGAGCACGCCGTATTCGGTATCAGCGCGCAGGGCGGCAGTATTCCGGATGAGAAATCTTCCCTTCTGACGCTCGATGCTCTCGACCGAATCAAGGTTTGCCACGGCAACGACACTAGTCGTGATATCACCAAGCCGATCGCCTGGCTTCTGGGGGTGACATAGCCCATGGCCTCTTTATGCATTCATCAGACGATTCACGGGTATCGCGATGGGCACCGATTATTGAGCAGCTCTCTGGGACTTGGCGCGGATGCGGCGCGGACCATGCTCGTGCTGAGCGACATGTCTGGCTCGTCGATGCATCCTGGTTTCGACGAGTACCTGACGGGTTATCCGCTTCCGGGCACGGATCTGTACGTGTTCGCAAAGACTTGGTACGCACCTGAAATGAAGCGGCCTGGGTGTGTGTGGACGCACTCGCTGCTCATTCCTAAAGAGCACATCTCCGACGTCTCCGCGAATCGTCTGGTGGAGGCTTTCCGGCGGCCTCAAGGTGACGGCGCGGAGAAGTCCGCTGAGGTGCCCGTTGCTTTCGAAGCGGACTCGTCGCTATTCGAGTCCGAGGGATTCGAGAACACGTCTATTGCCGCAATTCTGGTGTCGGGAATCCTTGGCCAGCCTCGTCCTGTGGTGGTTTCCGTAGATACCGTCGCGCAAGTTCAGCTTGTGTTCCTTCGAATCTGGGATTGGCTCTGGACTTCAGCGAAGGCTCGACTCACGTTCTGTACGGGGGCATTGATGCCTCGCACTGTAGCAGGCGCGCTGATGGACCTGCAGGCAGTTCCTCGTGCTATTCCGTCCTCCCAGTTCCGCAAGGCTGCCAGTGGAGCGCTCGTACTCGACCTACGATCACCGGGAACGGCGGAGCCATGGGTCGAGCAGGTGCTGGACGCCGCCACAGGTAGCGAGACATTTCGCTCGTGGATGGAGGCGACAGCCGGCTCTGACGTCGGGCGCGGCTCAGCTCCTGGTCTCGTAGCGATCTTCGGACAATGGCACCAGCCGAACTGGTCTGCGGACACCGTTCTGATGAGTGTCCTCGACGCGCCTGAGATCACTCCTGTCATCAGGAGTCGGCTCGTGGGGATGGTCCTGGACAGAGCTGGATCCGAGAAAGGAGCGAGACGAAGGCGCGAACTCTTGCTGAAACTATGTGGTCGACGCGAGACGGAGTTGTCGTCGATGACAGCGCTACTCGAGGAACAAACGCACCGACTTTTCGCAGAGTCGCGGTTTGAAGGACTGTCTCTGGCGCTCTCCTTACTCGGCGCGGAGCTAACCGAGGTTGGCGAGCAGGTGCTTCGGGCGGCAGTCCTTGCATTGAAGCCAAGCGACCTAGAAGCGCTTTTAGATTCTCAAGCGTCGTTCCTGCCTACGATCCTCGGCGCGAATCCTGAGCTGGCGGCAGCGCCAGAACTCTGGAGGCGCGCTGGTTCTCGTGCAAACGAGATGCTTTCCCAACTCGACGCAGAAAAGTTCGCAGAGAACGAACGGCGCGCCGTGGTGGACGCAGTGCTCGCTTCTGGGCGAGATGCGCCTATCGATGCGCTGGTTAGGTTCGCGGGAAGCGACGCCGTCTTCAGTGTTCTCTCAGCGCTCGTGGCCGGGGAGCTTTCGATTTCGACGCAATGGCGTTCGACCATCTCTGCCCGCTCTAACGCCGTGATCGAGTGGCTCCAGCGACAGACGACGATCTCTTCTAGGGAGCTCGAAGTCGCGAGTCTATTCCTAAGCCCAGGTTCAGACCTGCAGCAATTGGAGAATGTGTGGCACGTGGGTACCAGTGCTTCGGCCGCACCGCTGGCCCCACGTGTTGCGGCTTTTGGACTAGCTCTGGCCTTCTCCCGTCGATCCATTTCCCCGTTGCTTGAGACATGTTTCCAGCCGACTTTTGACGCGCTCGCTGGCACGCATGTCGAGTACGACGCATGGGAATGGTTGCGGGGTCTCGCACCGGCGGTGTCCTGGTGGCGCGACTGGGATCGGTGTGAACGCATCGCGGCAACGCTCGGCCGCCGGCTTGAGGCTCACGATGTTCCGCTGGCGACGGTGTTCAACATCGCCCGCACTGCTTCAGCCATCCGAAAGGTTGTCGGTGCGCTCGATGCCGATCGACAGACTAGACGATACTTGAAGCTACTTCGGAAGGCATGTGATTCAGATCCAAGTCTTGGATCTCGCGAGCAACGGAACGCACTGGTCGGGAGCAGTTGGTGACGGTTACGCTGCACGCCCACACCGGCCGCCCCTAGCCCCAAGCCCGACTCTTCAGGCCCACCACGCCCCGAGCACGGCACAGGCACCGATGCCGAAGGTGGTTGGGGCTCCACCAGCTGGTCGGCCACCATAATCCGGGCAATAAACCCCCTACCAGTCGGTTGGTTTTGGCGGTGATGCTGCTGCTCGCGAATTCCGGCGACAGTTTACCCCAAGGTGATTCATAATTAATCTTGTTACCCGGTGATCCAAGCTTGATCCGGGTTTTTCAATAGTGTATTTTGAATCAAAACATATAAATTTTGGTTCACTTAACATGATAACAGAAAAATCACCGGAAATGAGATTGTTCAGCCCTGCAGGTGAAAGGCTGTATCTCACCGCCCAGGAGCGCAAACTTTTTCTTTCAGCGGCTGAAGAAGAGGAACGGGTCGAGCGCATGTTTTGTCATGTCCTCCACTACACAGGTTGCCGCCCGTCCGAAGCCTTGGAGCTATCCCCAGGACGGATCCTAATTGACGATCAGGCACTTGTATTCCGTTCTCTCAAAAAACGGAAAGAAGATGGACGGGGCCGCACTAAGCAACCTCAATATAGAACCGTACCGGTTCCTAAAATCCTTGTTGAAAGTCTCGATCTTGTTTTTGGAATCAGATCAATGCACCGCAGCCAGAAAGGGCTGAAGAACCCATTATGGACTATGAGTAGACCCACTGCCTACAGACTGGTAAAACGTGTAATGGATCGAGCAGGAATCAAAGGCAAACAAGCCACCGGAAAAGGTTTAAGGCATGGTTTCGGTGTTGCAATGGTAACCGGTAAAAAGCCGCTTCCTATCCATATATTGGCCCAAATAATGGGACACAGCAGCACTAAAACTACAGAAATATACTTACAGGTTGTCGGGGAAGAAAAACGGCAGCTTGTCCTTGATGCTTGGGAAGATTGAAAACATGTTTAAACATCTCATTGTTGCAAGTTAAAGCCATGCTGCAGGAAATTGCTGACAGAGAAAGGTGTCACTCCTGCGGATTTGCTTGAAAAATTGATCAAAGAAAATAAATTAAACTGAGCCAAACCGGTTGTCCTTGTACGTACAATGTGGCATCTTGGTCTGAGACCAATAGATTTTTTCCGCTTGCAACTATATCACCTAGTGTTATATTTTATGATGAAAGTCTTAATGACCAAAGAGTTTTACAAGTGGGCCAAGAAACGAAATATTCCCGGTGAATCCTTACTGGCGGCCGCAAGGGAAATTGAAGAGGGGTGTTTTGAGACTCAACTTGGAAATAATCTTTTAAAGAAAAGAATTGCTTTTACCGGCCAAGGCAAAAGGGGGAGCGGTAGATCGATTGTTTGTTTCAAGCAGGATGATAGGACTATTTTCATGTTTGGATTTGCCAAAAATGAGAAAGACACACTGAGTCCAAAGGAACTTAAGGCATTTAAACTGTTGGCAAAAGAGATGGTAAATATTCCTTTGTCTGGAATTAATTCTCTTGTCAAAGAAGGTGTTTTTGTAGAGGTGCAACGATGAGAAAGTCTATATCAAAATCAATTTTGAATACAGCTAAAGACCTTGATAAAGCAGGGTTCATGGGGAAAAAGACAATGCATACGATCCAGGAACTATGCGTATCGGAAGTTGCCAACTATACCCCAAAGGACATAGCGGCCCTGAGAGAACGAAACAATCTGAGCCAAGGGGTTATGGCAGAGCTTTTCAATGTCAGTAAATCGACTATTGCTCAATGGGAGCAAGGGCACAAAAAGCCAAGGGGGGCATCCCGGAAAATATTGAGCATTTTGGACAAGAGAGGAATTGACGTTTTCCTATGATTCAAAACGGTAAGGAGGGGGCTGTGCAACCTGATAGACTTGTTGCCATAAAAAAAGAACTGGAAGCTCTTCAAGTTGTATCGAATGGCGGGATTGTTAATGGTGTGCAACTTGGCATGAAGGGAATAACTCAACCCTGGCTCCAGGGTGAAATATCCAGGTGCAAACGGCTGCTTAAAAAGTACTCTGAATCAGAATAAGGGGCGGATTGATACCATCCCCCAAAGCGAGTCGCTGCAGATCACACCGGTACCGGTTAGCATCGAGAAATATTTGGTATCAAAAATCGGGATCCGGAGCAGCGGCCGGCAACAGTTTTGATACCCCAAAAAACGAGAGATCAAAAAACCAGCTCGAGAAGAATGATATTGGATTTAGGATTGAGGTCGACTAAGGCGGTGAGGTCGACGTGATCCGCGCGGAGCCCCTCTAACAAATGATATTATATCAGTCAAAGTTTGCCATGAGAAAGCATCAGCCTGATGGTAGCGAAACAGGGATTTAGCCCTGCAAGCTTTGCCTGATATTTCTGGCATTCATGAATTGAATCAGAACAACAAGGCTAGGAGCGGATTGATACACATCCCCCAGGGCAATTGGCCAAGTATTTAGCGAAAGAGGTTTAAATATGGCTGAAATATTATCTATCTATGATCCCGCAGAAGATTTAGACAGTTCTGAAACCATTGAGTTTTTTTTAAACGATGCGTTCCAGACTGGTGACCCCGGTTATATCTCTAAAGCCCTTGGCGTTGTTGCCAGGGCTAAAGGTATGGCAAGTGTTGCCGGTGAGACGGGACTGTCTAGGGAGTAACTCTATGAAAATGACAACCGAAAATTGACCACCTGTGATCATCGAAAATTGACCACCCTGAATTAAAGATAAAGAAGGGTGATAGGGTAGCACCCACTGTTGTTGTTTCCGGGGGCAGGAGAAACGGAGGAAGCCGTAGGCGACCGGAGTTTCTCCTGCCCCCGGAGGTCCCCTCCGTTGCAGATTTACTTCTACAGCATGGCCTGTTTATACAAATTTCTCGCTTTTTTACGGCTATATTTTATTTTCTCTCGTGAGACATCATAAATAATTACGGGATAACTCCATCCATCAAGAGTGATTAGTAAATCCCCGTCGAGATCGGTGATCATTTTGACACTTTCAGAGTTGCCTGTTCCATCAAACCATGTTGTGGTCTCGTCGGTGAAGTCGGCGATTATCGTTTCCAGTCGACCCTTTTGCGGATTAAATGTAAGGACTTCCATCTTCATTTTCCTTTGTTGCGTTGTTGCCCTTTGAGGCTTTCTTTCAAACGAAAACTATCCCACTGGCAATTGATT
>Ga0209643_1000971_pt1 | contig 33218 bp, 27 predicted proteins | sample AutmiccBRH37_all_FD_187383 | JGI IMG/M metagenome (GOLD analysis project Ga0209643, IMG submission 187383) | Deep subsurface microbial communities from Mt. Terri, Switzerland - Autotrophic microbial communities BRH/37_all (SPAdes) (version 2) | ecosystem: Environmental > Aquatic > Deep...
TAATCAAACTCCGAGCAGGGGATAGTTTGGATTTTTCCTCCGGCCTGTCCCTGGAAGTGCTATCACCAAGAGAAACATTATACTTTACCTCTTCAGATGCCAATAACAATTCTTTAGTTCTCTTGCTCAAATATTTAAACACAAAAATTCTGCTTACAGGAGATATGGAACTCGAACAGATGCAAACTATTACCGACAGGGGTGCGGATTGGAAGGCTGACTTTATAAAGATTCCTCACCATGGTAGTCGAAGTTCTTTTGATGTTGGCTGGTTTGAAAGAACACAACCTCAAGCAGTATTCATCCAAGTGGGTCGTAACAGTTTCGGTCACCCCTCGCCGGAAGTCTTAGTTTATTGGGAAACGAGAGGGATACCTGTTTATAGAACAGATATTCATGGAACAATAGATTTAGTGATAGATAATAAAGGGGTGAGTATTATACCTGGAAGAAGGGTAGAACAATAAACCAAAAATTTCTAATTTAAAATAGAGTATGCTATAATGGAAAAATATTTTTCAAATGGGTTATTAAGGAGGTTATTTCTAATGGACAAACCGGTGATAACAATCGAGATGAACAACGGGGATATTATAAAAGCTGAGCTGTACCCTGAGACTGCTCCCAATACGGTTAATAATTTTATCTCTCTTGTTCAAAAAGGTTTCTATGATGGACTAAAGTTTCATAGGGTGATTCCAGGTTTCATGATTCAAGGAGGATGCCCTCAAGGTACTGGTACGGGTGGTCCGGGATACAGTATTAAAGGAGAATTTGGGGATAATAACTTCCCAAATGACATAAAGCATACACGGGGTGTATTATCTATGGCCCGTTCTCAGATGCCTAATTCAGCCGGTTCCCAATTCTTTATCATGGTTGCGAACTCATCTCACCTCGATGGCAGTTATGCTGCTTTCGGAAAAGTATTCGAAGGAATGGAAGCAGTCGATAAGATTGTAAGTGTCGAAAGAAACTTTCAAGATAAACCTGCAGTTGATCAGGTGATGAAAAGGGTAACAGTTGATACTAAAGGAATAAATTATGAGGAACCACAAAAAGCATAAAAGAAAAATATAAAAAAATATTTTATTAATTGTTAAATTAATGAATAAAAAGAGGAAGCAGATGGAAATAATATCAGAGAACATCTCTTTTCTCCTCCTCTTTCTTTCCCCTTCACGCGCTGAGGGGGATTTTTTTTGTTAGTTGATATAGCAGACAAAAGCAAGTGAGAGCAAAGTTAGCAAAGTTAGGGACGGTTCTTTACTTTACTAACTTTACTAACTTTACTAACTTTACTAAGTTTTCTTGAGAGTTGAAGGAACTAGGTTAGTTTCTGGCGAACTTTATAGATGGTGATAAAATATGTCTATTGCATTAATTAAAAAAGATATAGAGAGTGGGAATATCCCAGCGATTTATCTGCTATACGGAGAAGATCGCTATTCTCTCGTTGAGGCCCTAAAACTGTTGAAGAAGGTTTTCTTGGAAGAAGATGAGTCTGGAAGCGGTCTCGAGTATTTTTATGGAAAGGATGTTTCACCTGAAACGATTACTGAAGCTGCTAATACGGCGTCGTTTTTTTCGCGCAGATTAGTTATTGTGGATGATATCCCTTATTTTTCTCAAAGTAAAAATAAAAATGACTCTAAATCCGAGGAAAATACAGATGAAGACGAGCAGGTTGCTAAGGAAGCAGAAGAAGGTGGAGACACGACAATCCTTCTGGAGTACTGTCAAAAACCAAATCCGTCTACCTGTTTAGTTTTAATGGGAGCTAAGGCTAATAAAGGGAGAAAACTATTCAAGGAAATAGCCAAAACAGGAAAAATAATTGAGTTCTCTAATCCTAGAGGGCCGGCAGAATGGATGATGTGGGTTCAAAATGAAGCTAAAATAAGAGGAAAAAGCATCAGCCCCTCTAACGCAGCCTTTTTAGTTGAATGGGCGGGTCATCATCCCGGGGTGCTGACTCAGGAACTGGATAAGCTGGTCTCCTATCTGGGAGATAAAAGTGATATTAAGAAAGAGGATATCACGCGGGTTTGTATACCGTTAGTAGAGACAACGATATTTGCTATGCTTGATGCTATCGCCGCAGGCAATTCTCAAGATGCCCTTCAGAAGCTTAAGGAAGTATTAAGCCAAGAGCATTATCTTAAGGTCCAAACGATGATTGTACGTCAAATTCGCCTTCTCTTAGCTGGGACGTTGGTACGTAAGAGAGGAGAGAAGGTCGAGAATTTGATAATTTACACGAAGATTAAACCTTATGAAGGAAACAAAGTATTCCGCCAAGCAGCTAACTTTTCTTCGGAAAAACTGGCTCTAGCCATGGAAGAATGCCTCCAAACTGATATGGCTCTCAAAAGAAGTGGTGATCCCCATTTACTTATGGAAATGATGGTCTTGAATCTTTGCAGCAAAATAAACAGCCGACAGTAATTACTGTCGGCTGTATCATTTCGCTAAATATGTTTGTAAAACGATTAGCTGGCTTTATTGTTGGTCAAGTTAGAAAGTCTTTTTACTAATCTTGATTTCTTGCGGGCTGCTTTATTCTTGTGAATAATACCTTTGGCAGCAGCTTTATCCAAAGCACGAGAAGCTTTTTGTAGAGCTTCAGCAGCGTTTTCAACATTATTGGTTACAGCTTCTTCAAAACGACGAATAGCGGTTTTTAAGGAAGATCTTGCAGCAGTATTTTTAGCATTCTGTAACTTAGAAAGTTGTACTCTTTTAATCTGAGATTTAATATTTGGCATGCGTAGTCACCCCCTTTAAAAACTATCTACCGACGTTTTCACGCAACTGATATTTTATCACATAATGTTGAGGATATGCAACTATTTTATTCCCTCAAAGCATTTCTCTACGTGCTGGTTGTTATCATCAGGCTTTTGCAGAGCTGTTAATATGATAGCTACTAGAGATGATACAGTTAAAGAAATAAGAATGGGATCAACATACTGAATATTGGAATTAAAAAGGAATGGTTTATTAAACAGTAGTTGACTGATCTTAAAGACGACAGATTCTTTGGAATGGACGAAGGTCATCCAGAGCAGGCTGACGATGAATCCAGTAAGCATACTCGTTACGGCTGTAGTCCTGTTCATCCTCTTAGAATACAAAGCACCGATGTACATAGGAATGAAGGCCGCCCCGCAAAGACCGAAGAAGAGACCTGTACTGATACCGATAGCTGCATCCCATATCTTTGGCAGGAAATAGGAGAGAGCAATGGTTAGAAAGATTCCGGCAAGCATCCCTAGCTTGGAGCTAAGCATGCCCTTATCATCGCTGTCATAACTCTCGCTGATAAGATCTCTTCCCACTGCTGCTCCGATGGTATGGAACTGAGCGCTTAAGGTGGACATGGCGGCTGAGACTATGGTGACAAGGAACAAAGAAGAGAACCATGCTGGCATAAAATTATTGATAAACAAGGGGATGATGCTGTCGGTGCCTCCGGCAGCAGCAACTGCAATTTTACCAGTAGTATTGAAAAAATAAACATTGGAGAGAGCACCAACTACGAAAGCAACTCCGGTCATCATAAGGATAAAGACTCCACCTACTGGAATGGCTCGATTAAGATCCTTGGTACTTTTAACAGTCATGAAGCGTACTGCCAATTGAGGCTGAGCTAAGGTCCCAATTCCTACACCAAGTACAATACTGCTTAGAACTACCCACCAGTTAACTGATAAAGTCGTAGGCATGGCGGTCCAGCCCTGGAAGCCACCTTTGGCTAACCCTGCTGCTTGTTCTTGGACTGTTGCGTTATTAAACAACTCACTTAGTTGTAAATGAGCTGATGTGATTCCTCCGAGGCCTTTATAAGTCCAAAAAATTAGGAAAAGCATTCCGCCAAACATCAAGACACCTTGGAAAGCATCCGAATACATAACTGCTTTCATTCCACCCCAGAAAACATAGGCGGCAACAATAACTGCCATAATCAAGAGGGCTGAGTTATATCCGATATCAAGGCTTCCTTCAATAAATTTGGCAGCGCCAATCATCACGGCAGCTGTATAAACTGGCATAAAAACAAGCACAACACCTGCAACGAATTTGCGGATAAAATTTGATTGATAACGTTTACCTAAAAGTTCGGCAAAGGTATTGGCATTAAGATTTTGCCCCATGGCTCGAGTCCTTTTACCGAAAACAACAAAAGCGATAAAAATACCTACAAAGATGTTTAAAAAGGTTAACCACAAAAGACTCATTCCAAAAACACCCGCTAACCCACCGAAGCCTACGATGGCTGAGGTACTGATAAAGGAAGCACCATAGGAAAGTGCCATAACTGCAGGAGCGGTCTTGCGTCCTGCAAGCAGATAATCGCTACTATCACGGGTTTGCTTATATCCTTTGTAGCCAAGATAAACGATAACAGCCAAGTATAATAGCATTACAATAGATTTGGTCAGCATTATTTTATTCCCTCACTCTCTGATTTTCATTAGATCTGTATTAGCTTTCGTTATTCCAGTTGCGAATTCCGTAAATAACACATAAAAGTGCGCTTCCTATACAAAGGACATAAACAGTGAGAATCATGGGATCTGATATTCCGAGCATATTATCTCTCCTCTCTACTTGAAATTTGGTAAATAAAAAAATCCCGTCCCATAACACTGGGACGGGATTCAACCCGCGGTACCACCCGGTTTGACCTCATTTTGGAGGTCCAACTCAAAGAGATATACATTTACGTATCGTTCTTGTCAACAAGGTGGTAGAAAGCGGTTAAAGGTTTTTGAGAAACAAAAAAACCTCTGCCCCAATCGGGACGAGGATTACTCGCGGTACCACCCGGATTGATCGTTTTCACGATCCGCCTTCGAAGGATACGTATTCATATCCCCTTCCTGGTAACGGTGGAAGAAACCGGTATCACCTACTTGCCTCAGCGTTCAGTTAACAACTCCAGAGGGAACTTCATTTTGACTTATGCTGTCGGCTTCCAGCTAACCCGACTCTCTGTTAAGCTTCCGTCAAAGCTACTTTCCTCTTTCCCAGTCATTAGAAAAGTATTTTATTAAAAATAGCGTACAATAACTTAAGGATGATGTCAATAGAAATTGCTAGACACAATAACAATTATTTCTACATTATTGCCTTGAATATTTCGTAAACTTTTTCTTTTGTATACAATTGTAAAAGTAAAATTATATTATGAACCTTTGATTTTGTTCTATGGGGAGGTTGTCCTTCATATTCCTAATTATGGAAAGGGGGACAAAAGTTTGTTTTATGAGAATACATGGGTGAGAACAGCAGGTATTATTCTTTTTTTGGCCATTTTTATCTTTTTTATGTCACTAAGTATCGTTGATAATAGCTCCCATCAATTAATTAAGATTCTTACTGAAAAAAGCTTTCCGTTTGAGATTGTTCTCCTGGAAGGAGTTCCTGGACTTTCCAAACCGGAAAGAGAAAGGATACATGATGTTCGGTATAATGTCGCTGGGTTAGGGATGTACTTATTGACGGGAGTAAATATTTCGGATGCCAGAACCTACTTTCTAAGTTATTATGCTCCTCCTGAGCAAGGATTACCTTGGGTAGGATGGTCTTATTACCCTAATGATCCTGAGATGGAGGGTCCGATCCTGGAGATGCTGGATAATCCTTTCTATAGCGAACCGACACCAATTACAAGCGAAGATGATATTGTTGTAGGTGTCTATCATACACATAACGCTGAATCTTACGTTGGTGCCGGAGGAAAGGAGAGGGAAGATCCAGGTGAAAATGGAGACGTGGTAAAAGTCGGTAAAGCATTAGTAGATGAATTAAATAGGCTGGGTATTAGAGCTATTCATTCAGATCAAATTAATGATGCTGTGTACACCGAATCCTACGATAATTCATTTACGGTAGCTCAAAACATGTTGAAAGAAAATCCTACTATCCGTATTTTACTGGATATTCATAGAGATGGGGTACCTCCTCAAGTAGGTAAATCTGTTGTCAAAATAGGAGATAAAGAAACAGCAAAAATACTTATTGTGCTGGGACAAAACAATCCAACTTGGGAAAATAATAATTCGGTAGCAAATAACATTATCCAGGTAGCTGAGAATAAATATTCTGGTTTCTTCTATAACAAAATCAGATACGCTTCTGAAGCTCGTTATAATCAGCATCTGACTAATGGAGCCATCCTCTTAGAGGTAGGAAGTCAGCTTAATACTACTGAGGAAGCGATGAATACTGTGCAACCTTTGGCTGAAGTATTGAAGGAATATCTAGAAAGGTGATATAATTCCCAGTACAACTACTCTGATATAGAAACATCATGGATGAATATCAACCTTAAAGGATTATTTGCTGATGTCTACTTCTCAAAAAATGATAAGAGCGGCTGGTTTCCTCATGGCGGCCAACTTGGTATCCAGATTTCTCGGTTTTGTCCGGGAATCCCTAATGGCAGGTCTATTTGGTAAAACAGGGGCGACCGACGCTTATAACACTGCTTTTATCCTCCCCGACCTTCTTTATTGGCTTCTTGTCGGAGGGGTTTTAAGTGCTGCTTTCATACCAGTGCTTTCTGAATATATCGCAAAGCAGAGAGAGGAAGAAGGATGGAAGGTTGTAAGTTCGGTTATTAATATTATGTTTCTTAGTCTTTGTTCCTTGGTCATCATAGCCATGATTCTTGCCCCTAAGTTTATCTTTCTTCAAGTTCCTGGTTTTAGCCCGGAAAATAGAGATTTAGCTGTATATCTGACCCGTATTCTGTTGCTCCAGCCTGTTATCTTGGCTATGAGCGGGATAACTATGGGTATATTGAATTCCTATAAGATATTCTGGCCCTCAGCTTTAGGAACGGTTCTCTATAATGCGAGTATTATTGTTTGTGGGTCTATATTTGCTAATTCAGGTGATGCCTGGAGCATATCGGGCTTTGCTTTTGGGGTAGTGATTGGTGCAGCAGTGAATTTTCTGGTGCAAGTGCCATCACTTCGGAAGGTTGGGCTTCGATACTATCCGATTATAGACTTCAAACATCCCGGGGTGAAAAAGATAATCTCACTTTCACTCCCTATTATTATCATGTTCACCCTTAACCAGTTCCAGGTCATAGTCAATTCCAATTTAGGATCAGCCTTGGTTCCAGGAAGTTTAACTGCTATTTGGTATTCTTACCGCTTGTTCCAGCTTCCCGTGGGGATATTCGCTTTGGCAATCGGAGTAGCTGTATTTCCTACTCTTTCAGAACAAGCTGCTCTCCAAAAGGTCAAAGACTTCCTGGAGACTGTTTCTGGGGCCATAAGACTTGTAATATACATAACCATACCCGTATCGGTAGGAATGATAGTATTACGCTTCCCTCTCATCCGAGTACTATTTGAACATGGAGAATTCGGACCGCTGGATACAGAGATAACGGCTATACCTTTGTTTTATTTTACATTAGGGATAACTGCTCAGGCAATAATTCAAATTCTGCCCAGGGCTTTCTATGCTTTGCAAAACACTTGGAAGCCTGTAGGGTTAGGAGTTGTAGCTATGGCGGTTAGTATCGCCTCAATGTTCTTCCTGGTTAGACCTTTAGCGCATGGAGGCTTGGCCTTGGCGGTGACCGTCGGGGCTATCGTTCATATGCTTCTCTTATTTATCTCCCTTCGTCGGATGTTGGGCAGGATAGATGGAAAGAGAATTATCTTTACCCTTATAAAATCTTGTGCTGCAGCTTTTGCCATGGGCATAACAGTATTTTACTGGGCTGCACAAATCGAGCCTTTAGTTGGGACAGGTAAACTAGGATCAGTTGTAGTCTTAAGTAGTTCGGCGTTAATCGGGATGGTTATATTTACTATAATAACTAAGCTTATGAGAATGGAAGAATTCAACATGGCTATGGATATGTTGGGGAGAAAAACGCATAATTAAAGGGACAATAAACCAATTTAATTGGTCGATGCAGCTTAACGCTATATCAGCTGCGGTCTCGACGTTTCTCTGCCCTAAGGTTCGATAAGCAATGCACAAATATACTAAAATCTTCAATGATAGAAGTACACAAAAAAGAATTTGCGGGTCCCGAAGAACCCGTAAATAGCGTATAATTAATTGCGCAAAAACCTGTTTAAATTTGCTTAAATAGGCTGAAATTTGATATACTATTTGGAAGTGCAATAAAGGTATTTAACATTGGGGAGAGAAAATAACAATGGCACAAGCTTCATCCAGAATAAGGAATTTTTCTATTATAGCTCATATTGATCACGGTAAGTCAACTTTGGCTGACCGTCTTATAGAGTCAACTGGGACGATGTCTACAAGAGAACTCAAAGAACAGGTTCTGGACTCCATGGATTTGGAGAGAGAACGAGGTATTACAATTAAGCTCCAGGCTGTACGTTTACACTATAAATCCAAAGACGGAGAGATATATGAATTAAACCTTATAGATACTCCTGGTCACGTGGATTTTTCCTATGAGGTATCCAGAAGTTTAGCGGCCTGTGAAGGGGCTTTACTAGTGGTAGATGCTGCACAGGGGATTGAGGCTCAAACTCTGGCTAACGTTTACCTTGCGTTAGAGAATGATTTGGAGATTATACCTGTTATCAATAAGATTGATCTACCAAGCGCCGATCCGGAAATGGTCAGAAAAGAAGTTGAAGATGTGATAGGGATAGATGCCAGTGAGGCGATTCTGGCCTCAGCCAAAATGGGTTTAGGAGTAGAAGATATACTTGAAGCTATCGTCAAAAAGATACCGCCACCGCAAGGTGATGATGAGAAGCCGCTTAAAGCTCTTATCTTTGATTCTAAATTCGATTCGTATAAAGGTGCTATACCTTATATCCGGGTTCTGGACGGCAAGGTGTCTAAGGGAACTAATATTAAGATGATGTCCAGTGGCAAGCTTTTTGAGATTACAGAAGTAGGGGTATTTACCCCCAATATGACCATTGTCAATGAACTTAAGGCCGGCCAGGTAGGTTATATTGCGGGCAGCATCAGAAATGTCCGTGATACACGAGTGGGTGACACGATCACCAATGCCGAACGCCCTGCAACAGAAGCACTTCCGGGATATAGGAAGGCGGTTTCGATGGTGTTCTGCGGTCTATTCCCGGTTGAAGCCTCCGATTACGATAAGTTAAAGGATGCTCTCGAGAAACTTCAACTTAATGATGCCAGCCTTATGTATGATAATGAAGTGTCCGCTGCCTTAGGATTCGGCTTCCGCTGTGGTTTCTTGGGTCTTTTGCATATGGATATCATCCAGGAAAGATTGGAACGGGAATTCGGTTTTAATATCATAACTACCGCTCCTAGTGTTATCTACCGGGTGAACTTAACGGACGGGACCCAAGTTTCAATCGATAACCCTGCCTTATTGCCAGATATCGCTAATATAGTGTCTATAGAGGAACCTATGGTCAGAGCATCTGTCATGCTTCCTTCTGATTATATAGGCTCTATCATGGAGCTTAATCAGGAGAAAAGAGGAACCTTCCTTAATATGGACTATATCACCGCCGCAAGGGTAAACCTACAATATGAATTACCTTTAAGTGAGATCGTGTACGATTACTTTGATCAACTGAAGTCTCGGACTAAAGGTTATGCATCCCTAGATTATGAACTCATAGGTTATAAAGAAGCAAACCTGGTTAAACTCGATATCATGCTCAATGGGGAGATTGTGGATGCTCTTTCCTTCATTGTGCATCGAGATAAGGCCTATGCTCGCGGACGTAAGCTGGTAGAGAAACTGAGGGGGATGATTCCCCGACAGATGTTTGAAATCCCAGTGCAGGCTGTAATAGGTTCCAAGGTTATCGCCAGAGAGAATATCAAGGCTATCCGTAAGGATGTTTTAGCCAAATGCTATGGCGGAGATATTTCTCGTAAACGTAAACTACTGGAAAAACAAAAAGAAGGTAAGAAACGCATGAAACAGGTCGGCAGCGTAGAAATCCCTCAAGAAGCTTTTATGGCAGTCTTGAAAATGGATGACTGAATAGATTCCTGATTTTGAAAGTCTTATATTCTGGAGTTAGTTTAGAGAGTGAGAATTGCTATGCCTTCCTTATATGTACATGTTCCGTTTTGCGTCCGAAAATGTTCCTACTGTGCTTTTTACTCCCTACCCCTTGGCGGTGAAGGGAGTGAGCGTGGTAACATCTTTAAATATTTAACAGGGTTAGAACGAGAAATAGAGTATTGTTATACAGAAGCCCCTGCGGGGGTTTCTTCCCTTTTTCTAGGTGGTGGAACTCCGACTGTTCTTAATTATCAGGAACTAGACAGCTTACTCAAGCTCATACATAACAGATTCTCGTTTAGAAGTAGTGTTGAATCATTATCTATAGAAAAGACTGTCGAAGCCAATCCAGGGACAATTGATCAGGAAAAGTTAGCAGTGCTACGACATTACGGTATGAATCGCATCTCTTTAGGTGCCCAAAGCTTTAATGATGATCAGCTTCAAAGTATTGGAAGAATTCATACTTCAGCAGATATTGAACTCGGAGTTAAGCTGATTAGGGAAGCTGGATTCATCAATCTAAACTTAGACTTGATATTTGGCCTTCCTGGGCAAACTATGGAAGATTGGAAAACTACGGTCAACAGAGCAGTGAGTTTAACACCGGAACATATTTCTATCTATGCCCTTACCTTGGAAGAAGAAACACCACTGGGTAGACGATACTGTGAAAACAGCCCTTCTAAACACGACAATGCTTCTCTTCCAGATGATGATCTACAGGCCGATATGTATGGATGGGCTTCATCTTTCCTTAACTCACAAGGGTATATCCATTATGAAATATCTAATTTTGCTCAGGCAGGATTTGAGGGCAGACACAACCTTTCTTATTGGCAGGGAGAGGATTATCTGGGTCTCGGTCCAGGAGCAGTATCTTGCTTAAACGGGATCAGAGTTAAGAATGTTCAGGATATTGACCTGTATCGCAATAATTTAGTCTCAGGTGCTAAATCATTAAACAATGGAGAAGTGGAATATCTTTCACAGAATCAACGAATATCCGAATACGTAATGCTTGGATTAAGGACAACTAAAGGTATCAAAATTAATCTCTTTGAGGAGAAATTTAAGATGAATATTCAGGATATTTATGGATATAAATTGGTAAACTATATTGATAGAGATATACTTTCACTAGAGGATGGATGGCTAAAAATCAATCCAGCTTATCTTTTTGTAAGCAATTTAATTTTGCAAGATTTGATTCTTTAATTTACATTTTTCCGATAGCTAACCGCTTCTAAGAAGTCACTTCTAAGAAGTCACTTCTAAGAGGCACTAAGCTCCTGGATAACATCTTCTAAGATTCAGATGGGTTTTTATCCCATCTGAATTAAGAATATCGTTTATAGTCTTGACAATCTTTTACCTTCGTGCTAATGTATGGTCAGAAGATTAGCACTCACCTCGATAGAGTGCTAACAGTAGGGGGTGGCAATGTGAAAATGGATGAGAGAAAGCAGAAGATCTTGAAGGCTATCGTTCAAGATTATATAGCCACTGCTGAGCCAGTAGGATCGAGAACAATATCTCGGAAGTTTGATTTAGGGGTTTCTCCTGCCACTATCCGTAACGAGATGGCCGACTTGGAAGAAATAGGCTTAATCGAACAGCCGCATACTTCAGCTGGCAGAATTCCTTCAGATTTAGGATATCGTTATTATGTAGATTATCTGATAGACCCGATTGCCCTTAATGGTGAGGATAAGAAAAGTATTAACAAGGAAATCGTCAATAGATTGAACGAAGTTCAAGAAGTCATAGAATATACAGGTAAGCTTATCTCTCAGGTCACCAATCTGACTAGTCTGGTGCTCGGTCCTAAAAGTCGTAATAGTGTTCTTAATAGACTGTATTTTCTACCTTATACCCAAGGGCAGGCTATCATGGTTACTGTCAAGGAGAATGGTTCGGTTGAAAATAATATCGTTGAAATAGGTCAGGATACCACTCCTGAAGAACTGCAGATACTAGCGAATATATTTAATGAGAAAATGAGCGGTACCAGAGTTCAGGATTTGAAGCAAGGTTTGATTAAAGAAATTTATAGTGAGCTTTCCAGAAAGCGCCGCATGATAGATAGCATGATGGGAATTTTAGAAAGAATGTTTGAAGATAAAGATCTAGAGTCGTGTGAGCGTGTATATCTTGGAGGAACTCTCAATATGCTCAATCAGCCGGAGTTTCGAGATTTAAATAAAGTGAAATCCCTCTTCGGTGTCTTTGAAGAAAACACTAAATTGATAGAACTTCTCCAACATGGTCAGGAAGGCTTAAGTGTAACCATAGGTTCTGAGAATCCTGATGAGGTTTTTAAAGATTGTAGTGTGATATCCGCCATGTACCATATCAACGGTAAACAGATAGGATCCATAGGAGTACTCGGTCCTACCCGGATGGATTATGGTAAAGCGATAACAATTGTAGATTATATGACCAAGAGTCTTACGGAAATGCTTACGGGTAGAATCGTAAGAAGGTCTTAAACTAAGGGAAGGAGGCGGTAGTACTTGAAGAAAGACGCTGATCAAGTCGAGAGTAACCATATCGACCAGGAGCTTGCCGAAAAGACTCTTACTATGGATGAAGAAGATATCATAGAAGAAGGAAGCGAACTGGAAGAATACAAATTAAAGGCGGAAGAGTATTACAACCATATGCAGAGATTAAAGGCAGAGTTTGATAACTATCGTAAAAGGACACAAAAGGAAAAGGAAGATATTGCCAAGTATGGTTCGGAAAGAATCATCGTTTCTTTGCTTCCTGTTCTGGATAACTTAGAAAGAGCTATCGAATCTACCCAGACGAATAAGGACTTTGAGTCGTTTTCTCAAGGAGTAGAGATGATTCGTCGACAGTTCATGAAAATATTAGAGGACGAAGGGCTAAGCCCTATCGAGACTGTTGGCACCGGATTCGATCCTAATGTACATGAGGCACTCCTTAGGGAGGCTTCAGATAAAGAGGATAATACCATCCTCGCTGAACTTCAGAAGGGGTATTATCTCAAAGACAAAGTTATCAGACCCAGTCAGGTTAAAGTATCAGGCTAATATTTTGAAATGTTTTTTCATAAGGAGGATAAAAATATGAGTAAAGTTATAGGTATCGATTTAGGCACAACCAATTCTTGTGTAGCTGTATTGGAAGGTGGAGAACCTGTTGTAATAACCAATGCAGAAGGAGGGCGCATCACCCCTTCGGTGGTTGGATTCTCCAAAACCGGTGAAAAGCTGGTGGGGCAAGTGGCTAAACGTCAAGCCGTTTCCAACCCGGATAATACTGTAGAGTCTATCAAACGTCATATGGGTACTGATCGTAAAGTTACTTTATTAGATAAATCTTATACTCCACAGGAGATATCGGCAATGATTCTTCAGAAACTGAAGGCAGATGCTGAAGCTTACCTGGGAAGTACTGTTACGCAAGCCGTTATCACCGTTCCTGCATATTTTACCGACGCTCAAAGGCAGGCAACTAAAGATGCGGGCACTATCGCAGGGCTCGAGGTATTAAGAATAATCAACGAACCTACAGCAGCTGCTTTAGCCTATGGACTTGATAAAGAAAATGATCAGACGGTTCTGGTCTATGACCTTGGTGGTGGAACATTTGATGTCTCTGTTTTAGAACTTAGCCAAGGGATGGTAGAGGTTAAAGCTACCAGTGGAAATAATAATCTCGGAGGAGACGACTTCGATAAGCGCTTAATCGACCATATTGTATCGGAGTTCAAAAAGGCTCAAGGTGTAGATCTTTCTAAAGATCGTATGGCTCTCCAGCGTCTGAAAGAAGCTGCAGAAAAGGCAAAGATTGAATTATCAGGTGTAACCCAATCAAATATTAATCTTCCGTTTATCACCATGTCTGCTGAAGGACCTCTTCATCTGGATATGAATATCACCAGAGCGAAGTTCGAAGAGTTAGTAGCTGATTTAGTTGAATCTACCATGGGCCCCACCCGTCAAGCTATGGAGGATGCTAAGCTTTCCTTCCAGGAACTCGATCAGATTATCCTCGTAGGAGGTTCTACCAGAATCCCTGCTGTTCAGGAAGCTATCAAAAGAGTCGGTGGGAAAGAACCACATAAAGGCGTTAACCCCGACGAGGTAGTGGCTTTAGGAGCTGCGATTCAGGGAGGAGTTCTCTCAGGTGAGATGAAAGATATCATCTTAGTGGATGTCGCACCTCTTTCTTTGGGTATCGAAACCTTGGGTGGCGTTTTCACTCGGATTATCGAACGCAATACCACTATTCCTACTACCAAGTCTCAAGTATTCTCTACTGCTGCTGATAATCAAACCTCTGTGGATATTCATGTCTTGCAGGGTGAACGTGAAATGGCATCCTATAATAAGACGCTAGGACGTTTCCAATTAACCGGTATCCCTCCTGCTCCTCGTGGTTTGCCCCAGATTGAAGTTAAATTTGATATTGATGCCAATGGTATCGTTCATGTTTCAGCTAAGGATACTGCGACAGGAAATGAGCAGAAAGTTACGATTACAGCTTCGGCAGGTCTAAGTAAAGAGGAAATCGACAAGATGCGTAAAGATGCAGAGGCTAATGCTGATCAAGATAAGAAGTTAAAAGAGCTGATTGATGCTAAGAATGAAGCTGACTCTTTAGCATACCAGGCAGAGAAAACCCTCAAAGATTTTGAAGGCAAAGGCGATGAGGCTGAAAGAGAGAGCATCAAGAAAGCAGCTGAAGATCTCAAAAATGCTGCTGTAGGGGAAGATTTACAGGATATTAAGGCTAAGTCAGAAGCTCTGACGAAAGTACTCTATCCTTTCGTAGAAAAGATGTATAAAGAGCAGGCTGCTCAGAATCAGACTCAACAGGAAGCTCAGCCAGGACAAGAGGATACAGGTGCCAATAAGGCAGATGATAATGTGGTTGATGCTGAATATACTGAAGTAGATAAAGATAAGTAAAAAAACTAACTGGTATCTAGCTCTTTTGCGCTAGATACCAGTACACATTTCTGTGATATAGTACCAATTTCAGAAAAAGACTTAACAATTATCTATACGAAGAAGTATAATGATATAATAAGAGCTTAAAGGGCATAAATTAGAGGTTCGAAGTTCGAAGTTCGTTGGAAGTTATACTTACACTTTCGATTTTCGAATTACGAACCTCGAACTTCGAGTTTAGGGAGGAGTTTCGACTAATACCATGAAACGTGATTATTATGAAGTACTGGGTGTAAGCAAATCAGCTAGCCTTGATGAAATAAAAAAGGCTTACAGAAAGATAGCCAAAGAAAACCATCCTGACGTTAATCCAGGGGATAAAAAAGCTGAGGAACGATTCAAAGAAGCAACAGAAGCCTATGCTGTATTGAGTAGTCCAGATAAAAAAGCCAAATATGATCAGTTCGGCCATTCTGGAGTAGATTTTAATGGTCAAGGTTATGGAGGCTTTGGTGACTTTTCGGATTTCGCAGATTTCGGTTTGGGCGATATCTTTGACATGTTTTTTGGTGGTGGTGGAATGGGCGGCTCCAGGCGCCAAGGTCCTACTCGAGGATCAGACCTAAGGTATGACCTAACCATAACTTTATTTGAGGCTGCTTTTGGAGCAAAAAAGGAAATTGAAGTGCCTGTTCACGAGAACTGTTCGGAATGTAAAGGTAGTGGAGCTGCTCCAGGAACACATCCTGTTTCTTGTGCCAAGTGTAATGGGACAGGACAGGTGAGGAGCGTACAGAGAACTCCCTTTGGTCAAGTAGCTACCACTAGAGCCTGTTCAGCTTGCAACGGTCAAGGTACCACGATAAGCACACCTTGTAGTAAGTGTAATGGCCGGGGTAAGGTACGTGAGGTCAAAAAAATAGAAGTAAACATCCCGGCAGGTACTGAGGAAGGATTAAGCCTTCGTTATAGTGGGAAAGGGGAAACTGGCGAAAAGGGAGGCCCTGCAGGAGACCTTTATGTTGTTCTGCTCGTTAAACCACATGAATTCTTTGAAAGAAATGGTAATGATATCTACTGTGAGATGCCTATCTCTTTTGTCCAAGCAGCTTTGGGGGATGAGATAGATGTCCCAACCATACATGGTGAAGTCAAGATGAAGATTCCTGAAGGTACCCAGACTTCCAAGGTCTTTAGACTGAAAGACAGGGGAATACCTTTCCGTAGAGGCGGAGGTTCTGGCGACCAACATGTAAGGGTAGTAGTTGTTACCCCGACCAAACTATCAGATAAACAAAAAGATTTATTAAGAGAATTCGGACAGATCACTTCTGAAAGCCAGCAGATGGGCAAAAGGAAGTCTCTTTGGGATAAGGTAAAAGAAAATGTACGGGATGCAATAGGGAGTTAGTATGAACTGGATGGAGATAGCGGTAACAGTTTCATCAGAGGGCGAAGAGGCTGTTGCCGATCTTTTTTATCGACTCGGAAGTAAAGGTGTAGTAGTAGAAGCACCTGAAATTATCAAAAACTATATAGATTCCGGAATGTGGGACTATCATGGCTTTGGAGATATTGAACTAACCGGTATGATAGTGGTTAAAGGATATTTTCCGGAAGATGAGAATCTCGACGTCAGGCTTGTCTCTCTAAGAGAAGATTTGCTGGCATTAAAAAAACTGTTTGCTCACTGGGTTATCGAGTCTGAAGCGGTAATGGTTAAAGAAGAAGACTGGGCCAATGAATGGAAAAAGTATTTTAAGCCTGTGCGAGTAGGTAAGAATATTATGATTAAACCTACTTGGGAGGCAGCAGTACTTCAGGAAGGTGACCTGGTGATAGAAATAGATCCAGGAATGGCTTTTGGTACTGGTACTCATCCTACGACTGTACTCTGCCTTGAAGCACTAGAAAAATATGTCCAGCCTGAACAACTCGTATATGACATCGGGACAGGGTCTGGTATCTTAGCTGTAGCTGCTGCTAAACTTGGGGCTGAAGTACAGGCGGGAGATATCGATAGCTTGGCAGTTAGAATCGCTAAAGAGAATATATCCTTGAACAAGGTTGAAGATAGAGTGAAGGTAGAAGCCGGTGACCTAGGTGAAGTCTTTATAGATCAGGCTGATATTGTAATAGCTAACATCATTGCTGATGTTATAATTGAACTCTTACCTCAACTTCCGTCTTTATTGAAACCAGGGGGTTTATTTATAGCTTCGGGAATCATCGATTCCAGGGCGGATGAAGTTCGAGAGAAAATGATGGAAGCCGGACTGAAGCTAATAGAAAGTCCGCAGGATTCGGGATGGGTATTGCTAGTTGCTATGTCTTTGTAATGGTTGCTAAGTCTTAGAAATAGTTGCCTTTCTTAGCTTTCGTCCTTATCTTTCATCAAGGGCCGTACGCAAATCACATATAAATTCTGAGACTGAGGCGATCGCTTCTCTGTTAGTAGGAGCGGTCGCTATTTTTTTGACAATGGCACTGCCGACAATGATCCCATCACAATATTTCTTAAGTTCTTTTACCTGTTCCGGAGTTGATATCCCAAAACCAAGGGCACAAGGGGCTCTTTTTACTTTGTTGATTTGCCCGAAAAAATCACTGAAGTTGGTATTAAAATTAGAGCGCATCCCGGTGACGCCTAGGGAAGACACACAATAAAGAAATCCTTCTGCTTGAGCGGCTATCATTTCTATCCTAGCAGCAGATGAAGGAGCAACCAAGCGAATCAATTTGATTCCCTTACGGTGTGCCTCTTCGTATATCTCATCACTTTCTTCAAAAGGTAAATCCGGGACAATAACGCCATCTAACCCATGTTGGAGACAGGAGTCGAAGAATTCAGCTTTACCGTATTGGAGAATACAATTTACATAAAGTAGAAAAACAAGAGGAATATGAGTATCTTTTCTTAAATCTGAGACTAGTTTAAAAAGTTTATCTAGCCTGACATCGTTTTTAAGGGCTCGAATGTTGGCTTCTTGGATGACCGGCCCTTCAGCAATAGGGTCGGAATAGGGTACTCCTAATTCGACAAGATCGGCTCCGCTTTCCTCCATCTTTAACACCAGTTGACGGGTAGTCTCCAAATCAGGATCGCCCGCGGTCACGAAAGTTATCAAGGCTTTTTCGCCACTCGCAAGTCGCTTTGCAAACATTTCATCGATACGATTTCCGTTATTCATCTGATTTCACCTCCAAGTACCTGGCAACTTCTTGAACATCTTTGTCTCCTCTACCCGAGAGGTTAATTACTATAATTTTATCCCTGTCCATGTCAGGTGCGATTTTAACGGCATGTGCGACTGCATGAGCTGATTCTATAGCTGGAATTATCCCTTCGGTCTGGGCAAGCAGTTGGAATGCCGCCAAGGCTTCATTATCTGTGGACGAAGAATATTCTACCCGGCCAATATCATGCAGAAAGGCATGTTCCGGCCCTATTCCGGGGTAGTCAAGACCTGCTGAGATAGAATGAACCGGCAGTATCTGTCCCTCAGAGTCTTGGAGGAAGAAAGACTTCATTCCATGAAAGACACCGATGCTACCTTTGGTAATAGTAGCCGCATGCCTAGAGGTATCTAGACCAAGACCTGCGGCTTCTACCCCTATCATCTTGACTTTTTGGTCATCCAAGAATGGATGAAAAAGTCCTATGGCATTACTCCCTCCTCCGACACAAGCGATAAGGTAATCTGGGAGTTGTCCTATTTCCTTAAGCATTTGTTCTTTAACTTCGTATCCAATAACAGTCTGAAAATCTCTTACCATCATAGGGTAAGGATGAGGTCCCATGACAGAGCCTAGGACATAGAAGGTATCGTTCACTCGAGCAGTCCATTCCCGCATAGCTTCATTCACCGCATCCTTGAGTGTAGCCGTACCGGAGTCTACCGCTCGGACCGAGGCACCGAGAAGGTTCATTCGGAAGACGTTCAGAGCTTGTCTCTCTGTATCTTCCCGACCCATGAATATCTCGCATCCCAGTCCAAAAAGAGTTGCAGCAGTAGCAGTGGCCACACCATGTTGGCCAGCACCCGTTTCAGCTATTACCCGTTTTTTCCCCATCTTCTTGGCAAGAAGTACTTGTCCCAGGACGTTATTGATTTTGTGAGAACCGGTATGATTCAGATCTTCCCGTTTTAGATATATTTTGGCACCACCCAGTTTCCGGGTCAGCCTGTCAGCATAGTAGAGTAAGGATGGACGTCCAGCATACTCTTTTAAATAGTTGGTTAGCTCACTCTGAAAGTCTTTGTCTTTACAATAATATTCATAGGCTTTTTCTAGTTCTATCAGAGCATTCATTAGGGTCTCAGGAACGTATTGACCTCCGAAAAGACCGTAACGGCCTTTAGTTATATTCATATTCTTACCTCCTCGTATAATTAAGTGTCGCTGATGAATGGTGCATGCTACGGTGCAGCTTGGATAGCTGGGTAGTCCTTGCTACGCTAAGCTGTGCTTATTGCAGTCCATCTTAAGAATATTAAGTTCTTATATTACTTCTAGTTATGCTTTCACGAGCCTTTTTAATAAAGGCTAAGATTTTATTGCTATCTTTTAAGCCATCTGTCTCTACACCCGAACTAACATCTATTCCGAATGGGTGAAGCATCTGGACGGCTATGGTAACGTTATTTTTGTTCAGCCCTCCGGCTAAGAAATAGGGTCGGGTAAAGTCTTTTAGCAGTGTCCAGTCGAACGTATCTCCGGTTCCACCCGCAACCCCTTCCTGGAAGGAATCCAACAAAAAGATATCACATTCAATGGCGGAGGCTGTTTCGAGAATTTCTCTGCTTTTCACCCTGACTGCCTTGATAACCAAGGTTCCCTCTGGTAAAAGTTTTCTCAAGTTATCTATATAATGGTTATCTTCATCACCGTGCAATTGAACCGCCGCCAGATTACAGGCCTTAGCAATATCAGTAAGTTCCCCTGGGTCATTATTCACAAATACTCCGACCGGCTTGATTGTAGGGTTGAGTATTGTGATTAGCTCCACAGCCCTTGGGCAGGTTAGCTTACGTCTGCTCTTAGCGAACACGAATCCGGCATAATCCGGTAGAAATTCGTTGACTGCGTATATATCTTGTTCACGGGTTAGCCCACAGATTTTAATTTTAGCCATAATGGAAACCCCCAGATTCAATCTTCGATGTAGAATTGATAAAGCTATACCGCAGTAAGAGCGGTAAGCGGAGCATGGATGCGAAGCGCGGCACTTTTCCGCTCCTCGCCATCCATGGCTCCGCGGTATTTGTCCATCCGTGGACTTTGTCACAGGACGTGGCTAGTGCAGGATAGTGCTTACTGCGGTGTAGCTCTGTGTTTGTTAAGGAGCAGAGAAAGCTTTAATTAAGGCTCCTGGATCTTTGGCCCGCATTAACGTGCCGCCTACCAGTATCGCATCTGCTCCGGCATCCTTCATTCGTTTCGCATCTTCGATGGATTTTATTCCACTTTCAGCTACTACAAGAGTATCTGAAGGTATGTGTCCTCGTAATCTTTCAAATGTAAGAATATCTATCTCTAATGTCTTAAGATTACGGTTATTAATCCCGATTATTTTTGCTCCACAATCAAAGCTGCGTTTGACTTCGTCTTCGTTATGGGCCTCAAAAAGGCAGTGTAATCCGTAATCAGAGGCAAGATTATATAGCCTGTATAAGGTTTTGGAATCGAGAATTCCAGCAATAAGCAGGATAGCATCTGCTCCGATAGCTTTACTTTCAACAACCTGACGTTCAGCTATTATAAAATCTTTACGTAGAACCGGTAAGCTTACGAGTTCTTTAACCTCTGTTAAGTGAAGATCACTTCCCTGAAAAAAGTGCTGTTCCGTCAAGACTGAAATAGCAGAGGCTCCTCCTTGCTCATAAGTGGATGCAATTTTTCTATAATCAAAATCTTTAGTAAGCATACCTTGAGACGGAGATGAACGTTTGACTTCTGCGATAACCGAAAGGCCAATGTCTCCAAGACTCGAATGAAAATCACGGGTGTTTGGCATCTTAGAAGCTTTACGTTCTAATTCGGTTAAAGATATTTGCAGGGAAGACTTTTCAAGATCCAAGCGTTTTTTTGCTACTATATCGTCCAGGATCATACACTCATCTCCTTTAAACCATGAGAGCACGCTCGATAATCTTCAAGTTTCTGCCAAGCTGAGCCTGAATCGATAGCTAAGGTTGCAAGTCTCAACCCTTCCTTGATAGTCTGTGCTTTACCAGCTACATAAAGAGCAGCCCCAGAATTAAGGAGAACCACCTCTCTTTTAGGCCCTGTTATATCACCCTTTAGTATTCCTTTCATTATCTTAGCGTTCTCCTTAACATCTCCTCCTCGTATCTCATCAAGGCTGCATTGTTGAATTCCAAATTGATAAGGATGGATTATATAACCGGTCAACCGACCTTCCCGCAATTCACAGACGGTAGTGGGTGCGGATATCGATATTTCATCTAGACCGTCATGACTACTGACAGTCATGGCATTTTTTACTCCTAGATTGGCAAGAGTTCTCGTTAGAGGTTCGACCAGTTTTTCGTCACACACGCCCAGAAGCTGGTTTCTCACCCGTGCTGGATTGGCAAGCGGTCCCAAAATGTTGAAAATAGTTCTTAACCCCAGTTCCTTTCGGGGTCCTGCTGCATACTTCATAGAAGTGTGATAGGAGGGGGCGAACATAAAACATAAACCGGTCTTTTGGAAACACTGAGCAGCTTCTAAGGATAAGAGACTGATATTCACGCCTAAGGCTTCAAGCACGTCGGCACTGCCGCATTTGCTTGAAACTGAACGGTTTCCGTGTTTAGCCACAGGGATACCTGCACCCGCAACGACAAAGGCCGAGCAAGTCGAGATATTGATGGTGTTGGCACCGTCACCCCCTGTTCCAACTATATCGATCACATCTTCAGTTCCAAGCTCCACTTTTTCTGCTTTTTCCCGCATGACCTGGGCACATCCGGATATCTCGTCGATGGTTTCTCCTTTCATCCTCAGGGCGATTAAGAAGGCACTGAGTTGAGCCGGAGAGGCCTGGCCGCTCATTATTTCTGTCATAGCCTCAGAGGCTTCCAGAAAGGTGATATTTTCATAGTTAGTCAGTTTGGTTATCGCTTCTTTAATCATCAAACAACCTCCTTTGAATAGAGAAGAAAATTCTCAATTATCTTTAGTCCATTGGGGGTGAGTAGAGATTCTGGGTGAAACTGCACTCCAAAAACAGGATAAACCTTATGGGAGATACCCATTATTAATCCTCCAGGCGTTTCTGCCGTAATTACTAGTTCCTCTGGCAAACTCTCTCGCTCGGTGATTAGAGAATGATAACGCCCAACCGTGATTACCGGTGGCAGATAATGAAAGATTGGGCATCCGGTAGCAATATGAATATCAGAAGTTTTACCATGCATCAATTGTGGCGAATGTACGATTCTTGCCCCGTAAGCATTCCCGATGGCTTGATGCCCAAGACAGACACCGAGGATTGGGATTTTGTCACCGAGCTCTTGAACAACTTCCCTGCTTATTCCTGCTTCTTGGGGGAAACCAGGGCCGGGCGAAATTATGAGGTGTGAAGGATTAAGAGTTTTGATACCTTGGATATCAATCTTATCGTTGCGAACCACCATAACATCAGGATTTATACCACCGACATACTGATAAAGGTTATAGGTGAAGGAATCATAATTATCTATAATTAATATCATCTGATATCACCTGCTTCTTTTAAAGCTCTTATCAAAGCACCTGCTTTATTTTCCGTTTCCTCATACTCTTTAGCTGGAATAGAGTCAGCCACTATCCCAGCACCTGCTTGGATATAAGCCATACCATCTTTAAAAAGGATAGTCCGAATAGTAATACAACACTCAAGGTTACCGTCGAAAGAGAGAAAACCTATCGCGCCTCCATAAATACCTCTCTTGGTAGGTTCCAGCTCATCAATTATCTCCATAGCACGAATTTTTGGGGCTCCGGATAATGTACCTGCAGGAAAGACTGCTTGCAGGGCATCGAAAACAGTTAAGCCTTCACGCAGTTCCCCACATACTGTAGAGGCAATATGCATGACCTGTGAGTAGTGAAGTACTTTCATATATTCTGTTACTTTTACCGTACCGAATTTGGAAATCTTGCCTAAATCATTGCGTCCCAGATCAACAAGCATGACATGTTCCGCCAGTTCCTTGGAATCATTGATTAGGTCCTTCTCTATTTCGAGATCCTCTGAGGCTGTTTTTCCCCTTTTACGGGTACCTGCAATAGGACATGTTTCCACTAATCCGTCTTCACAACGCACGAGCATCTCTGGCGAGGCTCCTACAATAGAGTAATCATCGAATTTGAGGAAATACATATACGGCGAAGGATTGGAAACACGCAGATAGCGATAGACATCGAGAACTTTGTTCATAAATGGCATGGAAAAACGTTGGGATAATACAACCTGAAAGATATCCCCATTGACGATATATTCTTTGGCCTTTTCAACTATTTTTGAAAAGTAGTTTTTATCCATATTGCTGCTTATATCGGGAGTGTTGGCTGGAGTATTTTTTTTGTCTATATAGGGTTGATAGGAACGAGAATTCCTTATTGTCCTTTCCAGTGAATTGAGACGTTCAATGGTATTGTCATAATTAAGCTGTAGATTACCTTCTGTAGGCATATTTATAACCAGAAGAAGTTTTTGCTTTAAATGGTCGAAAGCGATTATTTCGTCGACAATCATAAAATGACAGGTAGGGAGATTAAGATCATCCTCAGGGGGGGTCGGCAGTTTTTCCACGCTGCGTATTAAGTCGTAGCCGAAAAATCCAACCAATCCCCCGGAAAGTCTGGGTATACCTTCCACCTTTGCTCCCCTGTAGCGCTGCATTATGGTCTCTACAACCTTATACGGATTACCTTCTATTTTTTCGACTCTCCCATTGCGATACTGTAAGGTTGCCTGATTATCTTTAGTGCGTATGGTAAGTAGCGGGTCCTTACCGATAAACGAATATCTGGCCCACTTTTCACCTCCCTCTACACTGTCGAGCAAAAAACAGTAAGAGTTTGTATCATTGAACCTTTGGAACACGCTGACGGGAGTTTCCGTATCAGCAAAGATCTCCATGGCCACTGGTACAAAATCTACTCCCTTGGACTTAAGTTTAACTTCTTCAAATAAGGGGTAAATCATTATGCACATCCTCCTTTATAAAACTATGGAATGAAACAAAAAACGCCTGCCCTTGAATAAACAAGGACAGACGATTAATCTGCGGTGCCACCTTAATTGACTTGTCACAAAACAAGCCCAGCTCATTGCGGAATGCCAACACATCCCCCGTCTTTTAACGCTGACGCCGCGTCGGATTTTACTCACAGCCAAGGCTGTTTTCCCTCCGCCTTCAGGAGCCCATTTGCCAATCCGTTTCCTGCCGCGCTTTCACCATCCGCAGCTCTCTTTGAGGACGTATACTGACGTTACTTCTCCCTCAGAAGTTTCTCATATTATTTTAAAGCAGTATAACACTAGTGAATAATTGTGTCAATCAATAATATCTAGTAAATAAACTTCTATTATTTGGATAGATTAAGATAACTTGGAAAACCTAAGATTTAGAACTATTAGGGAGAGAAAAGGCTATGTTAAATTATTTATCTAAAAAAATCCGATTTTGGCAGATACAGAATCAAAAGACTAATCATGAAAACGATAAAATGAATAAACAGGATAATACTCAAAATTTCTCTCAATCTAAAATATCTTTAAACTTAAAAGAAAACTTAAATAATTTAAAAAATATTTTGGGTCCGAGCGATGACATTATAATGCGGGAATTTGCCTTTGGGAAGAAAGCTCAAATAAGTGCTGCCCTAATCTATATAGACGGTATGATAGATAAGACCTTGGTTAATGAAAGTATCATAAGACCTTTGATGTATGATAGTCGCTCTAGCTTTGCAGAGGAATCATTAGAGGTTAAGAATATCGATATTATCAAAAGAAGTATGCTCTCCGTCGGGGAAGTTAAACAAGTTACTACTTTTGATGAAGTGGTGGAAAGTTGTTTATCAGGGGATACAATTTTATTAATAAACGGTGCTCAAGAAGCTTTGATTATCAGTAGCAGAGGTTGGGAGTCCCGTGGTGTGGAAGATCCGAAAACAGAATCCATCGTTCGTGGACCACGTGAAGGATTCTCTGAAAGCTTGCGGACCAATACAACCTTATTAAGGCGGAAATTAAAAACTCCTGATTTAACTATGGAAACAATGACAATAGGTAGAAAGTCTAAAACTGATGTGTGCTTAGTTTATTTAAAAGGAGTGGTGAATCCTCAGCTCATAAAAGAAGCAAGACAACGATTAACGAGAATTGATACTGATGGGATTCTGGAATCAGGGTATATAGAACAATTTATCGAGGATGCTCCATTTTCGATTTTCTCTACGATTGGCAACAGTGAAAGGCCCGATGCCGTCGCTGCTAAAATATTGGAAGGGAGGGCAGCTGTTTTGGTTGATGGCAGTCCTTTCGTACTTACCGTCCCCATGGTTTTCATTGAGAGTTTTCAAAGCTCTGAAGATTATTACTCCCGTCCTTATTATGCAAGCATAGTCAGAGTAATAAGATTTATCGCTTTCATGACAAGTGTCCTGGGTCCGGCAAGTTACGTGGCTGTAACAACTTTTCACCAGGAGCTGCTTCCCACTCCTTTATTATTCACTGTCGCCGCAGCGGTAGAAGGCACTCCTTTTCCTGCAATGATAGAAATCATTGCTATGGGAGTAATATTTGAGATTCTTAGAGAAGCAGGAATACGCTTGCCTCGTCCTGTCGGTCAAGCTATCAGTATCGTTGGAGCTCTGGTAGTTGGTGAGTCTGCCGTATCTGCGGGACTGATTGGAGAACCCGTTGTTATTGTAATCGCTTTAACTGCGGTTTCCGGCTTTGCCGTTCCAGCCCAGACAGATTCAGGAGCAATCCTACGGTTCGTGTTTGTTATCTTGGCTGGAACAATGGGTGGAGTTGGAGTCATTGTCGGATTATTAGGGGTTTTGATCCACTTGGCTTCTTTAAGGTCCTTTGGTACTCCTTATCTGTCACCCTTAGCTCCTCTAAGTCCGTACGACTTGAAAGACGTTTTTATTAGAGTACCTACTTGGGCTATGATTACCCGTCCCAGAACAATAGGATGGAAAAATTCTCAGCGAGAGAAATTAATACTTAAACCTAATCCGCCACCGGAAAAAAATCAAAAAAAATAATGAGGTTTTGGGAGATAGACGTGAGAATTGGCAAAGGAATGCTATCGATAATAATTTGTGTTTTTCTGGTTTTAAGCTTATCAGGGTGTTGGAATCGGCGTGAGCTTGATACTTTTTCTATTCTGATGGGTATGGGCATCGATAAAGCTGAAGAACTTGGTAAGATCCAGCTAACAGCCCAGATTGTTAAACCAGGTGATTTGAAGAGTGAGGGTGGTAGTGATGCGAAGGCTTACTTTACCGTGCAAGCTATAGGTGATACTGTTTTCGATACCGTAAGGAATTTTACCAAAGAGACTAACCGCAAAATATACTTGCCACATAGTCAAGTTTTAATATTTGGTCGTGACATAGCTACAGAAGGAGTGCAGAAATATACCGACTTTTTTGTGCGTGACCATGAAACACGACTTAGAACACATGTGTTGGTCGCAAGAGGGGAAGCAGGAAAAATCCTTGATGTAGAATCAAAATTGGAAAAGGTACCGGCAGTTGGTATTTCCCATCTTCTTAAAGCACAGAATGCAACATCCGAAGCAATCGAGGTTGATTTAAAACAATTCATCTGTCGCTTAATGAGTAAGACTACAGCACCGATTGCTCCGCTCATAGAGATATCCGGAGAAGGAGAGAAAGAAACTTTACGTATCCCTGGAATAGCGGTTTTTAAACAAGATAAACTGGCGGGGGAACTGACTGGGGGCGAAGCGCGGGGTCTTTTATGGGTGATAGGTGAAATCAAAAGCGGGATTATAATTATCGATTGTCCTTCTGGGGAAGACAAGATAAGCATGGAAATCATTCGAGCCAGCAGTAAGGTTATCCCCAAAATTATAGATGACCAGATATATATCACAGTCAAAATAGAAGAAGAAGGTCATATAGGTGACCAAGAATGTCCTGATAAATTAAGCTTACCAGATATTAAAGAACTCGAACAAAAGAAAGCCTCTGTCATCCGGAGTGAAGTATTAGCCTCTTTGGAAAAAGCTCAAAAACTGAACACAGATATTTTTGGCTTTGGTGAGGCAGTACATCAGAAGTATCCTAAACAGTGGGACGATCTGGAGAAAAGATGGGATGATGTTTTTCCAGAAATCGAAGTGGAGATACTTGTAGATGCCCGGGTGAGAAGGTCGGGTACATTAATTGAATCGGTAAGTCAGTAGAAAAGGATGACATTAGTGAAGATCGAAAAAGGGATAATAGCAAGCTCACAGTTAACATTTATGATTATTGGATTTATTCAAGCCTCTAATTTATTGTTATCTTTTTCGAGTGGAATTGTTAGCCATGATGCGTGGTTGGCTATTTTGATCGCAATGGTGCTAAGCATACCATTTGTCTTGTCTTATGCGGCCCTAGGCCGGGAATTTCCTGGCAAAAACCTAATCCAGATTAGTGATATCATCTACGGCGTTTATCTAGGCAAAATTATTTCTGTGTCATATGTATTTATTTTTTTCGCATTAGTTTGTCAAAACTTACGCTATTTTAGCGATTTCTTAATAACTTTTATATTTCCAGAAACTCCCATTTGGGCAATACTGATTATGCTAACGTTTATATCGGCTTGGGCTGTACGAGCCGGAATAGAAGTTATTGCCCGGTGCAGTTTCATTATCATCGCTATTGCTTCAACGATTATCTTAGCGACATCTCTTTTATTACTCCCAGATATGAGATTTAGAAACTTTTTACCCATCTTAGATGTCCCACTACAGGATTTAATTCATGGCACTCATATCATATTCTCAATTAATTACCTCGAGATAGTGGTCTTTCTCATGGTTATTGCTTTTGTAAACAAGCCAAAACAGATTAAGACTTCTATGGTAGGGGGTTTGATACTTGGAGGAGTAAGCGTGTTGATCCTTGAAGTAAGAAATACGGCTGTTTTGGGAACAGTATCTGAGATTGTGTCATCGCCTTCTTTCGTTACTGCACGTTATATAAGCGTTGCAGAAGTCTTGACCAGGATGGAAATGTTCGTTGCCATTATGTTAATTACGACAGTGTTTTTAAAAGTCAGCATACTGTATTACGCAGTGGTCTTAGGTTCAGCTCAGATAATTAATTTACGCTCCTATGTACCACTTGTGATCCCCATAGGAATAAGCGCTATTTCTTTTTCAATTATTCTAGCGGGCTCCAGTATGGAACAGATCCATTCTGCAATCTATACCTGGCCTGTCTTTATCCTTCCTTTTCAGTTGTTTCCTGTATTGTCATTGTTTATTGTCAAGATACGGAAGAAATTCAAGAAGCGGTGGGCAAATAAGAAATGAAGATGATAATGCTACTGGCGGCGGTTTTCTTGATTATTATTATAATTGAAGCTCCGAAGCTTATAATAAATAAATATTGGAAAGAGCTTATAGCCTTCTTATCTCTGCTATCGTTGGCATTCGCTTTGACTGCTTTAGTTATTTTTGATGTTGATATACCTAGCCCTCTGGAAGGAATTGAGTATCTGATAGATGATATTTTGGGTTTAAGTTGGGATAGAAAGTAATAATTTTTTATTACTGAGTGAAAGATAGTGATATTTTTCAAGGATAGACGATTAATCTGCGGTGCCACCTTAAAGAGTATGGTGTCGCTTGAGAGTTAAGGCTCTTGAATACCCAAAGTTCTACAAATTATTTAATATATGTAAAAAAGTGCAAAATAAACAAAAAAAGTAGTATAATAAATAATCGATTATTATTTATTTGTAGGAGGCCTGAAAACACGTGAAAAGTATCTTCAAAGTTAATAGTATTAAATATAAAATAGTTTTAATCAATATTATGATAGTTTTTTTATTTTTGGTTATTCAAGTATATCAGTTTAATTCGTTCTCTAAACAGATAAACAGCATGGTAGAATTAAAAGAAAAATCTCTTCAAACAGCACTATTGTCACAGGAAATAAAGCTTTCGGTGGTTCAAGTACAGCAGTGGCTAACAGATATTAGTGCCACCAGAGGAATAGAAGGTTTTGAAGACGGCTTTACTGCGGCAGAAAACTATGCTAAGCAATTTGCTAATCAACTACAAGAAATAGAAGCATTAAACCCCGATGCTGAAGAACAGATGCAAGAGATTGAAACGGCGTTTAATAACTATTATGAGGTAGGTGTATCAATGGCTCACGCTTACATTGATGGGGGCCCTACAGCAGGCAATATTATGATGAGTGTTTTTGATCTGTATGGAGCGAATATCAACAAAAAAGTAGAAGAGTTTAAGGCTCAAAGTATTACTGATATAAATGATAGTCTTTCTGCAATTACCGCGTCACTCAGCTCATTGATTAAAAAATCAGTTATCATTTTGTTTGGGGTTTTATTTTTATCCATTTTTCTCTCTTTATTGATTAGTAACAGAATCACAAAGCCCATAAAGATTCTTATGGAAAAGAGTGAACAGGCAGCGAACGGTAATCTTAAAATTGTGGATAATAAAATGATTAATCAAAACTCTGCAGATGAGATTGGCCACTTATCGGCGTCTTTTAATATAATGATTAATAATCTAGTTAGACTAATTACTAACGTGAGTAATAGCTCACAAAACTTAGCTGCTGCTTCTCAAGAATTATCGGCTAGTGCTGAACAGTCGGCTCAGGCTACCAGTCAGGTTGCTTCTTCGATCTCTGAAACTGCAGCCTACACTACGAAGCAGTCTGAATTAGTAGATAATGCTTTAACTCTTTTAGAAGAAGTATCTTCAGGTATACATCAAATCAACTCTACTGCGCAAATTATCGCACAAAAAGCGCAGAACTCTGCTCAAGCCTCCAACAACGGCAGTGATCAAATTACCTTTGCTAACGAACAGATGAGAGCAATAGAAAAGAGTGTAAAATACTTGGCTGAAGTTATTACGAAGCTCGGAGATCAATCGCAGGAAATAGGGGAGATTGTTGATGCAATTTCTGGGATTGCTGGACAGACTAACCTCTTGGCTCTCAACGCAGCGATTGAGGCTGCCCGGGCAGGTGAACAAGGACGAGGATTTGCAGTTGTAGCTGAAGAGGTCCGTAAACTAGCGGAACAGTCTCAGGGAGCCTCAAACAAAATAGCTGATCTTATCGATCAGATACAAAAAGACACTAAAAAAGCTGTCGCCGCTATGGGAATAGGTACAGAAGAGGTCACCAAAGGAATCGAAGTCATGCACCATGCTGAATTATCTTTTGAAGAAATAAGCGGTTCTGTTTCAGAAGTATTAAATCAGGTAGAGGGAGCGACAACTCTCATGCAAAATATCTCTTCACAAAGTGAAAAACTGCTGATATCTGTCCGTGATATTGATACCATAAGTAAAGAAATAGCAGGCCAAGCCCAGACAGCCTCTGCAGCTACCCAAGAACAGACTGCATCTGATGAAGAGATTGCTTCTTCCAGCGAGAATCTTGCTCAAATGGCTCAAGATCTTCAAAAAGTGCTGAATAAATTTAAAGTTTAGATAGGGATTATAAAATATATGGAGCTTTTAGCTCCATTTTTTTATGTCTAAATAGAATTATGGTATGATAATAGAAAATGATAAGTTTTGGGAATTATAGGAGATACAATGTATCGTTTTAAAATTGATCCTGTTGCCAATGAATATTTTTTGGTAACGGGAGAGGAACTTCATCATATGATTCATGTCCTGCGCCTAGAGTCGGGAGATAGAGTAATAGGCTTTAATAACTCCGGGAAGCAATACTTAGGAGTTATCGAGTTTATCCAACAGGATTCAGCCCACTGCAGGATTATTACGGAGGAATCTCCGGAGGTTGAAGCTAAAACTAAAGTTTATTTAATTATGGGGCTGGCTAAAGGTGAGAAGATGGAATGGGTTATTCAAAAAGGAACTGAACTAGGCATGGATGGATTAATTCCTCTGCGATCAAAAAGGTCTGTTGTTCAGTTGGAGGGAAAGAAAGCCCAAGACCGTGTTATTCGCTGGCAAAGGATAGCTTCTGAGGCTGTAAAACAATCCCGCAGGATAATAGAGCCAAGAATAATGAATGTTTCTGACTGGAAGGACTTAAAAAGTCTTCTTCCTCCAAAAACGCAGTGGGTTATTCCCTATGAAGACGAAAAAACAGAGTCTTTGAGGGATACTCTGGCAGGTTTTGTATCAGACTATCCTGTAGCTATTCTCATAGGTCCCGAGGGAGGATTTTCTACGGAAGAAGTAGAGTTCGCTCGCACTGAACTAAAGGCCACCAGTGTCTCACTTGGTCCAAGAATACTGAGAACAGAAACAGCAGCCTTAGCCGCTTTGACAATAGTATTAGCTAATTATGGAGATTTGGGGTAGTATACCCATCTTGGAGGATACGGATGACTAATAAACTAAAAGTAAGTTTCTTAACCTTAGGCTGTAAAGTCAATCAAACTGAGAGTGAAGCCCTGAATCAACTTCTGACATCAGAAGGGTATGAAGTAGTTCAAGAAGCTGAAGGTCCCGATGTAGTTATTATTAATACCTGCACAGTGACGGGGACAGGGAGTAGTAAGTCACGTAAGGTGATACGCCGTATGGCTAAAGAACACCCACTTAGTACGATTGCGGTTATGGGCTGCTATTCCCAGACTCAACCGGAAGAAGTATCTCAGATTGAGGGAGTTGACCTTGTTTTGGGAACCCAAGATAGGGCTACTATCCTTTATCATTTGCGCAAGCTAGCTGAGCAAAAACAAGAGAAACACTTGAAAGAACGAAAACCTGTTTTAGCAGTGAGAGATTTCGAGTCTCAAGCTGAATACGAAGAATTGCCTTTGATTGAGGGGGAAAGCAGGGTACGGGCAATGTTGAAGATCCAGGATGGCTGTAGTCAATTCTGTACTTACTGCATAGTTCCTTATGCCCGAGGGCCGGCACGCAGCCGTAGTTCAGAAAAAGTAATCTCAGAAGCCAGAAAACTACTGGAGGCAGGCCATAAAGAAATTATCCTTACCGGCATTCATACCGGAGCATATGGGAAAGATCAAGCAGGTATGGATCTGAGTAAATTGATTTCGCAATTAGCTGAACTTCCTAACCTGCTTAGACTAAGGATAAGCTCTATTGAACCTATTGAGTTTTCAGAAGACCTATTGACAGCAGTTACGTCACATCAAGAGGTCTGTCCACATTTCCATATCCCTTTACAAAGCGGATCGGATAGCGTTCTTACCAGAATGAAAAGGCCATATAGAGTTGATGATTACGCCCGATTATTAAATAGAATAAGAGAGAAACTTCCTCAGGCAGCTCTTACAACAGATGTTATGACAGGCTTTCCAGGTGAAACAGAAATAGAACATGAACAATCCCTCAAATTTATTGAAAGTTGCGAGTTTGCAGGAATTCACGTTTTCCCCTATTCGCGCAGAACAGGGACTATAGCAGCTGAAATGTCCAATCAACTTCCTCGCAGTATAAAGACAGCTAGAGTTCAAGAAATAATTGCTCTGGGGCAAAAAAGTCGGGCCAATTATATTAAACAATTCATCGGTTATCCACTGGAAGTTCTAGTAGAGAAGATAGAAGAAGATGGTTCCGCCCAGGGTCATACCCCCAACTATCTGGAGATCAGATTTCCAGGTTCTTTAAATCCCGGTGATTGGCAAGTGGGACAAATTATTAAACATCCTCTTAAGCATGAACACATAGTTTAGTTGTATAAGATTTGTTTTGTAATTTTAGATAAGAAGGGATACATCATGCGGGCTAGGTTTTCTAAAACTCTTTTAATAACCTTTTTGGTAATCATAGCTTTTAGCTTTCTATTTCTTAAGGTACCACTCTATTCTAAGGCTAGAAGTTATCTTGTGATGTATGCTCACAGTAGTTTTGTAAAAACCACCAGCCTTTTAAATAAACTAGATCTAAAGATAAAAATCCCGGGAGGAGCAAGTACAGAAGAAAATGACTGGTATCCTTTTGTTTCAGTATATAGTGATAATCGAGGATTCTCAAACTATATGGGTAGAGAGCTGTCTCTTACTATTCTTTATAATTTTG
>Ga0209643_1000974_pt1 | contig 33183 bp, 29 predicted proteins | sample AutmiccBRH37_all_FD_187383 | JGI IMG/M metagenome (GOLD analysis project Ga0209643, IMG submission 187383) | Deep subsurface microbial communities from Mt. Terri, Switzerland - Autotrophic microbial communities BRH/37_all (SPAdes) (version 2) | ecosystem: Environmental > Aquatic > Deep...
CGCCGCACACGATGGTCATCGCATCGTCCGGCGGCCATACCGACACCTATATTCTCAGCTCGGACGCCGGGCCCTACGTCGCACATGCCGGCCAACTGGGAACCCACGACTACCGCATCCGGGCCGACATGACCTTCTTTACAGCACCCAACAATGGTGCGGTGTTTTCGGCGAGCTCGATCGCATTCGGCATGGCTTTGCCGATCAACAATTTCGACAACAATATTTCGCGCCTTCTTGGAAATGTCGTGAACGCTTTCATCAATCAAAGAGAGCTGCCGGCATTGCCTGCGACGGCGGCAACGCCCGTATCTCATGATGAAAGCCTGACGGTGTGAGCGTGCTATCAATGACAAACAAAGACGAAGCTTATCGGCACTTTTTCGAACGGCGGCAGCGCGCATTTCTCAAGACGCTGGTGACCGAGGAACTCGTTGCGGAACATAAGGCGCATCCGCTGGGGCAGCACACGGAAGCGCTTGAGCGCTTGCTTATCTATTTCCGGATGCAACCCCCGGCCGGGAAACATGCGGTCGTGACCCTCGATCCGTTCAAGGCCTATTGCATTGTCGCGCTTTCGGGCCACCGCGGCGTACCGCCGCGCGCCGTCGACGATAAGGTCTATCCTTCCGAGGAAGAGGCCTTTCACGCCCTTTTCCTTCTGCGCGTCCAGAAACTGTTGGAGTCGTAAGATGGCGCTTGCCAAAGTTTTTGGATACACGGACAAGATCTCGCTGAAGGCCGGAGATACTGTTCAATTTTACGTCACAGCCGACGGCACCCGAACGGCCGACGCACAGTTGGTGCGTCTCGTTCATGGCGATGAGAACCCCGCCGGACCTGGCTTCATAGAGGAGAGTATCGAGTGCGAGGCGAACGGCGCCTGGCGGGTCGAGAAGCAATTCACCCAGATGGGGTCGTACCTTGAGGTCGCCGATCCGGGCGCAAAGCTCGTCCTCGACGGAAGCCTTACGCTTGTCGCGTTTATATGCCCCAATCGCCCGCAAGCGGGCCATCCCCAGACGTTGCTCAGCCGCTGGGACGAGCACCGCAAATGCGGCTATAGCCTCGGGATCGACAAAACCGGACGGCTTGAGTTCCGACTCGGGCACGCAGGCGAAGTGACCGAAATCCAGGCGGATCGGCCCCTCCATCGCAGGATCTGGTACTTCGTTGCCGCGACCTTTGACGCCGGCAGCGGGCGCGCGACCCTCTATCAGGAGGGCGTTGTCAATCGGTACAACAGCCTTGTGAGCAGGGTCGCTGCATTACCGACAAACGCTCACGCCACCGAGCTTTTCCGCTTCCGGCAAACCAATCTGGCCGAGACGCCGTTTCTGGTCGCCGGGGCGCGCGACCGCAGTGAGGTGCATGGCACGTTCGTCTCCCAGATCTATTGCGGCAAAATCGACCGCCCTGGCGTATTCGACCGGGCACTCGCGCGCGGGGAGCTTGATGATCTGCGCCGCGGCAAGGCTCCACCCTCTCGGGGGCTTGTCGCGTATTGGGATACAACGGCGGGATATTCAGATCGCGGCATCGGCGACGCGGTGACCGACATGGGACCGTTCGGCCTGCACGCGAGGGGTTATAACCGGCCCGTTCGAGGACAAACGGGGTGGAACTGGAGCGGCCGGAACGACTGCTTCCGCATGGCACCGCAGGAGTATGGCGGAATCGAGTTCCATGCCGATCAGTTGGTCGATTGCAATTGGAAGGTCACGAAATCCCTGACGCTACCCGACAGTCTGCGCAGCGGCATCTATGCCATGCGATTGCGCGCGGGCGACGGCAAAGGCCTAGGGGAAGAACATATCGTGTTCTTCGTGAGCCCCCGGAGGCCCACGGCCCGTATCGCTTTTATCGCGCCCACAGCGAGCTATGTCGCGTCGGGAAATGACCAGCTCCCTTTGGATGCATGGGTAAGCGAAATCATCGCCGGGCGTCCTGCTGTATTGGCGGCGCAGGACCTGGAGCTTCACGAGCGAGGAGAGTTCGGTCTGTCGGTGAATGAAACCTGGGCAGACGGCACGGACGTCTGCTACAGCTCCTATCACCGGCCGTTGATGAACATGCGCCCGAAGTATCGCCACGCCGGCTTGGGGCTTCCGTGGGGGCTGTCCGCCGATCTATCTATTATCGCCTGGCTTGAGCACAAGAACTACGACTACGACGTGCTGACCGATGAAGACCTGGAGCGGGACGGCGCGCAGGCCCTCAAGCCGTATAGATGCGTATTGAGCGGAACCCATCCCGAATATTATTCGGAAGCGATGCTGGATGCGACGGAAGACTACATCGCCGGGGGTGGACGATACATCTACACAGGTGGTCACGGTTATGCCTGCAATGTGGCCTTCCGCGCGGACGAGCCTTGGGTCCTTGAATGCCGAAAGTTTGGCGAGATGTTCAAGATCTCGGGCGCGCGCCCGGGGGAATATTATATGGCCACCAATGGGCAGGCTGGCGGCGGGTGGAAAATGCTCGGCCGCCCGTCACAGAAAGTCGTCGGTGTCGGTTTCATCGCCCAGGGTTTCGATTCAACGCGGCCCTACCGCCTGATGCCGGACAGCTACCACCAGACAGTGTCCTGGATTACCAAGGGGATCAAAGGCGAAATCGTCGGCGATTTCGGCTTGGCCTATGGCGGCGCGGCGGGTCTGATGATCGATCGCTACAATGGAACGCTCGGCACACCGCCCCACGCGAAAATCATCGCGTCATCCGGCGGGCACACCGACAACTATGTCGTGAACCGGGAGGACGTTCATTACTCCTTTCCCGGATTATGGGGCTCGTATGACTATCGCGTTCGGGCCGACATGACGTACTTTACCGCGCCCAACAATGGCGGTGTCTTCTCTGCCGGTTCGATCGCGTTCGGGATGTCCTTGCCCGCCAACAATTTCGAGAACAATGTTTCCCGGCTCCTGGCCAACGTGGTCGAGGCCTTCGTCAAACCCGGTGCCCTGCCCGGCGGGCTCTGGGTGGACCTCGAGAAGCAGTGGCGCTAGGTCGCTCCTCGCGGCCGCGGCGATGGGGTCCGCATTGAAATCGTCTAATCGGGCATGATTGCCACGCTGAGAGGAATGTGCGCTGCGGACGCGAGGCGAACACCCAAGATCGGGTCTCGTGTCACAGCCCCGGGAACTGCCCCGGAATCCAGGACGTTCCAGCGAGCGGAATGCGCGCCATTGCTGCCGCCTCGATCGTCAGTGCGACCAGGTCCTCCGGCTCAAGATTGTGCAAGTGGCTCTTGCCGCACGCGCGCGCAATGGTCTGAGCCTCCAGCGTCATCACTTTGAGATAGTTTGCGAGCCTGCGCCCCGCGAGAACCGGGTCCAGCCGAGCCGACAGAACGGGGTCTTGCGTCGTGATGCCTGCCGGATCGCGCCCTTCATGCCAATCGTCATAGCAACCTGCGGTCGTCCCAAGCGCCTGATATTCGCTTTCGTAGCAAGGGTCATTGTCGCCGAGCGCGATGAGAGCTGCCGTGCCGATTGCAACGGCATCGGCGCCAAGCGCCAGGGCCTTAGCAACATCGGCACCGCTGCGGATTCCGCCAGAGACGATCAATTGCACCTTGCGGTGCATTCCGAGATCCTGCAGCGACTGCACCGCGCTACGAATGGCCGCCAGAATCGGAATCCCGACATGCTCGATGAAGACATCCTGCGTCGCAGCCGTCCCGCCCTGCATACCATCGAGCACCACGACATCCGCGCCGGCTTTCACCGCAAGGGCGATATCGAAATACGGCCGACTGGCACCGATCTTCAAATATATGGGTTTCTCCCAACCCGTGAGTTCACGCAGTTCCAGGATCTTGATCTCAAGATCATCCGCACCCGTCCAATCTGGATGACGGCATGCGGAGCGTTGATCGATGCCGGTTGGCAAGGAGCGCATCTGCGCGACGCGATCGGAGATTTTTTGCCCCAACAGCATACCCCCACCACCGGGCTTGGCGCCTTGCCCGATCACGATCTCGATCGCGTCGGCTTTTTGCAGATCGTCCGGGTTCATTCCGTAGCGCGAGGGAAGATATTGATAAACCAGCGTCTGTGATTGTCCTCGTTCTTCCGGCGTCATGCCTCCATCGCCCGTCGTCGTTGAGGTCCCGGCGATGGTCGCGCCGCGCCCCAGCGCCTCCTTTGCCTGTGCCGAGAGCGCCCCAAAGCTCATCCCCGCGATCGTCACGGGGATTGCGAGTTCGATCGGCTTTTTGGCGTGGCGTGTCCCGAGTGTCACGTTCGTCGCACATCGCTCACGGTAACCTTCCAGGGGATAGCGCGACATTGAGGCACCGAGAAAGAGCAGATCGTCGAAATGCGGCAGCTTGCGCTTCGAGCCGCCCCCGCGGATGTCGTAGATACCGGTCGCGGCCGCCCGGCGAATCTCCGCGATTGCATAACGGTCGAAGGTCGCAGATTCGCGCGGCGGGACAGCTTCCCATTGGCTTGCGAATGGGCCCATCAATATGCTCCCGCATTGTCGATATGAAAATTGTAGAGACTTCGTGCTGAGCCGTAACGGCGAAACTCCGACACATCGACCGCGTGCGCCTCACCCGCCTTCTCGATCAGCGTGAAAAGTTCGGCGCGGTGCTCGTCGCGCATTTCCTTCTCGACACAGTCCGCACCGAGGCTTTCGACCTTGCCGCGCACATAGAGGCGCGCCTCGTATAGCGAGTCGCCCAAGGCATCGCCGGCATCACCAAACACGACGAGCCGTCCCGTTTGCGCCATGAAGGCGGAGAGGTGACCGATTTCACCCTTCACAACGATGTCGATCCCCTTCATTGAGATCCCGCAGCGCGCACCCGCGTTGCCCTCGATTAGCAGGAGACCGCCGCGTCCGGTTGCTCCGGCGCACTGGCTCGCATCGCCCCGTACATGGATCAGGCCAGACATCATATTTTCCCCAACCCCCTGTCCCGCGTTGCCCTCGATGCTGATCCGCGCCTGCTTGTTCATACCGCCGCAAAAATAGCCGACATTCCCCTCGAGCTCGACGTTGGCGGGCGCGCCCATGCCCACCGCGAGAGCGTGCCGGCCCGCGGGATTGAGAACCCGCCAGATGGATCGGTTGGTCTCAGGCTGGAGTGCCTGGAGTGTGGCGTTCAGCTCGCGAACGGACACTTCGTCGAGATCGATGTCCGTCCCGCTCCGTTGAGCTCCTCCCACGCCGACGGCGCGCCCGACCCAAGAATTGTTCTCGCTCATCCCTGATGTTCCCAGAAATAAGGCGTGGCCGGCTTAGGCTCGAATACGCGCGCGCGCGCGATTCCCGGCAGGCATGTGAGACTGCGGTATTCGGACGCGAATCCCACATAGTCTATCGTTTCAGCAATAACTGCGGGCTTGCAGGCGATCGGATCGCGCAGGACCCCGAAGCCGGTTCGGGTCCCAACGACGAATGTAAAGAATCCATCCAAGTCGCTCAGACTCGATTCCAGGGATTGTCCAAGCGTGCGTCCCCGCCTCAGTTCGCGGGTCAGGTAGCCCGCCGCGACCTCGCTGTCATTCTGGGTTTCGATCGCAACCCCATCACGAACAAGCTCGCGTCGCAGGGAGGCATGATTGGAGAGTGAGCCATTGTGAACCAGACATTGGTCGCGCCCGGTAGAAAACGGATGCGCGCCATTAGTCGTGACGGCGGATTCGGTCGCCATGCGCGTATGCGCAATCCCATGCGTGCCTTCAATGTCGCCAATCTCAAACGCGCGCGCCACGTCGTCGGGGTAACCTACGTCCTTATAAATTTCCAAGCCGACGCCTTCGCTCACGACACGAATATGCGCGGCGTGGTCGGCTAGCCACTTGCGTGCGTGGGTTAGCCGATCAGCAGGGACCGTAACAACAGCGTGTGTGTGGCGCGAAACCACGGAGCGGGTTACTCCGATGGCCCGCGACAGTGCGTCGCCGAGCGTCCCGGCGTCGAATCCGGCAACATCCGAGGTCAGTGTCAGTTTCACCAAGCCGGGGATTTCCGCTGTGTAAACCGCAAACCCCGCGGAGTCCGGTCCTCGGCTGCACAACGTTGAGGTCATCGCCGCCAGCATTCCGCCAAGCTCTGGCCTGAGGTGGGCGCTTTTAATGAATAATCCTACAATTCCGCACATAAGGCTCTCCGGTAACGTCGGGGGATATCAGAAGAAGCTGAGATATCTCTCGACTTCCCATTCCGATACGTGGCGGTGATACTCCAACCACTCGGAGCGCTTGAGCGATATGAATTCGCCGATAAGACTATCGCCGAGCGCCTCCGAAAACAGGGCATCGGATTCAAGGGCGTCGAGCGCCTCGGTCAGCGTCTGTGGAAGCAGGCCGATCCCCATATCTTTGACCGCCTCAAGCGACAGACCATAAAAATTGACGTTTTTGGGTTCACCCGGATCGAGCTTCCGATCCACACCATCGAGTCCGGCGGCGATCAGTGCGGCTGTCGCGAGGTAGGGGTTCATGCTGCTGTCGCCGGTCCGAATTTCGAGGCGGCCGTATGGCACGCGCACCATCGCCGTGCGATTATTGTCGCCATAGGCAACGAACGCAGGCGCCCACGTCGCACCCGACGCGGTTCGCCCGACAACCAGGCGCTTGTAGGAGTTCACGGTAGGTGCGAGCAGCGCGGTGAGTGCGCGCGCATGCGCCATTACGCCACCCAGAAAATGATACGCCAGCCGGCTGAGCCCCATGCCGTTGACGTCGGCGTCATCGTGAAAAAGGTTTCGCCCTGCTCCATCTGCAATCGAGCAATGAATATGCATGCCGCTCCCGGTCGAATCGCTCCGCGGCTTTGGCATGAACGAGCAGATCGCGCCTAATTCATGCGCGATTTCGGACGCGGCCATCTTGAAGAACAGGATCTGATCCGCAGTCCGCAACGCGTCAGCATATTTAAAGTTGATCTCGTACTGCCCGTTCGCATCCTCATGGTCGATCTGGTAGACGTCGATTCCGACGGCCTCCAGCGACTCGACAATGCGCTCAAGAAAATTTCGACCGCGCATGAGGCCGCGATAATCGTAAGCGGGCTTGGCGAGCGTATCGGTCCCGTCGAACGGCACCAGCGCGCCTTGCGCATCACGCCGCAGCAGGATGAACTCGGGCTCAAGCCCGGTGTTCATCGTCCAACCGCGCTCCGACAATCGGGAGACTTGTGTCTTGAGCACATTCCGCGTGTCGACCGGATGACGATTGCCCTTGACTGTCCCTACGCCCATCATGCGCGCGTATCCGGGCGCCCAGGGTGTCACCATCAAGGAATCGAGCTCGCACACAACCATGAATTCCGCGTCGTGTGGTAGCATGCCCAGGCCCCAGGCGCCGGCTCCGGCAAAGCCTGCGCCATCGGTCACAACATCCTCGATATGTGCCAGCGGAACGGCCTTGCTCTTCGCGACCCCATGCAAGTCCACGAATTGTGCAAGGACGAAGCGCACGCCTGCCTTCGCGAGAAACGACTTCGCGGCCTTTAGGTCGACGCCCTGCGGTGTCGCGAGTTCTCCCGGCGCAAGCCTCGCAAGGCATTGGGTCGATGTCTGCATTCGCGCGCTCCGCTCCGCTTGGTGTCCGCATTTGGTGCTGCAAGGCCCGAAAGCACCTCGACCTGCCAAAATGACGTGTAACGTGAATTTGCATTTACTGCAAGTGATTTGTATATAGTGAAAATAAATAAATCTGCGAAACTCACAAATTGGAGCGCTGGCTTGGGCGAGAACGGGGATGGCGACGCGAACGGAGCAGCGATCACGCTCGGTGAGTTGGCTGCGGGCGCTGCGGGAAACTCCCCTGTGTCTACCGACCCTTTTTGGTGGCAAGACGCTGCGATCGAGCGTGAGCACGTTTCGCTGACGCGCGCCAAAGCCGACATCGTGGTGATCGGCGCCGGCTTTACAGGACTTTCCGCCGCATTGGTGCTGGCGCGGGCCGGACGTCAGGTCCTGGTCGTTGACGCCGGCGTGCCCGGCTTTGGTGCGAGCACGCGCAACGGAGGTCAGGTCGGAAGTGGAAACCAGAAGTTTCGCATCAAGACTCTGATCGCGATGAAGGGCGAACGGATGGCGACCGAACTTCTGCGCGAAGGTGTGGAGATGCTTGACGGTATCGAGCGGTTCATTCACGAGGAAAAGATCGATTGTTCCTTTACGCGCTGCGGCCGTTTCCGCGGCGCCATGCGCCCTGCGCACTACGATGCGATAGCGCGGGACATGGAGGATTTGAGGCGATACGCGGGCGTTGAATCGCACATGATCCCGCGCCGCGAACAGGTATCCGAGATCGGGACAGACGTGTTTTACGGCGGCGCGCTTTTGCCGATGGATGGGAGCCTGCACCCGGGAAAATATCACGCAGGACTGATGGTGAGAGTGCGCGAGGCCGGCGCGATCGTGCATGGGGGCATGCCGGTGCAGCATATCGCCCAGGAAACGAAGGGGCACGTGCTGTTAATCGAAGGGGGCCAGGAGATCCGCGCGCGCGACGTGCTGGTCGCCACAAACGGGTATTCGGCGGGACTTGGCGAGTTCTTCCAAACGCGGATCGTTCCGGTCGCGTCGGCGCAGATCACGACGGCCGCCATCCCGAAGTCGCTCTTCGATAAGCTCATGCCCACGCGCCGCGTCTATGGGAACTCAAACCGCGTATTCTTCTATTTTCGCTCCGCACCGCAGGAAGACCGCCTCATCTGGGGTGGGCGCGCAAGCCACATCGTTCCAAGCTCTCGTGCCGCTGCCTATGCCCATCTTGCGCGCGATCTCCTGCATACGTTTCCAATGCTTCGCGACATCGCCGTCAGCCACGCCTGGGACGGCCTCATCGGTTACACCTTCGACGAATTTCCCCATCTGGGCCGATCGCCGCAGGGCGTCTATTTCGCCATGGGATATTGCGGAACGGGCGTTTCGCGTTCCACCCATTTCGGCCGCAAGATCGCGCTCAAGATTCTGGGCGACCCGCAAGGCCGGTCGGCATTCGACGGGCTGGACTTTCCGAGCCATCCCTTTCATCCGCTCGCGAAGGCCGCTGTCCCGATCGTCGAGGCGTGGTACCGACTGCGCGACATCGCAAACATCTAAGCGCAGTACTGAAGAAATACGGCGACGTGTACGGAACATGACGGGCGCATATACCGTGATACGCGCCCGTCCTACCTCGTATCGCCCTATTTCTTTGAGCCTCGCGGCTTCAGTGAGGCCACACGTTTTTCCGTTTCCATCGCATCGTCCCAGTAACTCCGGCCGAAGACGGAGCGGGCCATCTCCTTGGCAAATTGCGCCCGGTGCCGGGCATTCAGATCGGGAGCATGCGTATCGGAGCCCGGGACCGGGCCGGCGCCCGGCCGCCCGGTTTTGGGCTGCTTGTCGTTCATAAAGGCCTCCACGTGAGCGTGTGCCATTCGCACGGAATGTGCGAACGCCGGCGTCCCGAGGTGTGCGCAAGACACACCTCGGGTGACGTCCGGACGTGACGTGGGGAAAAAGCGGCGTCAGCCGCTGCGTGTGATCGGGGCGATCAACATATCCGACAGATAGGCGCGCGACTGTAACGCGTCAAGGCACAGCGTGCCTTTTGGGAATCGAGGCATTGGATGACCGGCAGAACCGGGGACCGTTGGTAGCGGAGGAGGGACTCGAACCCCCGACACGCGGATTATGATTCCGCTGCTCTAACCAGCTGAGCTACTCCGCCCCATGGCATCGGACTATGAGCGGGGCGCATCGAGCACCCGCCTATCCAGTCCCGAAAGAGCCCGTGATTTACGCGGCGCCCTTCCCTCAAGTCAAGCCGCAACGTCCCGCCGCGCGATGAATCCACCGCCCAGGACCCGGGTGCCCTCAGCCGCATAGAGGACGCAGGCCTGTCCGGGGGCAACCGCCTCCTCGCCGCCCGGAATTTCGACGTGGGCGGCCCCGCCCGCGAGGATGACGGACGCTGGAACCGGCGCACGCGTCGAGCGCACCTTGGCGCGCACCGCCACAGGCGTCCCGGTTCCCCTGCCATCCGGCACCTCTCCGGTGAGAAGGTTGAACTCGCGCAGCCGAACCGTTGTCGTGCGCAGCGCCTCGCGCGGGCCCACGACGACACGGTTGGCGCGCGCATCGAGCGCGATCACGAATAACGGCTCGCCGCCGCCCGAGAGGCCAAGCCCCTTGCGCTGGCCGATCGTGAAATTGACGATCCCGTCGTGCCTTCCCAGGACGTCGCCGGCGCGATCGACAATCTCGCCCGGACGCGCGGCATCCGGCCTCAGGCGGGAGACTAGAGTGCTGTAACGTCCTTCAGGAACGAAGCAAATGTCCTGGCTGTCCGGCTTTGCTGCAACGTCGAGCCCCAAGGCGGCCGCCTCGTCCCGCACCGCGTCCTTCATCAGATGACCAAGGGGAAAGCGCAGGAATTCAAGCTCATCCTGGGTCGTCGCGAACAGGAAATAGCTCTGATCGCGCGCTGGATCGGCCGCAATGTGAAGCTCGGCGCCTGCGGTGCCCACAATCCGCCGGGCATAATGACCGGTCACAAGAGCCTGTGCGCCCAGTTCGCGCGCAATGGAGAGCAGATCGCCGAACTTGACCCGCTGGTTGCACCGCACGCACGGGATCGGTGTCTCCCCAGCCGCGTAGGATCCCGCAAAATCATCAATGACCGCCTCGCGGAACCGCCGCTCGAAGTCGAATACGTAGTGGGCAATCCCCAGCTGGTCGGCGACGCGGCGCGCATCGTGGATATCCTCGCCGGCGCAGCACGCCCCTTTCCGGTTTATGGCCTTGCCGTGATCATAAAGCTGCAGGGTGATCCCGACGACGTCGAGCCCGGCGCGGTGGGCGCGCGCGGCCACCAGCGATGAATCGACACCGCCTGACATCGCCACAACCACCCGGCTCCCGGGCGCGAGGCCCTCGAATCCGTGCCCGGGCAGCATCGATTCTGCAGTCATGACCTCTTTTCTCCTTCGCGCGCGACTATAAATTTAACCTGCCCGCACACAAGACAGCATCTTGAGCCCCTTGCCCGCCTCCAAAACATTAATGATATCAAGCAGCTAAAGTTAATTAGACAGGAGGGCGAACGTTTCTGTTGCAATTGCGTTAGGGGTTTAGTGCAATGCAACAAGCGTGTGACGAGGATTTGAGATGACACAAATGGTCCCGGTTGAAGGCGGATGTATGTGTGGTGCGGTCCGCTACGAGCTGCGCGAACCTTATCTGGCGGCGTTCGTCTGCCACTGCCGGGCATGCCAATATGTCTCGGGCGGGGGTCCCGCCTACATCCTCACCTCACATAAATCGAAGCTGACGATCACCAAGGGCCATCCTCGCGCTTTCTGGAGCCTCTCTGAGGACGGAACGCGTGTCGCGCGCCATTTCTGCAACGAGTGCGGCACGCCGCTGTTTGCCGAAAGTGCGAAAGAGTCGACGATTATGTCGATCAAGGTCGGGAGTCTCGACGACCCGAGCCTCTATACGCCAAGTGCGCATCAGTGGGTCAGTGAAGCGCAGTCATGGACTCCGGTGGAGGGCAATATGCCCCAGTCGGCCAAGGCCCCGGAACCTGCACCGCAGCGGCGCAGGACAAGAGCTAAATAAAGTCGAGCAGCGACATCTTGTGCAAGCTTGAAATGAGCTTGGCGGTCGCCTCGGTCACGAGCTGATCCTGATTGAGGTTTGTCACGGCCTGAGCCATGTCGACATCCTCGATGTCTGAAATAAATCCCTTCATGAACGTTTTCGTCTGATCGAGGCGCTCGCTCGCCGCATCCACTTCATTCGAGTACTGACCATTGCGCGCGACAAGATTGTTGAGGTTCTGCGTGACGATGCCAAGATTATTTGCCTCGGTGGTCAGGAAATCGCGCTGGGCCGTCGTGAGATGCTGAGAAAAGGGGCCGTTCGGTCCGGCGTTGAAATCGGCGATCCGCTTGAGCGAATCCATCAGTTCGGTTCCCACCTCATCCGCCAGAAAATTGTAGTCGAACGCATGGCCGGCCTCGATCTCCACCGACTGGCGCTGCTGGTCATTGGTGAACACGCTCGACACGCTGCCCACCAGCGTCAGATCGTTCAAATTCGAGATATTGACCGGCGCGGTATCGGTCCGCGATCCCGCAAACATGTATTTGCCGTCAAATTTCGTGTTGAGCGAGGACAGCGCGTTGCGGAAAGCCGATTGCACCTGCTCCATTAGCGCGGCACCCGACTCCGTGCTCACGCTGTCGAGGATCGACTGGCGCAAATCCCCCGCGGTGCTCGCGGTCTGTTCGAGAATGACGTTTTGCTGATCGAGCTTGTTCGTGAGTTCGGTCCCGACCGCCTGATATTGCTCGGTGCGTGTCTGCACACGCTTCGCGGACAGCAGAACGCCGGTCTGGCTCGGAATGTCGCGATATTGCTGCGCCACTTTGCCCGTCGAAATCTGAAGTTGCGTTTTGAATGTTCGCTCGTTGGCCTTGGTCAACTCGGCCAGGATAGCCTGGCTCTGAGCGAAAGATCCGATCCTCGTCATTGGCTATTAGCGCTCCGATCGCTTAGGAAACCGCCTGCAGCAGCTGGTCGAACAGTTCGTTTGACGTTGTGATCAGCCGGGCGGCCGCATTGTAGGTCTTCTGGTACAGCATCATGTTGGCGAGCTCTTCGTCGAGATTGACGCTCTCGATCCCGGCGATGCGCGTACCAAGATCCGTCTTCAAGACCGAGTTTTCCGACGCGTTGCTGTCCGCGCGCGAGGCAAGCGTCGCCGCGTAGGACAGCACCGTTCCGGCATACGCGCCGAGCGTGGCGCTTTGCGCGCCGAGGCCGCCGGCCGCAGAGAAGCTGCGAAGCTGGTCCTGAACTGCGGCGAGCGCGAGTGCACCGCTGTTGTCGCCCGCTCCGAGGATCACATCGCCCGCGACCGAACTCGAGCTGAGATTCATCTTCGCCACAGCGAGCCCGCTTGGATTGTTCGCCATCGACGCCGTCAGCCTGAAGTTCTGTGCCTGATCGGCCTGCGATCCCTCGCCGAGGCCAAACATCTGCGTCAGCGTCAACCCGGTACCGCCGCGCGTGGTTTGATCGTCCACGACTTCGATCGTGTAGCCCGAAAAGGCTGCGCTCGGCGTCGCGGTGAGTTTTCCGTTCGCGTCGAGCGCGAACGAGATGTAACCGCCGAGCCCGGTGCCGGATGTGTTGAGCTGTGTCACGAGATTGCCGATCGTGCCGGCGGTCATCGTATGGGTGTAATCAACCGCGATCTCGCCGTTCGGTCCGCGCAGCAACAGCTCGAAGGTCTGTCCTGGCGTGAACCCGTTCGCATCGGCGGAGGAAAGTCCGGTATCGTAGTTGGTCGGAGCCCCCGCCGTGAACAGATCGTTCATTCCAAAATAGTGCGAGAAACCACGCCCGCCCCGGCTCGACGGCGTAGTCGCATCGTCGACGATGGCAACGCCCGTCCCGCTTGCTGTGGCCGAGAGCGACATCACGCCATTCGAAAAGCTCAGCGAGCCGTTGCCCCCGAGGCCGGTATTGATCGCACTGACCATATCATTGACGATGGTGCCGCCAAAGGCGACGGCGCCACCGCCGTCGACGCTATAGGTGTTCGCGCCAAAGTCGACATCAACCCGCGTGACCAGCGCGCCGGAGGTATCCGTGACGACGAATGTGGTCTTGCCGGTGAAGCCATGAGAGTCCGTTGCCAAAATGCCGGTGTTGCGCCCGGTGAGCGCGGAGGGAGCCGGAACCGCCGTGCTCGCGTTGTGGGCCGCGTTCAAGGCGTCGGCGGTGTTCGCGGCCAGTTCGCCCACCTGATCGGCGAGATCGGGAATCGTTTTCGAGCGCATGTCGAGAAGCCCGCGCAGCTTGCCGCTTCCCAGATGAGGCTCCAGATTGGTGGATTGGGCGACGAGCAGCCCGGTGGTCGGATCGACGCGCTTGATCGTCACCGCATTGAAGATCGTGCTCGCCGAGACAGGGCCCGCGGGCTGGTAATCGAGCTGGTAGAGCTGCTCGGTGACGAGCGGTACGCCGTCTTTCGTCACAACGTAAAGCTTGCCGTTGGCCTGCTCCTCAACCCGCACGTCCATCAGCTCCGAGAGCTTCAGCACCGCTTGATCACGCTGGTCCTTCAAGCCATTGGGATCGCCGCCCGTCATGATTTCGCGCTGAATGCGCGGATTGAGGCTGTCGATCGTCTTGAGCGCTTCGTTGATCTGATTGGTCGTCGCGTAAACCTGCTGATCCACATCATAGCGGATCGACTGAAGTTGACTGGAAAGATCGGAGAAGTTGTTCGCCAGCGCGTTGAGACCGGAGAGCGTCGTCTGCTTACGGATCGTCGAGCTCGAGTCGACAGTCAATCCGGAGAGCGTTGCAAAGAGCGTATCGATCTGCCCGGAAAGCGAACTGTTCTGGTCGGGGGCGCCGAACTGCGCCTGGATTGAATCGTGGATACTCGATTCCGCGTCATAGCGCGCGGCCGCTGCCGCCACAGAGAGCTGCTCGCGGGCAAGAAATGTTGCCGCGACACGGCGGACGTCCTGAATTCCGACGCCGGCGGAGTTGGAGCCGTACTGCAGTGCCTCGAGATCGACCACACGGCGCTTGTAGCCGGGCGTATTGATGTTCGCGATGTTATTCGACGTCGTATTCAGCACGCTCTGGCTGGTTTGCAGTGCGCTTAACGCATTGGAAAGGATCGACCCGGTCGCCATGCCATCGCCTTTTGATTCAGCTCATGCCATCCGCAAGAATGCGCTGGCGCGCGGAATAAAGTGCAATCACGGTGCCAACGCCAAAAAGCCGGGGAACCGTCGGGAATGCACGGACTCCGCCTGCAAAACGCGAGTCCGTGCGAGAGCGGGCACGGCAAGTTTGGTCGCGCGCCGCGGCAGCTTTTGCCGGGCAATTTCAAGGCGCGGCCGGTTACAATCAGCCATCCATCCGAAAAAGCGGCAGGTTCTTGCGGGATTTGCACGATGGTCTCAAGTGGCAGATCGTTTGCTTTGTCCCTCACGTTGTTCTTTGCGTGATGTGGAAACCAGCTCTTGCCCAGCGCCCTCGCTCTTCTCGCCAATGCACTGCTTGCGGTCACCCCTGCGCCTGCCGCGAAGGGCGACGGCTCCGCGTCCGCGGATCCGGGCGAAAATACGTTTGCCGATCTCGCCGACGCTGCCGCAAACGATACGGACGCCGGTTCGGAGCCCACCGGCAAATCGGCGAAGCCCGCAAAAACTGACAAGGCCGGGATGGTCGAAGCGAGCAAGGCCGCGCACGCGGCAACTCCTGGGTCAACGACCGGCGCGCAGGACGACACTCCGGTTGAGGAACTTCCGGCGGCTGCGGCGGCCGCGCTGCAAAGCCCGAAGATAGCCAACGCGGGCACAGCGCGGACCAGCGACCCGGCGCCTGGCGAAACAGACGAACCTAACGAAGAGGCGTCAGGCCCTTCCCAAAATCTTGTGGCGACAGCTCCGGGCGTCCCGGTGGTGACTGCGGCGGCCCCTGCCCCTCCGGAGCCCCAACCTGCCAAGGTCCCGCGCGACGAGACGCCCGCTGGCAAGATTGATGCTGCGGTCTGCTCAACCAACGGGGAATCCCCCGTCACGCCATCTGCGCACGACGCCGGCACCGCTGGCCCGGAGAAAGCTGCGCCCCCGGCCAGCGAACATGCCGCCGCGTTACCTGCCGACAAGCCCGCGCAAAGCGTTTCCACCGCCGCTCCGAGCGAAGCCAAGGCGCCGCCGGGTTCATCGCAGCCTGCGCAGGCGAAGGCCGTGGCCGAGCCCGTGGCCGTGGCGACTGCCCTGCCGCCCAAGCCGGCGCAGCGCACGATCGCCGCCGATGCGCTCGGCAATGTAGCCCCTGATGCCAAGGCGCAATTGTCGAAAACTGTAGCCGATGCCGCGACCGAGACTTCGGCCGACGACCGTGCCGATGCCCTGCAAACCGTGGCAGGGCACCGGGAGGCGCGCGCCGATGCGGTGAAAGACACGGGCGCGAATGCATCGCTCGACGGCTCAAAGGCCGCCGCTCAAAAAGCCGGGGAGCAGAGTGCGGACGCACGCGGCGCCGCCACGGCCAAAACCGACAATCCGGCGCCGTCCGGCGCTGGCGCGCTCAGCACGGGCAAACCCGCGCTCCCCGATGTCTCTACGCTGCAGACAGCGCAAGGCCAAACGATTGCGACAGCAGACGCCACCGGCGTCCACTCCCTGCATCCCGGTCACAACCAGAGCACCTCCTCGACGCCGATCGTCTCGGTGCGCGCGCACGTTCAGGGCGGGCAGGTCCACCTCCCTGTCGAGCAGATCGCCATCGCCATCACACGTCAGGCGCGCCAGGGCGCAAACCGGTTTGAGATCCGGCTCGATCCTCCCGAACTTGGACGCATCGATGTGCGCCTCGATGTCGGTTCGGACGGACGTGCGACGGCCTCGCTCACCGCCGATCGTCAGGACACGCTCGATCTTCTGAGCCGCGATTCCCGTACGCTGCAAAAGACACTCGCAGACGCCGGTTTCACGACCGACCCGGATGCGTTGCAGTTTTCGCTGCGCGACGGGAACCAGGGTCAGGGCCGTGGCCGCTTCGGCACACCCGACGCGCCCGTTACCGATCCCGTTGCGGCAGACGCCATCGCACCGATTTCCGACAACCCTCAGATCACAGCTTCGCTCGGCCCCGGCCGGCTCGACTTGCGCGTTTGAAGACAGGACACAGCCATGACGATTTCCTCGATCTCCACCGCCACCAGCACCCAGGGTAACGCCCAGGCCGCGAGCAACGGTCTGAGCGACAACTACGACACATTCCTCAAGCTGCTGACGACGCAGCTGAAGAACCAGGATCCGCTAAAGCCGATGGACACCAACGAGTTCACATCGCAGCTCGTCCAGTTTTCTTCGGTCGAGCAGTCGATCCAGACCAACAAGAACCTGGAGAACCTGATCCTCATGCAGAAGGCGGCGGTCACGTCAAATGCCGCAAGCTACATCGGGCGCGAGATCAGTGCGATTTCGGATACCAACAACCTCATGGACGGAAGCGCCACGTGGAACTACGCCATTGACTCGACGGCGGCAAAAACCACCATCAGCGTCACCAATCAAAAGGGTGTGCTCGTCTACCAGGCCGACGGCGATACAGCGCAAGGTAGCCACAACTTCGTATGGGACGGCAAGGACAAGAACGGCAATCAGCTGCCGGACGGCGCCTACAAGCTCTCGGTCAGCGCGGTCGACGCCGACGACAAGACCATCACCGCTGCGGTCGGCATCGCAGGCACCGTGTCGGGCATCACCCTATCAGACGATGAACCCTATCTCGCCGTCAACGGCATGCTCATTCCCTTGAGCAATGTCCTGACGGTGAAGAACGTAGCAACCGCAACCACACAGAACTAACCCGATATCGCGGCCCGCGGACGGCGCGGCCCCGAACCCGAGCAACCGGCGCAACGAATTCGCGCCCTTGTTCCAGGAGAGAAGATTATGAGTATCTATGGCGCCCTGTTTGCCGGCGTTTCTGGATTGCGAGCGAACTCGCTGGCCCTCGGGGTCATTTCCGACAATATCGCGAACGTCAACACGATCGGCTACAAGCGAAATACCACCGACTTCACGACCCTGGTAACAGGAACGGGATCAGGATCCGCCTATTCCCCGGGTGGCGTCAAGTCGTCGGCGCGCAGCTTGATGGAGCAGCAAGGTCTGCTGCAGGGGACCAGCTCCGCGACGGATATCGCCGTTGCCGGCGACGGATTCTTCGTCGTCTCGCCGCAGGTCACGTCCGGATCCGCGACCGACAAGTTCCTGTTCACGCGCGCCGGTTCGTTCACGACCGACGCGAGCGGCAACCTGCGCAATGCCGCAGGCTTCTACCTCCAGGGCTGGGCTGTCGCGACCGACGGTTCCGTCAGCGCGAACCCGAGCGATCTGACCCAGCTTCAGACAATTAACCTGGGGCAGCTTGGAGGTACCGCGGAGCCGACGACGGAATTGACGCTTAGCGCAAATCTTCTGGCGAGCCAGGCCATCTCGGCGGACGAAGCAACATACGATCCGACCGCGTCCGCGACCAACATGGCCTCGGGTGCGGTGACCCCTGACTTCGTGCGATCCGTGCAGGTGTTCGACTCCAAGGGCGGCTTCCGTACCGTAAGCTTCTCATTTCTCAAAAGCTCAACCCCCAACGAATGGCACGCCGAAGTTTTCGTCGAGCCGGCGTCCGACGTCGTCAACGGCGCTGGTCTTCTTGATGGCCAGGTTGCCACCGGAACCGTTGCCTTTACGCCGAGTGGCTTGCTCGACAGCGCAAATACCTCCGCATCGCTGCTCAATCTCAGCTTCCTCGCCTCCGGCACCGCGCCGGGCGCGGGCCAGGTGGCCTGGGCCACGTCGCTCGGGATCGATGCGCAGGACACTGCGGTCGACCTCGGCGGGAGTGCGGGCACGACCGGTGGCTTCACGCAGTTCGACAGTCCCTCGAACCTGATCTCGTCGCAGGTCAACGGCGCTGTGTTCGGTGGTCTCGCCGGCGTCAACATCGACAAGGAAGGCTATGTGACTGCACTGTTCGACAACGGCATCCAGCGCAAGATCTACCAGCTCCCGATCGCGACCTTCGTCAACCCGGCGGGGCTCTCGGCCGTGAGCGGTAACGCCTACACCGTGACCAACGACAGCGGTCCCTTCAACCTGAAGGTTCCCCAGACCGGCGGCGCGGGCGCCGTCGAAAGCCAGGCGCTCGAAGCCTCGACCGTCGATATCGCGGAAGAGTTCACTGGCTTGATTACGACGCAGCGCGCCTACTCGGCCAACACGCGCATCATCACGACCGCGGACGAAATGCTCCAGGAGCTGATCCAGATCAAGCGGTAAGCGCAAAACGATGACCTGAGCGGCGCTCCGGCGCCGCTCAAATCTCTTCAATCCGTACACCAATTACAGTGAATTAAACCATTGATATTAGCGGATTTTTTACGTTGACACTTAGCGGTTTATAAAGGGGCGTCCGGTACTCTCGTGACCATAGGCGTATGGAGTAAGACGATCATGGGTGCCGAGCTACGAGGAAAGGTCAATTACGTCATCGGACCGGACGGAAGTCCGCTCACGATTGCGGACCTGCCACCGACGTCGACGAAGCGATGGGTCATCCGCCGCAAAGCGGAAGTCGTAGCCGCTGTGCGTGGCGGCCTGTTGAGCCTCGAAGATGCCTGCAACCGTTACAGTCTGACTGTTGAAGAATTTCTCGCCTGGCAGCGTGCGATTGAGCGCCACGGCTTGCCCGGACTTCGAGCAACCCGGATTCAGCAGTACCGCGACCAATAACGATCAGATTTAAAAAGTGTAAACAGTGACCCTGCTTCACGCTGTGAGGCAGGGTATTTTTGTTGCGCGCGCATTAAGAGCGCTTTTACCGAGAGCGCGGTAATTTTTGCCTATCGAGAGTGATCGGGCGGCGCTCACAACACCCAGTCGATGGGGAAGCACGCCAGTTCCGCGTTAGAGAGATCGGGCGTCGCACGTGAACGGTTTTACGAATTTTGTGAAGACCCTGGGCGTCGGCCGCATCGCCATGCTCGCGGCAACCCTCGCCGGGCTGGCCGCCTTCTTCATCTTCCTCATTTTCCGACTGTCCGCGCCCGGGATGGCGCCGCTCTACGGAAAGCTCGAAGCGAACGATGCCGCAGCGGTGGTGACCAAGCTCGACGCCATGCGTGTTCCTTATCAGCTCACCGGAGACGGCTCGGTCGTGCTGGTACCGGAAGATCAGGTTCTGCGCCTGCGCATGACGCTCGCGGAAAATGGCCTCCCCTCTGGTGGCAGCGCCGGATATGAGCTTTTCGACAAGCAGGACGCCTTCAGCGCGACCACCTTTACCCAGAATCTGAACTACATGCGCGCGCTCGAGGGCGAACTTGCGCGCACCATCCGCTCGCTCTCGACGATCGAGGCGGCGCGGGTTCACCTGGTTTTGCCAAAGCACGAGCTCTTTGCGCAGGATAAGGCCCAGCCTTCCGCGTCGATCGTCGTGCGGGCCAAGGGTGGCGGCCTCACGCGCGGACAGGTCAAGGCGATCCAAAATCTTGTTGCTTCCGCCGTCGAGGATCTGTCCCCGGGCCGCGTCTCGATCGTCGACGAGGAGGGCCGCCTGCTGGCCAGCGGCTCGGACGGCTCCAATCCCGAGGAATCGACCGCCGCCCTTGCCGACGAGCGCACCAACGCCTTCGAGAGCCGCTTGCGCAACGACATTGAAGATATTGTCGCACGCGTCGTCGGTCCGGGCCGCGCACGCGTCGAGGTTGCCGCGGAAATGGATTTCAGCCGCATCACCAAGAGCGACGAGCTCTACGATCCCGACAGCCAGGTGGTTCGTTCGAGCCAGACGGTCGAGGACAAATCGAGCGACCAGGAGGGTTCCGGGAACGATGCCGTTTCGGTGGGAAACAATCTTCCCGACGCGCAAGCCCCGGCGTCCGAGCAGGGCAGCACAACGCAGTCGGCGAAGAACCGCACCGAAGAGACCATCAACTACGAGATTTCCAAAACCGTAAAGACCGAGATCCTCGAAGCCGGTCGCGTCAAGCGTCTCTCGGTCGCCGTGCTCGTCGACGGAACCACATCGGCACCGGCCGACGGCGGAGATAAAACGTACACCCCGCGTACGCAGGAGGATCTCGACAAGATCTCAACTCTGGTGCGCTCCGCGATCGGGTACAACGAAAAGCGCGGGGACCAGGTCACGGTGGTCAATCTTCCCTTCGCCGCCGGCGAGATTCCTGAACCCATCGTGGAGAATGCACCGCTCCTCGGGCTCGAGAAGGGCGACTACATCCGCATCGGCGAGATCGCCGCGCTCGCCATCGTCTCCTTGCTGACAATCTTGTTCGTGATCCGCCCGCTCATCACGCGCCTGACCGGCATTTCGCAAGCGAGCGGCCTTCCCGCAACCGTTCCCCAAATGCTTCCCGACGGCACGGTCGCGCATGTTCCATTGATGGTCGGCTCCTCGCCCGTCGCAGCTCTGCCGCAGAGCGCACTGAGTCAGGGAATTGCCGCACTTAACGCACCGGGCGGCATGCCGGCACACGCCTCACCCGTCAATCAGATGATCGACCTCGCTCAGGTTGAGGGCCAGGTCAAGGAAGGCTCGGTCCGCAAGGTCGGTGAGATCATCGCAAAGCATCCTGAAGAGTCGATCGCGATCCTTCGCAATTGGCTCTACCAGAGCGACTGAGGCACCAAGAAATGGCACCACGCGAAGATTTTCGCCAGCTCACGGGCCCTGAAAAAGCGGCTGTGCTGTTGCTCTCACTGGGAGAGGAGCATGGCCAGCGCCTATGGAGCATGATGGACGATGAGGAGATCAAGGAGATCTCGCAGGTCATGTCGACACTGGGAACAGTAACGTCGAGCCTGGTCGAGAAGCTGCTGATCGAGTTCGTCTCCCAGATGTCGTCCACGGGTTCGCTGATGGGTTCTTATGAATCCACCGAACGACTCCTGACCCGTTTCCTCCCCAACGAGCGTGTTTCGCTGGTCATGGAAGAAATCCGCGGCCCCGCCGGCCGCACCATGTGGGACAAGCTCGGCAACGTTTCCGAGAGCGTCCTGGCGAATTATCTCAAGAACGAATACCCGCAAACCGTTGCGGTCGTTCTCTCCAAGATCAAGCCCGAGCACGCGGCGCGCGTCCTCGCCGCGCTACCGGAGGAGTTCGGCCTCGAAGTTGTGATGCGCATGCTGCGGATGGAAGCCGTGCAGAAGGAAATTCTTGACAAGGTCGAACAGACATTGCGCACGGAATTCATGTCGAACCTTGCGCGCACGTCCAAGCGCGATGCCCACGAAATGATGGCGGAGATTTTCAACAATTTCGACCGCCAGACAGAGGGCCGCTTCCTGACCTCGCTCGAAGAGCGAAACCGCGATTCCGCCGAGCGCATCAAGGCGCTCATGTTTACGTTCGAGGATCTCGGCAAGCTCGATCCCGGCAGCGTCCAGACACTCCTGCGTGCCGTGGAGAAGAACAAGCTTACGCTTGCCCTCAAGGGTTCCTCAGACACGCTGCGCGACCTGTTCTTCTCAAACATGTCCGAGCGCGCCGGCAAGCTGCTCAAGGAAGACATGGAGTCCATGGGCCCCGTGCGTCTCAAGGATGTCGACGAGGCGCAGATGGCTATGGTCAATGTTGCGAAGGAGCTTGCGGCCAAGGGCGAAATCATCATCGCCGAGGCCAAGGGCGAAGACGAGCTGATTTATTGATCGGATGGGCATGACGAGCGAAACTGCATCAAAGGTCGCCATTCCATTCACGTTCGAGCGCTCGTTCGACCGGGAAGGCACGACGGCTGCGGCGCCGAAGCGCAAGATGATGAGTCACGACGAGATCGAGCTCCTTCGGCGCGAGGCGCACGACGCCGGCCGGCGCGAGGGCGAGCAGTCCGCTGCCCGTCGCCAGGCCGACGCGATCAACGCTCTCACACTCAGCGTCGAAACGCTGGGCGCACAGGTTACGGAAGCGGTGGGTCCTTTTCGGGACGAGGCGGTCACCCTCGCCTACGTCATCGCGCTCAAGCTTGCGCACAGGCTTGTACAGCAACAGCCGCGCGCCGAACTTGAAGCGCTTATCACACGCTGCATCGACGAGCACAAAAGCGAGCCGCATCTCGTGTTTCGCGTCAATGACACACTTCATGACGAGATCAAGGCACTCTGCGAGAAGCTTTCCGGAACGCGCGGCTTCACCGGGCGCATCCATGTCATTGGCGAACCGAATATCGATACCGGGGATTGCATGATCGAGTGGGCCGACGGCGGCCTCGAACGGCGCATGGGGACGGCGCTCGCCGAAATTGACACGATCGTACGCGGATACCTGTCCGCGTCCGGAGATCAAGCCGGCGCTCTTCCGCCGGTCGATGACGTTCTACAGGAGTCAGAGGGCGAGCAATTGAATTTTCTCGCGCCGGACGACAAAGGGAGTGAGTGATGGCTGGCGGTGATGGCGTCGATCTGACGGACATGAGCGAAGACGTTGAAAAGACGGGAGCGGGACAATCGATCGTCGATGCGCACGCCGACGCGGCGGAGATCGATCGGTCGTCGGCCGACCTTGAAGCGGTGTTTGATGTTCCGGTCCATGTGTCCGCCATTTTGGGCAAGGCGCATATGGAGGTGAGTCAGCTACTCAAGCTGGGACGCGGCGCGGTTGTCGAACTCGATCGCAAGGTCGGCGAAGCCATCGATATCTATGTGAACAACCGGCTCGTCGCACGCGGCGAGGTCGTGATCGTCGAGGACCGCCTTGGCATCACCATGACGGAAATCATCAAGGGCGGTCAGTCCTGACGCCAGGCGTTTGCTTTAAGGAATACGTTCAATGAGACTGCTCATTATCGGCCAACTCAACGGACAGCTGGGCGCTGCGACAAAAATCGCGGTGACGCGCGGGGCCAAGGTGACCCATGTCGCATCCAACGAGAGCGCGCTGGCGAGCCTGCGCAGCGGCCGGGGCGCCGATCTGATCATGATCGACGTGGGCGAGGACATTCGCGGCCTGATCGATCAGATGGAAGCGGAGCGCATTTGTGTCCCCGTTGTCGCCTGCGGTGTTGCAGCCGACGCGCGCGCCGCCGTCGCCGCCATTCAGGCCGGCGCGAAGGAGTACATCCCCCTGCCCCCCGACCCCGATCTGATCGCGGCCGTACTGGAAGCCGTGGCCGACGAGAGCCACCAGCTGGTTGTCCAGGATCCCGCGATGCGCTCGGTGCTCGCGCTCGCGGACCAGGTCGCACCGAGCGAGGCGTCGATCCTGATCACGGGCGAGAGCGGAACGGGTAAGGAGGTGCTCGCACGCTACGTTCATCGTCGCTCGAACCGCGCGGACAAGGCCTTTATTTCGGTCAATTGCGCCGCGATCCCGGAAAACCTTCTCGAATCCGAGTTGTTCGGTCACGAAAAGGGTGCGTTCACCGGCGCCGTTGCGCGACGGATCGGGAAGTTCGAGGAAGCGGACGGTGGAACGCTGCTGCTCGACGAAATCAGCGAAATGGACATCCGCCTTCAGGCCAAGCTGCTGCGCGCCCTTCAAGAACGCGAGATCGACCGTGTCGGCGGCTCCAAGCCTGTCAAGGTCAATATCCGGATCATCGCAACATCGAACCGCGATCTGACGGCCGAGGTGCGCAACGGGACGTTTCGCGAGGATCTCCTCTATCGCCTCAACGTCATGAACCTGCGCATTCCACCGCTGCGCGAGCGCCCTGCTGACATTCTAGCGCTCTCCAAGTTCTTCATCGACAAGTACGCGAAGGCCAACGGGCTCTCGCCGCGGCCATTGGCCGACAGCGCACGCGACCTGCTCGCACAGCATCCCTGGCGCGGAAATGTGCGCGAACTTGAGAACACGATGCACCGTGCGGTGCTGCTCGCTCATGGCCCTGAGATCGGCGAAGGCGCAATCCGCCTCCCCGACGGGCGTCAGGTCGGGCGCGATATGACCACCATCGCGGGTGGCCCGGCGGCACAGGCCGCGGCGGCTGCACAGAGCGCGCACCGTGAACTTGTCGGACGGACCGTCGCGGACGTCGAGCGTGATCTCATCCTGCAGACGCTCGAGCACTGTCTGGGAAATCGCACGCACGCCGCGAACATTCTCGGCATCTCGATCCGCACACTGCGCAACAAACTCAAGCTGTATGGCGACGAAGGCGTGCCGGTACCGATGCCAGGCGAGCCGCGCCGTTCGGTCGGCTGATTGAGATGAGTTCTTCGTTGATCCAAGGGCGAACGCCATGAGCGATCCGGCAGCAGCTGTGCCCGCGAGCGGAACCGGCAACATGGCCGGCATACTGGGCGGGCTTGCCAAGCGCACCGATCTGCTGTTCGCAGCGGGTATCCTGACGATTATCGTCGTCCTGATCCTGCCGCTGCCGCCGTTGCTTCTGGATTTCGCGCTGGCCCTGTCGATTACGTTCTCGGTCCTGATTTTGATGACGGCGCTGTTCATCCAGCGTCCGCTCGAATTTTCGGCCTTTCCGACCGTTCTGCTCGTTGCGACGATGCTGCGCCTCTCGCTCAACCTCGCAACTACCCGCCTGATCCTCGCGCACGGCCACGAGGGAACCACGGCTGCCGGTCACGTCATCGAGGCGTTCGGCAAGTTCATCATGCAGGGAAATTTCGTCATCGGGATCATCGTCTTCGCGATACTTGTGATCGTGAATTTCGTGGTGATCACCAAGGGCTCCGGGCGCATCGCGGAAGTTGCCGCGCGTTTCACCCTCGATGCGATGCCCGGCAAGCAGATGGCGATCGACGCGGACCTTTCGTCCGGTTTGATCGACGAGGCCGAGGCCCGGACGCGACGCAAGGATCTCGAATCAGAGTCCAACTTCTTCGGTGCCATGGACGGTGCCTCGAAATTCGTGCGCGGTGATGCTGTCGCGGGCCTGCTCATCACCTTCATCAATATCGTCGGCGGAATCATTATCGGCGTCGCGCAGGAAGGACTGACCTTCGCGCAGGCCGGCGACACCTACACGCTTTTGACTATCGGCGACGGGCTCGTCAGCCAGATCCCGGCGCTGATCGTGTCGATCGGCGCGGGCATGCTCGTCTCCAAGGCGGGCGTCGACGGTGCAGCGGACAAGGCCCTGCTCGACCAGCTGTCGGGCTATCCCCAGGCGCTCGGCATGGCCAGCGCCGTGATGGGCGTGATGGCGCTGCTCCCGGGCATTCCGCTCGTTCCCTTCATGGGCCTGTCCCTCGTCTCCGGCTGGCTCGCCTGGCACGCGGCGCAGAAGAAGCAGGCAAGGGCCCGCGCCAAGGATGCCGACCGCGCGAAAGCCGCCGAAGTCCCGCCGACCGAAGAGCCCATCTCGACAGCGCTCAGCATGGATCTTCTGCGCATCGAAATCGGGTATGGCCTGCTGCCGCTGATCAACGACACGGCAGGCCATCGCCTCACCGACCACGTCAAGGCGCTGCGCCGTCAGATCGCGAGCGACATGGGATTTGTCATGCCCGCGGTCCGGATCCTCGACAATATGGCGTTGCCCAGTCAGGGATATCTCCTGCGCGTGAAGGAAATGGAATCCGGGCGCGGCGAATTGCGCCTTCATCAGCTTCTCGTTATGGATCCGCGCGGCGAACCGGTCGAGCTGCCCGGCGAGAAGGTCAAGGAACCGGCCTTCGGTCTGCCGGCCGCATGGGTCGACCAGGGCCTGCGCGAGGAAGCCTCCTTCCGCGGCTACACGATCGTGGATCCCGCGACCGTGCTCACCACGCACATGACCGAAATCGTCAAGGCCAACATGGCCGAGCTGCTTTCCTATGCCGAAACCAAGAAACTGCTCGACGACCTGCCTGCCGAACAGAAGAAACTGATCGACGAAATCGTGCCCTCGCAAATCACCGTGACGGGTATTCAGCGGGTGCTCCAGGCGTTGCTGGCCGAGCGCGTTTCGGTGCGCGATCTGCCGACAATTCTCGAGGCGATCGCGGAAGCCGCGAGCGCGACCAGCAATACCATGCACATCGCCGAGGCGGTCCGCACGCGTCTTTCGCGCCAGATCTGCAACGCGAATCAGAACGCCAACGGGCTCCTCCCGATCATGACGCTGTCACCGGAGTGGGAAGGCACCTTTGCAGAATCCCTTGTGGGACAGGGGGATGAGCGCCAGCTCTCGATGGCGCCGAGCAGATTGCAAGACTTTATCAACCTCATTCGTGTTCGCTTCGATCAGATCGCGCAGCAAGGCGAGATGCCGGTGCTTCTCACGAGCCCCTATATCCGCCCCTATGTTCGCTCGATCGTCGAGCGATTCCGGCCATCGACGGTCGTCCTCTCGCAAAACGAAATTCATCCGGCGGCGCGCCTGCGCACGCTCGGTCAGATCTAAAGGTTAGACGTCGATGCGGCTGCGCACATTTACCGCCCCGACCATCAAGGATGCGATGGCCATGGTGCGCGAGGCCCTTGGCCCCGACGCCATCATCATTTCGTCCTATGAGCGTCCGCGCGGACGCGGCGCGGAGGTGCGCGCCGCGGTCGAGGCCAGCCCGATCTCCGCGCCGTCGCCTCATCGCGAGCCCCCCGCCGCCATCACCGGCCTCGCGCTCGCGGCGGGCCTCCCAGCGCCCGAGGAGGCCACCGAGGACGACGTCGCCGAGGCAAGCACCAAGCTCAAGGTCATGGCTCAGCTCGCACGGCGGGTCGAACGCAAGGGCGCCGCGGCCGCCAAGGGAGGCGCGCGCGTCTCCCGCATCGAGACGATCCTTGCTTTTCATGGCCTCAGCCCGACGCTCACGAGCGCCATCGTCACAACACTGCGCAAGCTGGACACGGTCGATGCGACGCACGCCCTCGCCGCCGTTCTCGATACGCGGATCGCGTTTCAACCCTTGAACGAGCGACCGCGCCGCCCCGTAATGGTTGTCGGGGCGCCGGGTGCCGGCAAGACCGTCACCGTGGCCAAACTCGCCGCCCGGGCCCGTCTCGCGGGTCACCGGATCCACGTTATTACCACCGACACATTGCGCTCGGGCGCGGTCGAGCAGCTCAACCAGCTGCTGGCACGCATGGACAGCCGGGTCGAGGCGGTCGATTCCCCCGCCGCGCTCGCGAAAGCCCTTGCGCGCGCGCGGCAAACCGCGGACGCGATATTCGTCGACACGCCGGGCACCAACGCACTTTCGCAAGGCGAGCGGCGCGACCTGCAGGTCTTCATTCGCGCGGCCGATCTTGAGGCGCTGTTCGTGCTCGCGGCCGGCGGGGATGCCGCCGAGGCAGGTGAGCAGGCGCGCATCTTTGCCGATCTCGGCGCCGCACGCCTCATCATGACACGCGTCGACGCGGCCCGTCGCCTCGGGGCACTGCTGTCGGCGTCGATGGACAGCGGCCTTGCGATCGCCCAGGTCTCGCTCTCTCCTTATCTCTCCGAGCCCCTCAGCGCACTCAATGCGGGCACGCTCGCGCGAATCCTGTTCGCGCACGCCAAGTCCGCCGGCGAAGCGCTCGAAAGCCCGGCCGCCGAAAATCCCTCCACCGCCGTCGCCGATCCGCCAAACTCGCAGCGGGGCGCACGCATATCCCCCCACCGGGAGCACAAAGTATCATGACCATCGCATCGAAGCCGACACAGCCGGTGTCCCCCGCGTCCTCGCCGTCCACGGCGATCCTGCCCAAGGCGCGGCGCTTTACCATCGCGTCGGGAAAGGGTGGCGTGGGCAAGACCTGGTTCGCGGTCACCCTCTCGCAAGCCCTCGCCTTTATGGGGGAGCGCGTGCTTGTGGTTGACGGCGACCTCGGGCTGGCCAACGTCGATGTCCAGCTCGGCATTGAACCCAAGGCCGATCTTACCGCGGTTGTCGCCGGAACGATCTCGCTTGCCGGAGCTGTGACACCGTTCTCGGGAGGGATCGCGGACGCCCACAAGGGCGGCTTCGATGTGCTCCCCGGACGCTCCGGTGCCGGCACGCTCGCCGCGCTGACCCAGGACGAACTGAGCGGGCTTGCGAAGGGAATCGCGGCACTGGAGAACTCCTACGACCGCGTGATCGTGGATCTCGGCGCCGGCCTCGACAGCGCGGTGACGACGCTGTCAACGCAGCACAGCGGGCGAGGCGGACACGCCATCCTTGTCGTGATGACCGACGAGCCCACCTCGCTGACCGATGCCTACGCGTTTATCAAGGTCATTCGGATGCGCGCGCCGCAGGCCGATCTGCGCGCAGTCATCAACCGCGCGCCGAGCCTCACCCAGGGCAAGCGCACCTATCAGGCGCTTTCTACCGCAACGCAAAATTTTCTGGGCTTCACGCCGCCGCTCGCCGGAATCGTGATGGACGATCCGCGCGTCGCGGACGCGATCCGTCACCAATCGGCGCTGCTGGCCCGTCATCCGCAAAGCAAGGCCGGCGAAAGCGTCATGGCGATCGCCCGTGGACTTCTCGGCACACCCACGCGCTAATCGAACGGCGCACCGTCCTTTTTCTCCATGCCCCTCATGGCAAATCAGTTAGTATCCCCCCGTCCGATGGGAATCGTTATGGGGAAACGTCCATGGAAGAGATCACTTCAGTTGTCTCAAGTGCGTTGAATTCGATCGGGGCGGTTCAGTCGCTGGTCGTCGCGGCGGTGGCCGGTTTCCTTCTCAAGGATTTCAACAAGCTCGCTCTGTTCACGGTCGGCGCGCTGCTCGCCAACAGCCTGGTCACGATCGTGCGCAGCGCTATTAACGGCGCCGCTTTCAGCACACTCGTTCAGTCCAATCTCAGCAGCTTTTTCGCGCTGACGATGCGCACGTTCCTGATCTACGCGATCAGCTTCGGCATCGTGATCGCCCTCGTCTTCGTCGCGAAATCGCAACTCAAGAAGATCTAGGCCTGATTTTCGACCTGCCGGCGGCGGTAGGTCTTGAGTGCGATGTCGTCGAGCTCGTTCTGCTCGCGGCGCGCGCGGGTCGCCCGTTCGCGCGTCATCCGTGACTCCTCGAGCTCCTCGAATTTCTTGAGCTCGCCATATGCGTCGGCGAGAAGGCTCTTTGCCGTCTCGATTTCACGGTCGACGCCCTCGATCGACTTTTCGAGCTTCTCCCGGCGCTCGCTCATGGCGCGCACGAACGAGGGAAATGCGAACGCGCCGATCGGCGAACTTTCGCCGAACCCGCGCTCGTCGGCGACGGTCGATTCGATTTCCTTCGCCTTGCGCTCCAGATCGGCGCGCATGCCCTCAAGACCTGCAAGCCGCCGGCGGATATCGTCAACCTGCCACTGCTGCAGCCGGATCAAGGTCTCGCGCGATTTCATGGTGCCTTTTCTCCTCATGCCGCATCACCGAGTATTTGTTGCAGCGCGGCAAAACCGTCGTCCAGCGTGCTGCGTTCGCTCTTTCCCTGCGCAAGAAATGCCTCCAGCGCCGGCTGATAATGAATCGCGGCATCGACACTGGGGTCGGTTCCGCGGCGGTAAGCGCCCAGCCGAACGAGTTCGGCGACGTCGTCGAAGACGGCAAGATGGCGGCGCGCGGTCGAGATCAGCGATTGCTGTGCCTCGTCATTGCAGCCCGGCATCGTGCGCGAGATCGAGCGCAGAATATTGACGGCGGGAAAGCGCCCGCGCTCCGCGATCGACCGCTCCAGCACGATATGGCCATCGAGAATTCCGCGCGTCGCGTCCGCGATCGGCTCGTTGTGGTCGTCGCCCTCGACCAGCACCGTGAACAGCCCGGTGATCGACCCGGTACCTACGAGGCCTGGCCCAGCCCTCTCAAGAAGCTGCGGCAATTCGGCAAAAACGGTGGGCGTGTAGCCCTTCGAGGCCGGCGGCTCGCCGCTCGAAAGCCCGATTTCACGCTGTGCCATCGCAAAGCGGGTCACGCTGTCCATCAGGCACAGCACCTGCGCGCCACGATCGCGATAGTACTCCGCCACCGAGAGAGTCAGATGCGCGGCCTGGCGGCGCCGCAGCGGCGACTCGTCGCTGGTCGCGACGACCACAACGCTGCGCGCGAGGCCCTCCGGACCCAGATCGTCGCTCAGGAATTCCTGCACCTCGCGGCCGCGCTCGCCGATCAGCCCGATCACCGCGACATCGCACGCGGTATAGCGCGCCAGCATCGAGAGAAGCACCGATTTACCGACACCCGAGCCCGCGAAAATCCCCATGCGCTGGCCGCTGCAGCAGGTCGCGAAGGTATTGAGCGAGCGCACGCCGAGATCCAGACGCTCGCCGACCCGGGCCCGCTTGTGCGCGGGAGGGGGTCGGTTGCGCAGAGGATACGGCTCAACGCCTTGCGGCAGAGGCCCTTTTCCGTCGATCGGTTCGCCAAAGCAGTTGATGACCCTGCCCAGCCAACCCGCCGCCGGGTGAACAATTGAATCGAGCCCGCCGATATCGGCGCGGCAGCCCATCCGCACGCCCTCGAGCGTATCGAACGGCATGCACAGCGCACGGCCTTCGCGAAATCCCACGACCTCGCACGGAACCGGGCGCTCGCCGCGGCCCAGCACATTCACATGCGCGCCGACCCCGAGGGCCCGCGCGACACCGGCAACCTCCACCATAAGGCCCTGAACGGTCACGACACGGCCATAGCGCGTCACCGGATCGACCTGTTCAAGTTCTGTGAACAGCGGTTTCAAACGTGGCATCTCCCCAAACGCACCATCGTGCCCCTCACGATTCCGGCCCGTGCGGATGATCTTCCCCCAGACGGTTTAAGCTGCCGTAAAGCCTGACGCCCGCTCACGAATTTATCCGTGTGCCATTTTTATTAACGAAGGTTTTGACACGGTGACTCCCCGCCCTATAGACATAGGTCAGTGGCTTACGGACTGATTCGCGGGGCGGTTCGACAAAATTATTCCGTAATCGTTTGATTTTTTTTCACGGAATTAAGGTTTGTTAACGATTGCACCGTACTCTCTTTTTGTTAGTTAACCATACCAAGACGTCAATGGCCTTAAGGCTGTCTTGAAAGAGGGATCTGATGAGAGTTCTGCTCATTGAAGATGACAGCGCAACCGCGCAGAGCATCGAGCTCATGTTGAAGTCTGAAGGCTTCAACATTTACACGACGGACCTTGGCGAGGAGGGGGTAGACCTCGGCAAGCTCTATGACTACGACATTATCCTGCTGGATCTGAACTTGCCGGATATGAGCGGCTTCGATGTCCTGAAAACGCTGCGCGTTTCCAAGATTTCGACCCCGATCCTCATTCTCTCCGGCATGGTCGGGATCGAGAATAAGGTTCGTGGCCTTGGGTTTGGCGCCGACGATTACATGACCAAGCCGTTCCACAAGGACGAACTGGTCGCCCGCATTCATGCGGTCGTGCGTCGCTCGAAGGGTCATTCGCAGTCCGTGATTCAGACCGGCAAGCTCACCGTCAATCTCGATACCAAGACGGTTGAGGTCGACGGCGCGCGCGTGCACCTGACCGGGAAAGAGTACCAGATGCTGGAGCTCCTATCCCTGCGCAAGGGCACCACCCTCACGAAAGAAATGTTCCTGAACCACCTCTATGGCGGGATGGACGAGCCGGAACTGAAGATCATTGACGTGTTCATCTGCAAGTTGCGCAAGAAGCTCGCGGCGGCCACGCATGGCGAGCATTATATCGAGACGGTGTGGGGGCGCGGTTACGTTCTGCGTGATCCGCCGGAACAGGTCGCGGCCTAATCGGCCATCGCATAAAAAGGGCGCTCCGATGAGCGCCTTTTTTATGCCTTCGAGGTTCTGGATTCTGAAATTGCGGCGGCCTACGCGCCGGCCGCCCGCGCAAGTCCCGCCGACGGCGCCACGACCGCCTGCACATTGCCGCGCGTATAGAGCCCGCGCTTCCCCTCGACCAGCTTGTAGGCCTCGGTAATTCCGATCACCGTTTCCGCCGCGCCCAGCACCAGCAGACTATCGGGGTTCATCTGGCGCGCCATCCGCTCCAGGACATCCTTCTTCGTCAGCGCGTCGAAGTAGATCAGCACGTTGCGGCAGAACACGACGTCGAACTGGCCGAGCATACGATAGTCTTCAAGCAGATTGAACAGCTTGTACTGCACCATGTTCTTGATCGCCGGATCGAGCTCCCAGTGATCGTCGACTTTCTTGAAGTACTTGACGAGGAGCTGGATCGGCAATCCGCGCTGCACTTCGAACTGGGTGTAGACGCCACGCTTGGCGCGCTCGATCACCTCGGCTGCGATGTCGGTTCCCACGATCTCGATGCGCCAGCCGGCGAGCCGGGCGGCATTCTCCTTCAAAATCATCGCGATCGAATAGGGCTCTTGACCGGTCGAGGACGCGGCACACCAGATGCGCAGCTGCTTCTTGGCGCCGCGTGACTGAATCATGGCGGGCAGAATGTGCTCAAGAAACAGATCGAACGGCGTCTTGTCCCGGAAGAAAAATGTCTCGTTGGTCGTCATCGCCTCGGTAATTTCGGCAAGCAGAGCCTCGCGCGGCTGCGCGCGCATCTGCTTGACGATGTCCTCGACCCCGGTCAAACCGTGGCGGCGCGCAAGCGGCGCAAGTCGACTCTCGACAAGATAGACCTTGTCCTTGGAGAGCATCAGACCGGAACGCCGCTTTACAAGCGCGGCGACTTCATCAAAATCTTCAGGCCGCACGTCCGCTTCCCCCCATTATTTTTTTCAACTCGGGTGCGATTTGACCCAGCGGTAAAATGGCGCTGCACAGGCCGG
>Ga0209643_1000975_pt1 | contig 33161 bp, 31 predicted proteins | sample AutmiccBRH37_all_FD_187383 | JGI IMG/M metagenome (GOLD analysis project Ga0209643, IMG submission 187383) | Deep subsurface microbial communities from Mt. Terri, Switzerland - Autotrophic microbial communities BRH/37_all (SPAdes) (version 2) | ecosystem: Environmental > Aquatic > Deep...
TCACCCGAGGCGGCAACGCAAGCCGCGTTCTGGTGCCAATGCCGCCGATCCGACCGCAGACCGTGAACCGGATGGTGGACATTTCCTTTCTCACTTCGCGGCGCAAGAAAATCCGAACCCCGTCTATTGGTATCAGCGCCCGCATGGGGCCGGGCATTGGGACCGAATCCGGGCCGGTGACAAGCTGCGCGAAATCCGGTGACAAATCCGGTGACAAGGGCAAAACAGGAGGGAAAGGCTTAGCTTCGCGCTATCCTTAACCTCTTGTTTTATTGGTTGGTTTTGGCGGACCGAGGAGCCGCCAACCTGCGTATTCAACGCCACGTGATCCGATGCGTTCATGGCTTAAAAAGTAAACATTAATAGTGGTTTAAGGCTGATGATGATTTGCAGCCTTGTGCAATCCCATGCGACAGGTTACATTTTCTATGTGGGGTGATATGTGGGATTGAAAAATGCCGAAGGTTGCGCGGGAACTATCAGCCCTTGAGGTCAAGAACCTGGCCCATCCGGGCGACAAGCGAAATGTCATGTATTCTGTCGGGGGCGTGGCGGGTCTTCATATGCAGATCACGCCGCATGGCGGGCGCTCTTGGGTATTGCGTGTCAAGGTGGGGGAGAAGCGCCGCGACCTTGGCTTGGGCGGCTTTCCGACTGTTACCCTGTCGCAAGCGCGCGACAAGGCGCGTGAGGCGCGCGACAAGATTGAGCGCGGCATTGACCCTGTAGAAGAACGCAAGGCCACCAAGGCGGCGCTAATCGCGGCCCAGCGCCGTGGTCTGACCTTTGCTGTTGCCGTGGACAAGGCGCTTGTCGCCAAGCTGGACGCCTTCAAGAACCCCAAGCACCGCCAGCAATGGCAAAACACCCTTGCGACCTATGCCATTCCCGATCTGGGCAAGATGCTGGTGCAAGACATTACCACGCAAGACGTGTTGCGCGTGCTGCAACCCATCTGGGCCACGAAGACCGAAACCGCCAGCCGCGTGCGCGGTAGGATTGAGGCGGTTCTAAGTTGGGCCACGGTTGCAGGTCACAGGACAGGCGACAATCCGGCGCGCTGGGCGGGCAACCTGAAAGAACTGTTGCCGCCCCCGTCCAAGGTTGCAAATGAGGGCAATCACCCTGCATTGGCGCTGGAGGATGCGCCGCGATGGTTCGCGGCATTGCAGGCGCGTGAAGGGTTCGGCGCGCGGGCGCTGGAATTTGCCACGCTGACCGCCACCCGCTCGCAAGAGGTGCGCGGCGCGACATGGGATGAAATCGACTTTGACAAGGCGCTTTGGACTATCCCCGGCGTGCGCATGAAGATGGACCGCGAACACCGTGTGCCCCTGTCTGCCCGCGCGGTGAAGATGCTGAAAGCGCTTCCCAAACTTGAGGGCAACCCGCTGGTGTTTCCGGCGGCGCGCGGTGGGCAATTGTCCGATATGACGCTATCGGCCACCATGCGGCGAATGCACGAGGCAGAGGTAGCCCAAGGTGGTGCGGGTTTTCTTGATCGCACGTCCAACCGTCCAGCCGTGCCGCATGGGCTGCGCTCAACCTTTCGGGACTGGGTGGCAGAACAAACCACCTATCCGGGCGACTTGGCTGAAGCGGCCTTGGCCCATAAAATCAGCAATGCGGTCGAGGCCAGCTATCGGCGGGGCGACATGATCGAAAAGCGGCGGCGCATGATGGCGGATTGGGCTGATTTCATGGGCGGCAAGGCTAAAGGCGGTCAAGTTGTGCGGATAGGCTGATGTGGTGCCCGCAAGATTATTATTCGTGGAACTACGTTGTGGACCACCTCTTTGAAACCTCAAGAGAAATACTGTCCTTAGTCGCTTTAGGAGGTGAGCCACCAGAGCAAGGCGATGGAAAGCGCTTTTTGATTCACACGGCAGAATTCTATCTGAAAAGCCGTGGTTTCGCAGATGGCTACAAAGACGCAGAACTAAGCGTCGCAATCACTACTTGCTTTTTGTTGTGCAAATTTCTTGAAGACTACCCGCCAGTGCTTGCGAACTTGCAAGGCAATAATATTATCGTGAATCCTGTTTTCTTTGAGCATAGAGATCAGCTTAATTGCTGCGTTTATGCTTGGCCTTTAGAGGCAGACACACAGTATTGTAATTTCTACGAGTTTAATAAGGCAGGCGTCTTTAAGCCCTCGAACATTTTTGACAGATTCGTTTTCATTGACCCGATTAGTGGAGAGGTTCGTGTAAAGAACGGGGTCAAAGAATTCCTAAATGGTTATGTGACTGAGGACGATAGCGAAACGGACAGAATAATTGACTTAGCCAAATGCCTTTCCGGGTATGTCGTTTGCTGGCCGGATATTCCAGACGATTCTGAGTATCGGAATTTCCTCAGCTACCTGGAGATAAACGATGCCTTCATTAGGGCGCTGGATTACAGTTATGGTCCAGCCGCCGAAGCAAATGTTAAGCCAGAACGGAGACCTGTAGGCAGGCCGTCAAAGCAAGATGCAACGCGGAGCGCCTACTGGAAGATTTTTCCCGACGGACATGAAAAATCGGGAAAGGTCTGGAAGGAGGCGCATGCGGAGGTTGAGCAGGCCATTGATATGCCAATCCACATAACCACGCTCAAGCGCGCAGTTCGTTAAGGTAGTCAAAAACAGCAATATTCAAATTGTCGTTTCTGATGTTTCTGCCATGGTTCTCAGGAATTCCGCATCATGCTTTGCTTTCCATAGCGAAACTATGGAGGCGCGTATGCCAGAAACATATCTATCAGACCGCCAGCTTGGCGCGCGCTACTCGGTCCATTATTTGACCCCACGGCGCTGGGCGAATGAAGACCCGACATTTCCGAAACCTGTCAAACTAAGCCCCGGCTGCACCCGCTGGAAGTTGTCAGAGATCGTCGCTTGGGAGGCCGCGAAAGCCGAAGCCAAGCCAAAGCCTTGACGCAGGCGCGAAACGATCAAGGACTGGTAACAAATGGCTAAGCGCCCCAACCCGCGCGCCGTCAAGGCGGCGCGCACTTACACAATCGAGGAGGCGGCTTTCGCTCTTGGCGTGACCGGTGGCACGATCCGCAGTTGGGTGAAATCCGGCTTGCCTCTGATGAAATCGCGGCGGCCCTTCCTGATTCTGGGGGATGCCCTGCGCACGTTTCTCGAAGACCGCACGAAGGAGGCGAAGACGCCTTTGCAACCCGATCAACTCTATTGCTTTACCTGCAAGGCGGCGCGCAAGCCGTGGGGGCTGGCGGTCGATTGCATCCCTCAGACACCCAAGACCGCCCGCCTGTTTGGGCTTTGCGAGGTCTGTGAAGGCACCTGCAACCGCTTAATCAGCCGGTCCGGGATCGACCATTTCAGCCAGATTTTCTGTGTCGTGATCAAAGAGGGGCGGCAAGCCTAAAGGATACCGCCAAACCCCTCTTGAAACATCACTTCGGAAAGGATGCACAATGGCCCGGAAATTCAACGAAGATAACGAGCGGGTAAAGCGCCGCTACCTGCACTTCCTGCGTGAAGCCAAACGCAGCGACACGGCCACGGTGGACAAGGCCGCCGATGCCATCCTGCGGTTTGAACGCAGCACCGGATTCAAGCCGTTCAAGCGGTTTCATATCGAACAGGCCGTCGCTTTCAAGCGCCACCTGTCGAGCGAGAAGAACGCCCGCACCGGCGCGCCGCTTTCCATGGCGACGGTCGATGGCACGCTGCGCATGGTCAAGGCGTTCATTCTCTGGCTGGCGGGGCAACCGGGCTACAAATCGCGCATTTCCTATTCCGACGCCGAATATTTCAACCTGAACGCCAAGGACGCCCGCATTGCCCACACCGCGCGCGAGACGATCTATCCGACGCTTGAGCAATGCCGCCATGCCTTTGGCCAGATGCCCAGCGCCACGCCCCTAGAGCGCCGCGACAAAGCGCTCTTTGCGTTCCTGATGCTGACCGGCGCGCGGGATGGGGCGGTGGCGTCCATTCGCCTCAAGCACATTGATCTGGTGGAATGCTGCGTCTATCAGGACGCCCGCGACGTGAAGACCAAATTTTCCAAGACCTTCACCACATGGTTTTTCCCGGTCGATGATGCCTACCTGAACGCCTTTCGCGATTGGGTGATATATCTGCGCGAGGAGGAACTTTTCGGCCCGAATGACGCCCTCTTTCCCAAGCCCAGGATGGGGCTGAAAGATGGGGCATTCGCCGCGCTGGGCCTGTCGCGCGATACCTATAGCAACGCGGGCAGGTTGCGCGCGGTCATCAAGGATGCCTTCACCGGCTCAGGCTTGCCCGCCTACGGCCCGCATAGCTTTCGCAAGACGCTTGGCCTCTTGGCCAACACGCAATGCAAGACGCCCGAGCAATTCAAGGCGTGGTCCATGAACCTTGGGCACGAGAACATCGCCACCACGCTGAGCGCCTATTGCCCCGTGTCGCAATCAAGGCAGGGCGAATTGATCCGGGGCATGGCATAGCGGTTGCCCTTTCCCACGGCACCTGCTTTGCCTAGTGTCGTGTCAGCAAGGGGGGCGCAGTGTCAGTCATAGCCGAATTCATTACCCGCGTGCAGGCGATCCACAAGACCGGCAATGCGACCGAACATTCCTACCGTTCCGCCTTTGAGGGTTTGTTCGAGGCGCTTGGCGACGGGTTGCGCGCCCTGAATGAACCCAAACGCGTCAAATGCGGCGCGCCGGATTTCATCGTGACCCAAGGCGATATCGTGATCGGCCATGTCGAGGCCAAGGACCTGCATATCGGCATCCGGGGCATGAAGGACGCGAACAAGAATCAGCAGGACCGCTACCGCGCCGCCCTGTCCAACCTGATCTACACCAATGCGCTGGATTGGGATTTCTACCGAGATGGTGATCTGGTGGCGTCCGTGACCATTGCCGATTTCGTCATGGGCATTCAGCCCAAGCCCGACCAATACGACACGCTCGAAAACCTCCTGCGCGACTTCATCGCCCAGCGCCCCCAGACGATCACCTCGCCCCGCGAACTGGCCACCCGCATGGCGGGCAAGGCCAACCTGATCAAGGACGTGCTGGGCAACACCCTGCGCGAGGATGCAGACCTGCAAACCGAACTGGCCGCGCAATACCATGCCTTCAAGGAAAACCTGATCCACGACATTACGGCGCAGGATTTCGCGGATATTTACGCCGAAACCATCGCCTATGGAATGTTCGCCGCGCGCCTGCACGATACCACGCTCGACACGTTCAGCAGGCAAGAGGCGCTCGAACTGCTGCCCAAATCCAACCCGTTCCTGCGCAGCCTGTTCACCTATGTGGCGGGCTATGACCTTGACGACCGGATCGCATGGATCATTGACGATCTGGCGGCTGTGTTCCGCGCCTGCGACGTGGCGAAACTGATGCAGGGTTTTGGCAAGCTGACCGGGCAGAATGACCCCTTCCTGCATTTCTATGAAACCTTCCTTGCCGCCTATAACCCGGCCAAGCGCAAGGCGCGGGGCGTCTGGTATACGCCCGAACCCGTGGTCAATTTCATCGTGCGGGCGGTGGACGAGGTGCTGCAAACCGAGTTTGGCCTGCCCGATGGTCTGGCCGACACCTCAAAGGTGACAATCGACTGGGACACGGGGCAGACCGATAACAAGGGCCGCGCCGTGACCATCAAGAAAGACGTGCACAAGGTTCAAATCCTAGACCCCGCCACCGGCACCGGCACCTTTCTGGCCGAGGTGATCAAACAGATCGCCCCCAAGGTGCAGGGCGTGGCCCCCGGCATGTGGTCAGCTTATATCGAGGATGATCTGATCCCTCGCCTGCACGGGTTCGAGTTGCTGATGGCGTCCTATGCCATGTGCCACATGAAGCTGGACATGATCCTGACCGAGCTGGGATACCAGCCGACGAAAGAGCCGCCGCGCCTGTCGGTCTATCTGACCAATTCGCTGGAAGAGGGCGAACCGGCCAATCAGCAACTGCCGTTTTCCCAATGGCTGAGCCGCGAGGCCAAGGGCGCCAACACCATCAAGCGCGACATGCCCATCATGTGCGTGATCGGCAACCCGCCATACTTGGGCGAGGGCGGCGTGTCCGAGGGCTGGATTGGCAACCTGATGGACGATTACAAGAAAGAGCCGGGCGGCAAGGTCAAGCTGAAAGAGCGCAACCCCAAATGGATCAATGACCTTTACGTGAAATTCATTCGCCTGTCGTCGCACCTGATTGAGAAGAACGGCGAGGGCGTGCTGGGCTTCATCACCAATCACGGCTATCTCGACAACCCGACATTCCGGGGGATGCGCTGGCACCTGCTCAACACTTTTGACCGCATCTGGGTGCTGGACCTGCACGGCAACGCCAAGAAGAAAGAGGTCACGCCCGAGGGCAAACCCGACAAGAACGTATTCGACATTCAACAGGGCGTCTCGATCATCATTGCCGTGAAGAAAAAGGATGGCGGCAAGGGGCTGGCCGAGGTCATGCACGGGGATTTTTGGGGGACAAGAGCGGCGAAATATCAGGCACTTTTGGACGCCAGCCTGAACGAGCAGATTTTTGCGACACTGGAAAGTCCGGCACCGCAATATCCTCTTGTGCGGAGGAATCATGGATTGCTCGCTCAATACGAGGCCGGAATTTTCTTAAAGGACTTTATGGCCGTCAACACCGTTGGTCTTGTGACCGGAAATGACGCGGTTGCCATAGGTCTCAACCAAAGCGAATTGCTGACCAAGTTATCAGCCAATTTTGACGACCTTGATTCAACGGACATAAAGCGGCTTTGTTTTCGTCCGCTCGATCAGCGCATGATTTACTACAATGACGTTGCGGTTACGAGGCGGCGTTTCTCTGTAATGAGACATATGCTGGGCAGCGAAAGTCTCGGTTTGGTTACCGGACGCAGCACCGGTAGCCAACGAATAGATCATTACTTTGTCGCGGACACTTTGACCGAAGCGAAGCTTGGAGAGAGCACAAAGCAATCCGCAGTTTTTCCCCTCTACCTCTACCCCGACGAACAAGACCTCGACCAAACCCGCCGGGTGAACTTTGACCCCAAGCTTTACAAGAAACTGCAAAAGCTGGCCAAACACCCCGAGCACGGCACCCCCGACGAGGTGCAGGTGTTCGATTACATCTATGGCACCCTCCACTGCCCCGCCTATCGCGAGACCTACGCCGAATTCCTCAAGATCGACTTTCCCCGCATTCCGTGGCCCGCCACGCCCGAGGAGTTCTGGGATATTTCCGGCAAGGGCAAGACCCTGCGCAAGCTGCACCTGATGGGCCCCGCCACCATCGGCCAAACGCCCTATCCCTTTACCGGCGAGGGCGACAACGTGGTGGACAAGCCCCGCTATGACGGTGGCCCCGAGTCAGGCAAAATCTGGATCAACAAGACCCAGTATTTCGCGGATGTGCCGCCGGTCTCGTGGGGCTTCTACATCGGCGGCTACCAGCCCGCGCAAAAATGGCTGAAAGACCGCAAGGGGCGCGCGCTCAGCTTTGACGATGTGAAACACTATCAGAAGATCATCAAAATCCTGTCCGAGACAGACCGGATCATGCAGACGATCACGATGGATTTGAGCGGGGGCGCGGCATGATCCGGCTTGTCGCCGTGGCGCTTGCACTGGGCGACAACTCTTGTTGAAGCGCATGGCAGTTTTGAATTTATCGTCGGTAACGCGCAGCACGGGGAGGGAGGGCCTGCGATGATGGTCGCTGGAATGGCCCGAGGCGCATTGAGCGGCGAGCGACTCGGGGGGGGCAAAAAGCCCAGCGGATGACGAACCGGAACCGGCGGGGGGCAGGTTTTTTGCCTCAATGCCGGAATTGCAACAAAAGGTCAGACCTGCGCCACGCCCAAGCCTAGCGTTTTTCCTTTGTGGGGTTCTATGTGGGGTTGAGCGCCAGAATTGCCATTTTATGCAATGATTTCAAGGGCGCTTGGCGGACCGAGGAGGATTCGAACCCCCGACCCCTTGATTCGTAGTCAAGTACTCTATCCAGCTGAGCTATCGGTCCGTTGGGGCAGCGTTTAGACTTTGCCACCGAATGATGCAAGGGGGCAGGGGACAGATTCATGCCGTCGCCGCGAAATTTCCCTTGGGCAGGGTGATGCAGAACGAGGTGCCGCCCTCGTCGCTTTTTTCCAGCATCAGGTTGCCGCCATGGCCGCGCACCAATTCGGCCGCGATGGTCAGGCCAAGCCCGGTGCCCCCCTTGCTCACCCCGCCCCGGAACGGCTTGAACAGATGCTCGCGGGCCTTGGGCGGCAGGCCGGGGCCGGTGTCGCCCACGCGAATGATCCATTCGCGGGCGTCCTCGCCGGCGCTGACGGTGATCTCGCCGGTCGCGCCGCCGCGCAGGATCGCCTGACGGGCGTTGCGCACGAGGTTGGCGAGCGCCCGGTGAAGCTGTTCGCCATCGGCGAGCAGGATCAGATCGTCGGGCACGGCGTTGACCAGCCGCAGCTCGTGCCCCTCGGCGGCCATTTCTTCGCTCTCGATCACATCGGCCACCAGGTCGCGCAGGCGGTGGCGGGCAAGGGTCGGGCCGGGCTCTTCGGCCTTGCCATAGGCCAGCGTCGCCTCGCACAGATGCACCGCGCGGGTGAGGGAATTGACCAGTTTCGGCGCCATGCGCCTGACACCGGGATCCTCGCTTGCCTCGATCCGGTCGGTGAAAAGCTGCGCCGAGGTCAGGATATTGCGCAGATCGTGGCTGACCTTGGCCACCGCGCCGCCAAGCTGGGCAAGGTGCTCCTTTTGCCTGAGCGCAGCGGTCAGCCGGGTCTGGAGGATTTGCAGGCTTTCCTCGGCCTCGCGCAGTTCGGTGATCGAGGCGTCGGGCTTCATCACGCGGCGGGCATCCTCGGGATTGGCGGCATAGTCGCGCATGTTGCGCACCACCCGCCGGATCGGACGCACCAGAAAGCACTGCACCACCCAGAACAGCAGCGAGGCGGTAAAGACCGAGATCGCCAGCGACAGCCACAGGATGCGCAGGCCGTAATCGATCATCGCGGTGCGCAGTCCCGAGGTTTCGAGTGTGACCTCGATCAGCAACCCTCCCATGCGCACCGGCTCGCCGATGACGCGGATCACCTCCGGCTCTGGCGAGGCGAGGCGGTGCATGGCGTCGCGGATGAGGGTGAGCGCGGTCGCGTCGCGCAGATCGAAGGTTCTTGTCACCATCGCGGGCACCGGCGAGGAGAGCACAAGCTGGCGCGCCTCGTCGCGGCGCAACACCACGTTGAACACCTCGGCGTTGTGCAGGAGTTCCGCTTGCAACTCGTCCGTCACCTCGCCCCCGGCCAGAAGCACGAGCGAGGCAATCTGCGCGCGTTCCAGCCGGTCAAGCAGGAATTGCTCGCGGAACCGCGCGACGGAGGGGACGAATATCAGCATCTCGGCCAGCATCACGAACACGGCCGTCAGGATGAGAAAACGCCCCGATAGCGATCTGAACACGCGCGCACTCCCTGACTGCGTTCAGGGTAGCCAGCGTTGCACGACCCCGACCACCCATTTTACCATAGGGCTATCAAACAGCTTTGGCGAGAAATAGGCCCCCGCCGCGCGCTTGTTGATTTCACCGAGCGTGGGATAGGGCGCGACCATGTTCGCCACGTGCTTCATCCTGAGCCTGTTGGCAAGGATGAAGGCCCAGAGATTGATCAGCTCGCCCGCCTGGGCGCCCGCGATCGACACGCCGACAGGGCGCCCGCGCACCACCATCACCTTTACCAGACCTTCGGTCTTGCGCTCGGCGATGGCGCGGTCGTTGTGGGTGTAGGGAAAGCGGATCACCTCGAGATTGCCGCCGTGCGCCTCGCGCGCCTGCGCCTCGGTGAGGCCGACCTGCGCCAGTTCCGGGTCGGTATAGGTGGCCCATGGGATGTGGCCCGTGCGCATCTTCGCGGGCAGGCCAAGCAGCGCCTGCCGGATGATCAGCCCCGCCTGATAGTTCGCGACATGGGTGAATTGCAGCCCCCCCGCCACGTCGCCGATGGCATGGACGCGCCGATTGGTGGTGCGCATGGACGCATCCACCTTGATGCCGCGTGTCGTGGTCTCGATTCCCGCCGCCTCGAGGTCGAGCCGCTCGGTATTGGCGCGCCGTCCCACCGCCATGAGCAGGTGCGAGCCGCGAAAAATCCGCCCGTCCCCGGCTTCGACCTCGATGGCGCCGGGTTTGCCGCTGATCCCGGCGACCATGGCGCCCTCGGCGATGTCGATGCCCTCGGCGGCAAAGCGGTCGCGCACCACCTGGACCATCTCGGGATCGTCCTGACCCAGAATCTTGGCTCCTTCGATCACCGTAACGGTGCAGCCCAGACGCCGATGCGCCTGTGCCATCTCCATGCCGATGGGGCCGCCGCCGATGATGAGCAGGTGGCCGGGCCGCTCGCGCAGCCCGAAAATCGTCTCGTTCGTCTCGTAAGGCACCGTGTCGAGACCGGGGATCGGCGGCACCAGGGGCGAAGAGCCGGTGGCGATGATCACGCGCCGCGCGGTGATGAGGTAATCGCCCGCCTTCACCTCGGTGGGCGAGACGAAAGCGCCATACTCGCGGATCACCCGCACGCCCAGGCCCTCGAACCGTGCCTGACTGTCCACCGGCGCGATCTGCGCGATGACGCCCGCCACATGATCCTTGGCGGCGGCGTAATCGACTTGCGGGACCACATCGGCCACGCCATATTGCGCGGCATGGGCCTGCGCATGGGCCGCCTTGCCGCTGGCGATCAGCGCCTTGGAGGGGACGCAGCCGAAATTGAGGCAGTCGCCGCCCATCCTGTGACCTTCGAGCAGGATGACGCTGGCGCCCATCTGCACAGCCCCCGCGGCGACGGACAGCCCGCCCGAGCCAGCCCCGATGACCAGCAGATCCGCTTTCAGCTTTTGCATGTTCAGATATCCCTTTTTCCTCGAATGGCCTTGATTGCCATCGGTAGCGCGGCAAGCGCCGCCAGCCCGAGGATCGGGCCGATGATCTGCGGTTCCCACAGGAGGGAAAGATCGGGGCTTTCGCCCCGGTCGAACACCTCGCCCAGCCCGACGCCGATCCAAGTATAGACGATGGCGCCGGGAATGATCCCCAGAACGGTGGTGAGAACAAAGTTGGCAAACCGCACCCCCGCCAGCGCGGGCAGGAGATTGGCCACGAAAAACGGCACCGCAGGCACAAGGCGCATCAGGAACAGCACGCTGATCTCGTTGTCGTGCAGCCCCTGCTTGAGCCGCTTGAGCGTGCCGTCCGAGGTCTCGATCCTTGCGGCCAATGTGCGCCCCAGCCCCCAGCGGGCGGCGAGAAAGATCGCCATCGCCCCGAGCGAGGCGGCGGTCACGTTGACCACCGTGCCAAGCGTCAGGCCGAACAGGAACCCGCCAGTGACCGAGGCCACCGCCGCGCCCGGCAGCGAGAAGGCGACGATCAGGAAATAGCTGGCGACGAAGGCCAGCGCGAGCAGCACGATATTGTCCTTGCGAAATGCCAGCAGCGCCTCGCGGTTGTCGCGCAACGTCTCGAAGGTAATATGCTCGCGCAGCGTCACCGCACCGATCAACGCTACGATGAGAATGACCGTCAGCGGCAGGTGCCGCATCGGCCCGGTCTTGCGCCGCGCGGGCGCAGGTGTGGAACTTTGGTCCATGGGATCCCCGGTGCTGCCTGTCACCGCTTCTAGATGCACGGTCTTGGATGGGCGTGCCAGTGGCCTCACGAGGGGGTGATCGCGGGTGAGGCGCGGGTCGGTTCCTGTAACATGGTCCGCCGCTGCGCAAATCCGGCGAAAACACCGGCCGAGGGGTTTGACTTGGCCGGCAGGCGCCTCTATAGACCGGGCTTGAGATGAATTCGGGCAGGGCGCGATTCCAGCGGCCGCCGCCCGCAGAACCGGAGACGGAGCGATGAAACGCACCTTTCAACCCTCGAACCTCGTGCGCAAGCACCGTCACGGGTTCCGCGCGCGCATGGCCACCAAGGCCGGTCGCAAGATCCTCAACGCGCGCCGCGCCCGTGGCCGCAAGTCGTTGAGCGCGTAAGCGCCAGCCTTTGCAGATGACATCGACACCGCCGGAGGCCCCTGATATTGACGCAGGGAACGCGCCCCCGGCGGTGTCCTGTGTCCCGCCTGTCGAGGTGATGCGCAAGCGCGCCGATTTCCTCGCGGCCGCGCGCGCGGCGCGACAGGGCACCGGCACGATGATGGTGCAGGGGCGCGATCGGCGCGACGGCAGGCCCTTGATCCGCGTGGGCTTTACCTGCTCCAGGAAGGTCGGCAACGCCGTCACCCGCAACCGCGCCAAGCGCCGCTTGCGCGCCATCGCCCGGGAGCTGATACCCGAGGCCGGCCGGCCGGGATGGGATTATGTGCTCATCGGGCGGGCCGATGCGACCGTCTCGCGCCCCTTTGACGATCTGCGCCGCGATCTGGCCCATGCGCTGCGCCGGCTGGGGCCGGGCGCATGACCCCGCTTTCCCGTCTTTTCACTTTTCCTGTAAAGGCTTATCGGCTGATCCTGTCACCCTGGATCGGCTGGCATTGCCGCTATCAGCCCACTTGCAGCCAATACGCGCTCGACGCGCTCGAGGTGCATGGCGCGTGGCGTGGCGGCTGGCTTGCGCTGGGGCGCATCGCGCGCTGCAACCCCTGGGGCGGCTGCGGCTATGATCCGGTGCCGGGCGCGCATCCGGGCTGCGGCCAGAACGCCCTTTCGCCTGCCGCCGATCCATGCGATAGGGACCCGCCAAACGAGGCATCCATGGAGAACCGGAATGGAGATTCGCGAGGCGCTCACCTTTGACGACGTGCTGCTGGTGCCTGCGGCATCCTCGGTCCTGCCCTCGACCGCCGATACCCGCACCCGCGTCACCCGCTCCATCCAGCTCAATATTCCTCTGCTGAGCTCGGCCATGGACACCGTGACCGAGGCGCGCATGGCGATCTGCATGGCGCAGGCGGGCGGCATGGGGGTGATTCACCGGAACCTGAGCGTCGAGGAGCAATCGCTCGCGGTGCGCCGCGTCAAGCGGTTCGAGAGCGGCATCGTTTACAACCCGATCACGCTGCGCCCCGATCAGACGCTGGCCGACGCCAAGGCGTTGCAGGAACGCTATAATGTCACCGGCTTTCCGGTGGTGGACGAGACGGGCCGCGTCGTCGGCATCGTCACCAACCGCGACATGCGCTTTGCCGAGGACGCGCGCACGCCGGTGCGCGTGATGATGACCTCGGACAATCTTGCAATCCTTCAGGAACCCGCCGACCGCGACGAGGCGAAATCGCTGATGAAGGCGCGCCGGATCGAGAAACTGCTGGTGACGGATGGCGAGGGCAAGCTCACCGGCCTGCTGACGCTGCGCGACACCGAACAGGCGGTGCTCAACCCCACTGCCTGCAAGGACCGGCTCGGGCGATTGCGGGTTGCGGCGGCCTCGACCGTGGGCGATGCGGGATTCGAGCGCACCGCCGCGCTGGTCGAGGCGGGCGTGGATATGGTGGTGATCGACACCGCGCATGGCCATTCCGAAGGCGTGGCGCGCGCCGTCGAGCGCGCCAAGACGCTGTCGAACGAGGTGCAGATCGTCGCGGGCAACGTGGCCACCGCCGAGGGCACGCGCGCACTCATCGACGCGGGCGCCGATGCGGTCAAGGTGGGGATCGGGCCGGGCTCGATCTGCACCACGCGCATCGTGGCGGGCGTCGGCGTGCCGCAACTCACCGCGATCATGGACTGTGCGGGTGCTGCGGGCGACGTGCCGGTGATCGCCGATGGCGGCATCAAGTTCTCGGGCGATTTCGCCAAGGCGATCGCGGCGGGGGCGTCCTGCGCGATGGTCGGCTCCATGCTCGCGGGCACCGACGAAAGCCCCGGCGAGGTGATCCTCTACCAGGGCCGGTCGTTCAAGGCCTATCGCGGCATGGGCTCGCTCGGGGCCATGGCGCGCGGCTCGGCGGATCGCTATTTCCAGAAGGACGCGGCCTCTGACAAGCTCGTGCCCGAGGGAATCGAAGGGCAGGTTCCCTACAAGGGCACGGCCGCCACTGTGCTCCATCAGCTTGTCGGGGGCTTGCGCGCGGCCATGGGCTATACCGGCTGCGCGACGGTCGAGGAGATGCGCACCGATTGCCGCTTCGTGCGGATCACCGGGGCGGGGCTCAAGGAAAGCCATGTGCATGACGTGCAGATCACACGCGAAAGCCCTAATTACCGGATTTGGTAGTTTTATCAGCCTGTTGCGCGGTAAAATAAAGGTAATCCCATGACCCCCGGCGCGCGTGTCGCCGCTGCAATTTCGGTGCTCGACACGATTCTTGCGGGCGCTCCGGCAGAGCGCGCCCTGACCAACTGGGCGCGGGGTGCACGCTATGCCGGGTCGGGCGATCGCGCGGCGGTGCGCGATCACGTCTTTGACGTGTTGCGGCGCCTTCGTTCCTGTGGCGCGCTTGGCGGCGGGCAGGGCGGGCGCGCGCTGATGCTTGGCAACTTGCGCGCACAAGGCATTGATCAGAATAAAATTTTTACAGGTGAAGGGCACGCGCCCCCGCGCCTCACGGACGTGGAACGGCAGGGCGGGCGCCCGCCCACCGAGGCAGAGGCGCGCGACCTGCCCGACTGGCTCTGGCCGCATTTCGAGGCCGCGCTCGGGGACGGGGCCGCCGCGGCGGCCGAGGCCCTTCGCCACCGGGCGCCCGTCACCCTGCGGGTGAACGCGCGGCGGATCACGCGCGCCGACGCCCAGGCGGAGCTTGCCGCGGAAGGTATCTTGACGTGTCCTGCAGATCACCTGAAATATGCCATGAATGTTATTGACAGAAATAGAAAAATATCCAGATCGAGGCTTTATTCTCAGGGTCTTGTCGAGCTTCAGGATGCCAGCAGCCAGGCGGCGATGGAAACGCTCGACCTGCCAGGCGGCGCGTGCGTGCTCGATTATTGTGCCGGGGGTGGCGGCAAGGTTCTGGCGCTGGCGGCGCGCCTCGACTGCGCGTGGTTTGCCCATGACGCCGATCCGCGTCGCATGGCCGACCTGCCCGCGCGCGCAGAGCGTGCCGGCGTCGCGGTGCGCATTTGCGACACGGCCGAACTCGCAGCGGTTGGACCCTTCGATGCGATCCTGTGCGATGTGCCCTGTTCGGGATCGGGCACATGGCGACGCGCCCCGCAGGCGAAATGGGCGCTCACGCCCGAGCGGTTGGTGGAATTGACGCGCTTGCAGCGCGGCATCCTTCGGCACGCCTCGTCCCTGGCCGCCGAAACGGGCGTCCTGATCTACACGACCTGCTCGATCCTAGCGCTTGAAAATGACGCGATCATCGATTCGTTTCTTGGCGAGAATTCGGGCTGGCGCGCCATCGAGCGACGATCCTGGCCCGTATCACCGGCGGGCGACGGATTTTTCTGCGCACAACTTTCGCGCGTCTGATGCCACACGCGCGTCTGATGCCAACGGCCCTTTCTTTTGACCTCTTTGGCGTAATCCCGGCTTGTGATGGATTGAACGGTTTCGATGTCGTTGGCGAAGAAGTTCCAGGCATCGTAGCATCGGCCGACGATTTCCTCGCTGGTTTCGACGACGGAGATGGCGAGCTTGTTGGCACGCAGGCAGGCCCGGACATTCTCGATCGGATTTAGTTCCGGGGCATAGGGCGGGAGCGGCAGGAGGGTGATGTTGTCTGGCACCTCCAGAGCCTTCGAGCCCTGCCAGCCTGCGCCGTCGAGCACGGGAATGGCATGCGCGCCCAAGGCCACCGTGCGGAAATCTCAATCAGATGGGCGTTCATGGCTTCGGTGTCGGCGTTGGGCATGACCAGCGCGGCGGTGGCTCCGCGCTTCGGGCAGACGGCGCCGAAAATGCAGCTCCACTTGTAGCGGGTATCGCGCGAGGCGCGGGGGCGGGTTCCGCGCTCGGCCCGGGTCCGGGTGAGCGTGGTAAGCATCCGGTGACGGACGCGGTCACGCGGCCTTAACGGCTTCCTGCTCGGCCTTCCAGTTCCATGGAAGCAACTCGGGCAAGCGTGACACGGTGATGTCCGGCAGGCGCGCAAGGACATCTGCCATCCAAGCCTGCGGGTCGATGTCGTTCATCTTGCAGCTGACGATCAGGGTATACACGAAGGCTGCCCGTTCGCCGCCGCGCTCAGACCCGGCAAAGAGCCACGACTTTCTGCCCAATGCTATTCCTCTGAGGGCGCTCGGCTGCATTGTTGGTCAGGCAGATACGCCCATCATCGAGGAAAGCGGTGAAGGCGCCCTACCGCTCTCCTTTGGGCGGCATCAGATAGTCGATGGCCTTGGCGACGCTGTTGTGTTTCGACATCCGGGCGCGCTCATCCAGCAACCAGGTGTGCAGTTCCTCGACCAGCGGTCGGGATGGCTCCTGCCGCGCCGCGCGGCGGCTACACTGAGCACAACGTGCGCGTCGTGTGCTCCTGGTGCAACTGCGCCCGTCAGGACTGGGACGACGCGCTGGTGCTCCGGGTGGCCGAGGCCGTGCTGGCAAGCTGAGTGAAGGTGGTGGCCCCGGAGGTATTCGAAACCTCACGCCCATACGGGCCAGGCATTTTAAGTGCCATGCGTCTACCAATTCCGCCACGGGGCCATGAGGTCTTCTATCTCGCCTGCGATTCTCCCTTCAACCTCCTCAATCGGGCCTATTTCGGGCCCAGAAACCTTAATACCGCCATAAGGCTCTGAAAAAAATGCATTTCTCTGACGAGAAGCCGAGATTTTAAGTCGCCTGTGTCTATCGTTCCACCACGCCCGCAATGACATGGCCTGCGGTGGTGTCCCGGGAAGTGGTGTAGGAACTGGGGTCCACCTGCTTCTTCATGGCTGGGATTGCTCGTTCACTGAGCGGCGATCATCGTCGCCGCGTCGTCATCGTTGCACATGGCGGTCAGCTTTTCCACCGGCATGTAGCGGCGGGAGACGGCCCATTCATCGTTTTGCTCCAGCATGAGCGCGCCGACGAGGCGAATGACGGCCTCTCGGTTCGGGAGTGAGGCGGATCAGAAACCAGCGTGGGGCGCTGTTTTCCCGACGAACCCCGACGACGTTGTCGCGGCGCTTGATCTCCTTGTTGACGCGCTCCAGCGGATTGGTGCTGTGCAGCTTTGAGCGCAAGCTCTCGTCGAAGGCCATGTAGGCCAGCACGTCATGCTCGTTCGCGCCACGATCGGTCCCCCGGACCGATCGCTTCACGCCCTTACCATCCATGAGTTCGGCGACATTGCGGAACCGGCCCCGCAGGCTGTCGGCGACCTCGCGCCAACGGGCATGGGCCTGATCGCGGTCCTTCTCGGCAAAGGCGGTCTTCACCACCGCGCTGACCAAGGGCTTGTTGGTCTTGCCCGCGCGGGCCAGGAGGTTGCGCTGGAAATGCACGCGGCAGCGCTGCCAGCCGGCACTGAGCACCTTGCGTGGTGAGGAGGATCAGAAAACGATCTGGGAGATCGTTTTGCCTAGGCACACCTCGGACGGCATGACCGTGATCCCCGTGATCTCTCGCCGCCCGTCGGTGTTGACCGCCACGGCCACTATCACCGCCATCGAGAGCAAGCCATTGTCGCGCCATTGGTCCGAGCGACAATGGCGGCGCGTCCGCCCTCGCGCAACATCACGTAGGTGGCGTCGAGCCAGAGGAAGGGCCAGTCGCCTTCCAGCGGTCGGTTCAGAAACGCCTGCACCCGCTCGTCGATCTCACCGCACAGCCGCGAGACATGGCTCTTCGAGGTGCCCGTCAGCCCCATGGCGCGCACCAGATCGTCGACGGCGCGGGTGGAAGCCCCATGAATATACGCTTCCTGTATCACGGCCATCAGCGCCTTCTCCGCCGTCCGGCGTGGCTCCAGGAACGTGGCAAGTAACTGTCCTTGCGCAGCTTGGGAATGTTCAGGCCAATGGTTCCCGCCCGTTCTTCGGGAAAACGGTCCCCCGGACCGTTTTCTGACCCTCCTCACTCCCACTGCCGCGGCCGGTATCCGTTGCGCTGGTTCTCCCGGTCGGGTGTGCGCTCGCCGTGTCCCGCACCGCAGACAGCGGCCACCTCGATGTCCATCAGCCGCTGCGCGGCCTCTCGGACAAGTTCCCGCAGGAAATCCGCGTCATCGCTCTTGGCGATCACCCCCGGAAGGTCAATCGTTCGGCATGGGTCTCGAACCGATGGCGACCCATGCCTCACTCTCGGTCATCGTGCTCTCCTTCGTTGTCGTGGGTCATCGAACAACCTCAGACTACAAAGAAGCGCGGTGGCCGCCAACCCGGCCCCGCGCCGCAATAGCCGCTGGCGCCCCGGTGTAAAGCGCGCTCAGATCACATCGCCAAGCGCGTTTTCCTTCACCGCCTGCATTGCCACATAGGTCGAGGTATTCGCCACATGCGGCAGGGTCGAGATCTGTTCGGCCAGAACCCGGCGGTAATCGGCCATGTTCTGCGTGCGCACCTTGAGCAGATAGTCGAAATTCCCGGCGATGAGATGCGCCTGCTCGATCTCGGGGATTTTCCTTGCTTCCGCGTTGAAGGCCGCAAGCGCGGCCTCGCGCGTGTCGTGCAACCGCACCTCGACGAAGCTCACATGATCGAGCCCCAGCCGGATCGGGTCGAACAGCGCACGATAGCCGGTGATTACGCCCTCCCTCTCAAGCCGCCGCAGCCGCGCCTGCGTGGGCGATTTCGAAAGGCCGATCTCGCGCGCCAGATCGGTCACGCTGATGCGCCCGTCCCCGGCCAGAACCCGTAGAATCGACTGGTCGAACCGGTCGAGATCAGAGTATTCATTCCGGCTCATTATGTCCTCTCAATCAATCGGATCGGCTTTGTTTACGCGATCAACGGGAAATGTCACCTGTGTTTTGGTGCTATGCTGGGTAAATCATTAAAGGGGGCACCATGCCGCACGACACCGATATCCGCCGCGCCATCGAGTTGGCCACCTATGCCGATGAGGGCGAGACGCGCGCGCGTCTGATCGCGATTGCCGCGCTCTGCGCGAACGCCCGCGCGCGAATCGCTGCGCGCGGGGCCGATCTGGTGCGCGCCATCCGGGCGCAATCCAGCCCCGGCCTGATGGAGGTGTTCCTCGCCGAATACGGCCTCTCGACCGATGAGGGCATCGCCCTGATGTGCCTGGCCGAGGCGCTGCTCAGGGTGCCCGATGCCGACACGATCGACGCGCTCATCGAGGACAAGATCGCCCCCTCGGACTGGGGCCGCCACATGGGCCACTCCACCTCGTCGCTGGTCAATGCCTCGACCTGGGCGCTGATGCTCACGGGCCGTGTGCTCAGGGATGAGGCCCCCGGCCCCGTCGGCCATCTGCGCGCCGCGATCAGGCGGCTTGGCGAGCCGGTGATCCGCACCGCCGTGGCCCGCGCGATGAAGGAAATGGGCCGCCAGTTCGTGCTCGGCGAGACGATAGAGGCCGCGATGGTGCGCGCGGGCGGCATGGAGAGGAAGGGCTACAGCTATTCCTACGACATGCTGGGCGAGGCCGCGCGCACCGAGGCCGACGCGGCCCGCTATCATCTCGGCTATTCGCGCGCGATCAGCGCCATCGCCAATGCCTGCACCCATGGGGACGTTCGCGGCAACCCCGGCATTTCGGTGAAACTCTCGGCGCTGCATCCGCGTTACGAGCTGGCGCAGCGCGAGGCGGTGATGAGCGTGCTGGTGCCGCGCCTGCGCTCGCTCGCGCTTCTGGCGAAATCCGCGCGCATGGGCCTCAATATCGACGCCGAAGAGGCCGACCGCCTGTCGCTCTCGCTCGACGTGATCGAGGCCGTCCTGTCGGAGCCCGCGCTTGCCGGCTGGGAGGGGTTTGGCGTGGTCGTGCAGGCCTATGGTCAGCGCGCGGGACATGTGATTGAGTTTCTTCACGATCTGGCCAGTCGCCTCGACCGCCGCATCATGGTGCGGCTGGTCAAGGGCGCCTATTGGGATACCGAGATCAAGCGCGCGCAGGTGGCCGGCGTTGACGGTTTTCCGGTCCTTACCTCCAAGCCCGCGACCGACATCAGCTATATCGCCAATGCGCGCAAGCTGCTCACGATGACCGATCGCATCTATCCTCAGTTCGCCACCCATAACGCCCATACCGCCGCCGCGATCCTCGACATGGCGCCGGATAAATCCGCCTTCGAGTTCCAGCGCCTGCACGGCATGGGCGAGGCGCTGCATGACATCATCCTGAACGCCGAGGGCACGCGCTGCCGCATCTATGCGCCCGTGGGGGCGCATCGCGACCTGCTGGCCTATCTGGTGCGGCGCCTGCTGGAGAACGGCGCGAATTCCAGTTTCGTCAACCAGATCGTCGATGACAGCGTGCCCCCCGAGACGGTCGCCCGCGATCCGTTCGAGGCGATCAACGATCCCGCGCCGCACCTGCCCACCGGGCGGGAACTGTTCCTGCCCGAGCGCCCCAATTCGCGTGGCTTCGATCTGCGCCACCGGCCGACGCTCGCCGCCATCGAGGCGGCGCGCGCGCCCTTCGCCGCCCATCGCTGGCAGGCCGCCCCGATCCTTGCGGGCACGGCCCGGCCACAGCCGCCCGCGCGCGTGGACAACCCCGCCGACCCGGCGGACAGCCCCGGCACCGTCGCCTGCGCGTCAAAAGCCGATGTGGCAACCGCGCTCGCCGCCGCCGCCCCCTGGCAGGCAAGCGCGACCGAGCGCGCCGCGATCCTCAACCGCGTCGCCGACCGCTATGAGGCGAATTTCGGCGAGATCTTCGCGCTTCTCGCCCGCGAGGCCGGAAAATCCATCCCCGACGCGGTGGCCGAGTTGCGCGAGGCGGTGGATTTCCTGCGCTACTACGCCGCCCATGCCCCCGAGGCCGCCCCCGTGGGCACCTTCGCCTGCATTTCTCCGTGGAATTTTCCGCTGGCGATCTTCACCGGACAGATCGCCGCCGCCCTGGCCGCGGGCAACGCGGTGCTGTCGAAACCGGCCGAGCAGACCCCGCTCATTGCCCATCTGGCCGTCACCCTCATGCACCGCGCGGGCGTTCCCGTCACCGCGTGCCAGCTTTTGCCCGGTGCGGGCGATGTGGGGGCGATGCTTGTCTCCGATCCGCGCGTCGGCGGCGTGGCCTTCACCGGCTCGACCGACACCGCACTGAAAATCCGCGCTGCCATGGCGAAACACCTCGCGCCCGGCGCGCCGCTCATCGCCGAGACCGGCGGCATGAACGCGATGATCGTGGACAGCACCGCGCTGCCCGAACAGGCGGTGCAGGCGATCCTGGAATCGGCGTTCCAGTCCGCCGGCCAACGCTGCTCGGCGCTGCGCTGCCTCTATGTGCAGGAGGATATCGCCGTCCACCTGACAGAGATGCTGACCGGCGCGATGGATGCGCTCTGTGTCGGCAACCCTTGGCACCTCTCGACCGATTGCGGCCCGGTGATCGACGAGGAGGCGCGCGCAGGCATTGCCGCGCATATCCAGACCGCGCGCGCCGAGGGCCGGCTCCTGCAAGAACTCAAGACCCCGGACGCGGGCACCTACATTGCGCCCACGCTGATCAAGGTCGGCGGCATCGGGGAGATCGAGCGCGAAATTTTTGGCCCCGTGCTGCATCTGGCCACGTTCAGGGCGGGCGATCTCGACCGGGTGATCGGGGCGATCAACGCCACCGGCTTTGGCCTCACCTTCGGGTTGATGACGCGGATCGACGACCGTGTGCAGCATGTGACCGAGGCGGTCCACGCCGGCAACATCTATGTCAACCGCAACCAGATCGGGGCGGTCGTGGGCAGCCAGCCCTTTGGCGGCGAGGGGCTCTCGGGCACGGGCCCCAAGGCGGGCGGGCCGCATTACCTCGCGCGCTTCACGGCGCGACCGGCGCCGGTGCGGGGCGTCAAATGGGAGGCGGCCACATCCGCGCGCGAGGTGCAGGCCGCGCTCGATGCGGCCAATGCCACAGGTCACGCGCCACGCGCGGCGCTGGTGCTGCCGGGACCCACGGGCGAATCGAACCGCCTCACCACCCATGTGCGCCTGGCGCTTGTGTGTCTCGGGCCGGGGGCAGAGGCCGCGCAGGCCCAGAAACGGGCGGTCGAGGCGCTTGGTGGCGTGGCGGTCGCGGCAACGGGCCGGCTGGACCCGGAGGCGCTTGTCACCATGGGCGGGCTTTCCGGGGTGCTCTGGTGGGGCGATGAGGCAGAAGCGCGCGCAATCGCCGGCGCGCTCGCGCGCCGCGCAGGGCCGATCCTGCCGCTCGTCACCGGGCTGCCCGACATCGGCCATGCACTCCACGAGCGCCATGTCTGCGTCGATACCACGGCGGCCGGCGGCAATGCGGCGCTTTTGGGGGGATGGGCTGATCGGCCCTTTCCGCGGGGGTGAAAGCGGGCTAGCTTTTGCCCATGATACCGATCCGCGATCACAACCCCTCGCGCTGTACGCCTTATGTGACCTATGCGCTCATCGCCGCCAATGTCCTGATCTTCATCGGATACTGGCCGCTTTTCGCCAGTGAGCGCGCGTTGATGCAGTTCTTTGACCAATGGGCGCTGATCCCGGCCCGGGTCACGTTCACGGGCGATTATTCGGGGCTGGTCACTTCGATGTTCCTGCATGGCGGGCTGTTGCACCTGGCGGGCAACATGCTGTTTCTGTGGATTTTCGGCGACAACCTCGAGGACCGGATGGGCCATCTGCCCTATCTCGCCTTCTATCTTGCCACCGGCATCGCGGCGGGCGTGGCGCAGGTTCTGGGTGGGCCGGGCTCGATGATGCCGACCGTGGGCGCCTCGGGTGCCATCGCCGGGGTGATGGGGGGCTATCTGCTGCTGTTTCCGCGCGCGCGGGTGGATGTGCTGCTGATCTTCGTCGTGTTCGTGCAAATCGTCACCGTGCCGGCGGCGCTGATGCTGGTGATCTGGTTCGTCTTTCAGCTTCTGGCCGGTCTGGCCAGCAACCCCGAGACCGGCGGCGTCGCCTATTGGGCCCATGCCGGCGGGTTCGTGGCGGGCGTGGTGCTGACGCTGCCGGTGTTCTGGCGGCTTGGCGGGCCGCGCTTCTGGGCGGCGCATGGCGGTGTGCCGCCCAACCCGCGGGCGCGCTACAGCTTTCGCCGCACCCCCATCCCCCGCGTGCGCAGACGCCGGTGATCACGGCAGGATCTGCAACCAGCCCCAGGCCGTCAGCACCGTCAGTCCTGTGGCAATCAGCACGCTCGACGCCACTACCCGTTGGCCATGGCCATACATGTTGGCGAAGATATAGGCGTTGACCCCCGGTGCCATCGCCGCCGTCACCACCGCCGCGCGCATCCCTTCGACCGAAAGGCCGAGCGTGCGCGCCATCGCGAAGCTCACCAGCGGGTGCGCCACCAGCGACACGGCGCAGACGTAGAGAATGGCGCGCATGTCGCCCTCGGGGCGGTATCGCCCCAGCACCCCGCCCAGCCCGAAAAGCGCCGCCGGCAGCGCCGCGCGCACCATCAGATCCAACGCGGCATCGACCGGCCCCGGAATGGGCAGGCCCGAAAGGTTTACCGCAAACCCTGCCATAATCCCCATGATAAGCGTGTTGGAGAACATCGCCCGCCCCACCTTGGCCGCGATCTGACCCGCCGACAGCCCGCGTGCCTTGACCACCTCCATCGCGGTGATGCCGATGCCGTAGCAGAAGGGCGAATGCACCGCGATGATGGCAAAGTTGGCCGAGAGCGCGGCGAGGCCATAGGCGCGCTCCATGATCGGCAGGCCCAGGAGCACCGAGTTGGAGAAAAGGCAGCAGAACCCGATGGCCACCGCATCCTCCCATGAGCGCCCGAAGAAGACCCGCGCGCCGAAAAGCCCCAGCATGAACCCCGAGAGCGCCCCGGTGTAGAAGCTGAGCAAAAGCCGCCAGTCGAAATCCTGCGCCAGGTCAAGCCGCGCGATCGCCACGAACAACAGGCAGGGAACGGCAAATTTCTGGGTAAAGATCATCAGCCCGTCAACGCCCGTCGCGCTGAACCAGCCGCGCCAGACCGCCAGATAGCCAAAGCCGATCACCAGAAAGACCGGAATGATGACCTCGATCAGCGCCTGCACCGGTTCAGACCGGATAGCGGATCACCATCCCGTCGAAGGCGGGGGTGACATGGTCGGGTGTTTCTGCGGCAACTGTCGCGTAATCGAGGTCGATATGCATGTTGGTCAGAACCGCGCGGCGGGGTGCCGCGCGCGCGATCCACTCCAGCGCCAGATCAAGATGCGCGTGGGTCGGATGCGGCGCGCGCCGCAACGCATCGACCACCCAGCAGTCGAGCCCCTCCAGCGCGGGCCAGCTATCCTCGGGAATGGTGATCGCATCGGGCAGATAGGCAAGATCGCCCACCCGAAAGCCGAGCGCGTCGATGCTGCCATGACCTGCCCGGAACGGCGTCAGCGTGATCGGCCCGCCCGCGCCGTCGATGGTGAACGGGCCGTCGATCGTGTGCATGTCGAGGATCGGCGGATAGGGGCTGTCCTCTGGCTGGGTAAAGGCATAGCCGAAGCGGGAATAAAGCGCGTTCTGCGTGTCGCCATCGGCCCAGACCGGCAGGCGCGCGCGTATGTTGAAGACGATCATGCGCAGATCGTCGATGCCATGGACATGATCGGCATGGGCATGGGTATAGGCCACCGCATCGAGCCTGCCGATGCCGGCATCGAGAAGCTGCGCGCGCAGGTCGGGCGGGGTGTCGATCAGAACGCGGGTGATGCCGCCCCCGGTTTCGCGCTCGATCAGCATCGAGCAGCGGCGGCGGCTGTTGCGCGGCTCTGTCGGGTCGCACTCGCCCCAATGCCCGCCAAGACGCGGCACACCGCCCGACGAGCCACAGCCGAGAATGATGAACCGCAATTCCCCCATCACAGCACCGCCTTGTCAAACAGCCGTTCAAAATTGGCCTCCGTCTGCGCGGCGAATTCCGGCCAGCCCATGCCGAACAGTTCTGCGCCGCGCTGCGCCGTGTGCAGCGTATAGGCCGGCTCGTTGCGGCGGCCGCGATGGGGCGGCGGCGCGAGATAGGGCGCGTCCGTCTCCACAAGGATGCGGTCCACCGGGGCGCTGGCGAATATCTCGCGCACCCCGGTCGAGCGCGGAAAGGCCGCGATGCCCGACATCGACAGGTAAAAGCCCAGATCGAGAGCCGCGCGCGCCAGCCCGGCCCCCGAGGAAAAGCAATGCATCACGCAGGTATAGGGCGCGTTCCTGAATTCCTCGGTGAGGATGCGCGCCATGTCCTCATCCGCCGCGCGGGCATGGATGATCAGCGGCAGTCCGGTCTCCTGCGCCGCCGCGATATGGATGCGCAGGCTTTTCTGCTGCACCTCCGCGGTCTCGGCGGTGTAGTGATAATCGAGGCCGGTCTCGCCGATGCCGACGAATTTCGGATGCGCCGCCAGCGCGACAAGATCGTCCACCGTCGCCAGCGGCTCCTCTGCCGCACTCATCGGATGGGTGCCCGCGGCATAGAACACCTGGGTGTGCGCCTCGGCGATGGTGCGCACGGCGGGCTCCTGCCGAAGCCGCGTGCAGATCGTCACCATGCGGTGCACACCCGCAGCACCCGCGCGCGCGATCACCTCGTCCAGATCACTGTCGAAATCGGGAAAGTCGAGGTGGCAATGGCTGTCGGTGATGCGGATATCGCGGGTCATGGGCCTCCGATGGCCGGGTCACTGCCCGGCGGTCTCATTGATCCTGAACACGGTATCTAGCAGGAGCGCGGCAGGGTCAAGATTGACCGAGAGACCATGACGCACCCGCGCGCCCGTCTCCTGCGAGAGCGCGGCCCAGGTTCGCGCGCGCCGTGGGTCGGGGGCAAGGCGGGCGAGAAGCGCGGCCTCGCCCGGGGCGGCCTCGGGGGTGGGTGGCGCCCCGGTCGCCCCGGTGCGGGCGAGCCGCGCAAGAAAGAGATCAACGAGCGCGAACAGCAGGTCGCGCCGCGCCTCTGCGCTGCGCATGGCCGCCGTCTCGGCCAGGCGCAGCGCGCGGGGGCGGTCAAGGCGCGGAACGCTGCCCATCAGCGCCACCCATTCGCCATAGAGCGCCAGCCCGTCAAGCGTGGCGAGCCGCACCGCCGCGCCCACCGATCCCCCCGCCAGCGCCGCCAGCGCGCCCGTGTCGCCTGCGGGCCTGATCCCCGCCTGTTCCAGCGCGCGCGCCATGTCCGGCGCGCCCAGCGGTGCCAGCCGCAGCATCCGGCAGCGCGAGCGGATCGTCGGCAGAAGGCGCGAGGGCTGATGCGCCACAAGCAGCATCACCGTGCGCGCGGGCGGCTCCTCCAGCATCTTCAGCAGCGCGTTGGCGGCCTGCGTGTTCAATTCGTCGGCGGCATCGACGATCACCACCCGCCGCCCGCCATCCGCCGCCGAGAGCGCGAAGAAATTCGCCAGCTTTCGCACCTCGCCCACGCGGATTTCCTGCGCCAGCCGGTCGCCCTTGTCGTTCGGCCCGCGTCGCAGCAGGAACAGCCCCGGCTCCGACAGTGCCAGCATTCGGCGCGCGACTGGGTGATCGGCGGCCACGTCGAGGCTCCGGGGCAGGGGGGGCGCGCCGAAAAGGCCGTCCGTCGCCGGGGCCTGGTGTGCCAGCAGGAACCGCGCGATCCGCCAGGCGAGCGTGGCCTTGCCGATGCCCTGCGCCCCTGTCAGAAGCCAGCCGTGATGCAACCGCCCGGCGGAAGACGCATCGAGGAATTCCGCCTCGGCCGCGTCCTGCCCGAAGAGGCGGACGGTCTCGCGCGGGTGGGGCGCGCCCTCGGCGCGGTCAGGCTCGGGCAGGGCCGTCTCGCTCATGGCAGCCGCGTGGCGACCACGCGCGCCACCTCCTGTGCCACCGCCTGCACCTCGTGCGCACCGTCGATCACGACCACCCGGTCGGGCGCCTCTCTGGCCAGCGCCAGAAACCCCGCGCGCAACCGCTCCTGCAGGTCCAGCCCGAAGGACTCGAACCGCGTCTCGCCGCCGCCGCGTGCGCCTGCGCGTGCCAGCCCGGTCGCGGGGTCGATGTCGATGACCAGGGTCAGGTCCGGCTCTTGCGCGATCACCAGGCGGTGCAACTCGTCCACCAGCGGGCGCAGATCGGCGCGCCCCACGCCCTGATAGATGCGCGTGCTGTCGGCGAAGCGGTCCGAGATCACCACCGCACCGCGCGCCAGCGCGGGCGCGATCACCCGTTCCAGATGGTCGCGCCGCGCGGCGGTGAACAAAAGCACCTCGGTTTCCGGCGACCAGCGTTCGCCCGCGCCCTCCAGCAGCAGCTTGCGGATTTCCTCGGCCCCCGCGCTGCCGCCCGGCTCGCGCGTGAGCACCACGTCGCGGCCCGCCCCCCGCAGCGCCTCGGCCAGACGCCGCGCCTGGGTGGACTTGCCCGAGCCGTCGATGCCCTCGAAACTGACGAAGAGGCCCCCGCCGCTCAAAACGCCCCCTCTGGACCCTCGCGCAACCGCGCAAGCAGCAGCCCCGAGACCGTGCGCAACCGCGTGACAAAGCCGCCCGGCCCCACATTCGAGACCGCCACCAGCGGCACCCGCGTCTCCGGCAGGCCCTCGGGCGCGAATACCAGCTCGGCGAGCACATCGCCCCTGGCCACCGGCGCGCGCACCGGGCCGGTATAGACCACCTCGGCGGGGATGGTATCGGCCCCGAGAATGGGCAAGAGCGTGTCGATATCCTCGGCGGGGGTCAGCCCGACGCGCGGCGCGTCGCCCATCCAGACCTCGGCCTCGGCCACCACGTCGCCCGCCCGCGCAAGCGATTTTTGCGCGAATTGCCGGAACGCCCAGTTGACGATGGCCTCGGATTCGCGGGCACGGTTGGCGGCGGTCTCCAGCCCGGTGATCGCGAAGATCACCCGCCGGTCGCCCTGCAGTGCCGAGCCGACAAGGCCGTATCCCGCCTCGCTCGTGTGCCCGGTCTTGAGCCCGTCGGCGCCGATTCCCAGGCCCAGAAGCGGGTTTCGGTTGTGGATATTGGCGGGCGCGCGCCCGTCAAAGCGATACTCGGTCTCGGCAAACATCGGGTAGAACTCGGGAAAATCCTCGATCAGCCGCCGCGCCAGCAGCGCCAGATCGCGCATCGACATGACATGTCCCGGGGCAGGCCAGCCGCTCGCGTTGCGAAACACCGAATTGGTCAGCCCCATCGCCTGCGCGCGTTGCGTCATGAAGCGGGCAAAGCCCGCCTCGGTCCCGTCGGGGCTGAGCGCCTCGGCGATGACCGCACAGGCATCGTTGCCCGACAGCACGACGATCCCGCGCAACAGATCCTCGACCCGCACCCGGTCGCGGGTGTTGAGAAACATCGTCGAGCCGCCATAGCTCATCGCGTGTTCCGACACGGGCAGCCGGTCATCGAGTCCCAGCCGCCCGTCGCGCACCGCCTCGAAGGCGACGTAGAGCGTCATCAGCTTGGACATCGACGCAGGCGGCAGCGGCTCGTCGGCATTCTTGTTCAGCAGAACCGTGCCCGTGGTCACGTCAATGACATAGGCCCCGCGCGCGCTTGTCTCAAAGGCGGTGGCGGGCGTGGCCAGAACCGGCACGAGCGCGGCCAGCATCAGGATCCAGTGGCGCAGCATTCTTGGGGCCCTCCTCGGTCAGTTGGTGACGGAATAGGTATCGGCCGGACCTATCCCCTTGATTGTGCCCGGCGCGGCGATCCTTCCCTCCGCGGCGGGAACCTCCTGTGCAGGAGGGGCAAGTTCGCGGCGCAGCGCGGTGACGTCAAGCGGCGCAGGCGCGCCCGCCAGCATCCCGAGCACCGCCGCAGCATCTGACGAGACCTGAAAGGCCGGCCCGGGCAGATCGCGCTGGCGCCGGAACAGCGCACCAATCACGAAATTGCCATTGGCGGTGTTGCGGATGATCGCGCGCTCGGGGTCGGTCACTTCGGGATGCGCCACCCAGACCCCGCCGAGCGAGGGACGGCCATCCCATAGCCCCATATCGTTTTTCCAGAAGACCTGCGGGGCCTCGACATCGCGTTCCTCCAGCCCCACCCCGGATACCGCCTCGCGCGCCGTCAGTTGCCCGAAATCGACATTGCCGCTCTCGTCGCAGCCGAGCAGACCGGCCACCGCAAGAACCGTCAGCCAGCACCCGGTCCTTTTCCCACCTGTCACCCGATTCATTCTGCGCCTTTGCACCTGCGTTATCGAGAACGCGTTTCCGCCCGGTATTTTTGCGCGAACTCTATCCTCTCGAGCGCGGCGTGAAAAGCTCTCCGGTCGGCCTTGCGCGGATTTTCCCCAACAGGGCTTTGCAGAATCGCGCCGGCACGGCTAGGACGCCCCCACGCGCGGCTCGGAAGGGTGGCAGAGTGGTCGATTGCAGCGGTCTTGAAAACCGCCGATGTGCAAGCATCCGTGGGTTCGAATCCCACCCCTTCCGCCAAGTTTTTCAAGAACTTAGCTAGCGTCAGTTTCACCTCCCGCGCACCCGCTACAGGGCTGCTACATGGGTACTAATCGCGGCAGCAAGGGTACTTCCGCACAGGGCACTTGTAGCGCATTTGTAGCCCCCGCTCGTGAAAGCACCCCCGCCGCATGGCGAGGGTGCAGGACAGGTCACGCGGGTAAGGAGAAACCGCGCCCCGCCTGCGTCCGTTGGATTTAGCGGGGAACTGAACGCTATGCCCCGTCGCGGGTGACAAGTCCGCGCACTGCTACGGGTCGCATCTCCTTGGTCCGTAGCAGCTTTCCTATACCTCACCGGCGTCTGGTCCCTGCACCCCGTATCGCCGTCGCACAGGCGCAGGCGGGTCGTGTCCTCCGACCAAAACGGCTTGCCGCAGCACATGCAGTTCCGCCAGCCTACCTTCCTGACGACACGCGGCGGGAAGTATTCCAAGTCCACCAGCACCGACTCGCGCCGCTTGCCGCCGTCATAGGGCCACGGCTCCGGTTCAATGAACCCGAGCGAGTTACCCTTCGGGCGCGCGGGGCGCGCAGCCTCGGCTACAGCCGCGCTTGCCGCTGCCCTGCGGCTACCCCCTGCCTTGCCGCCGGGATCGCCCCGGTCGCGCATCTCGAGGGCGGCTTTGGCGCATGGAAAGCGGCCGGGCTGCCCTATGTGACCATCGACCCGGCCACGGGCGGCATGAAGCGGGTCGATCCGGCCGCGGGCTGACCGGCTGTCCGCTCAGTCAGGCCGCTCAGTCAGGCCGGGCCGCGCGCCGCCGCAAGGCCGCCGCGAGGGTGAGAAACCCGGGCGCGCGCGGCGAACTGCGCCGCCAGATCATCACCACCTTGCGCGGCATGGCACCGGGGGTCGGCACAAGGGCAATATCGTGCCCTTGGGTGATCCCGGCATCAATCGCCAGTTGCGGCAGAAGGGTGATCCCCAGCCCCTCCTCGACCATCGCCACCAGCGTTGCAAGGCTGGTGGCGGCAATGGGGCGACAATGGCTGAGATTGTCGCCGCGACGGGGTGGCAGGCTCACAGCGCCCGTGGTGCGATGTCGGGTGCGCTGGGCAAGAAGCTGGGGCTGGTCGTGGTTTCCGCAAAAGACGATGCGCGGGGCAGGGTGTATCGGATCGGCCAACCAGCCTTCGGCGCAGATTGTTGGTCTTAGTTTCAAACACGCCCCGAAAAGGCTGTCTGCATCTCGGAGCGGTCAATTTACGGCAGGGCGGCAGGAAGCGCACCAATACCGAAAAGCACCTCGCGGCTGAAATCTAAGGCTATCGAATCCTGATGACAAGGTTATCAATGGCTTGGAGGCCTTTGTTGGCCCTTGGAATTCGGATGCTCGACTTTTGACCTTTGACCCTGCCCTTTTCCTGTCACGCTGCGTCTCGATTGATCTGGAGGTCGATCCGAAGGCGGCGCGGCTTTTCGCGTTTGCGGCGGTGCGGGGTGAGGCGGCCTTGGTCCACAAGGGGGCCGCGCTGGAGCCTGCGCTGGATCGGTTGGAGGCGTTCTGCGACGGGGCGGCGCATCTGGTGGGACACAACATCCTGCGCCATGACCTGCCGCATCTGGTGGCCAACCGGGCGCGGTTCGCGGGGTTGGGGGCGGCGGCGATTGATACGTTGTGGCTGAACCCCTTGGCTTTTCCGCGTAATCCCTATCACCATCTGGTCAAGCATTATCAGGACGGACGGCTGCAGGTCGGGCATGTGAATGATCCCGAACAGGATGCCCGGCTGGCGTTGCAGGTGCTGGCGGATCAGATCGCGGCTTTTGCTCGGCTGGGTCAGGAGATGCCCGAAGCGCTGTTGGCCTATCACCACCTGACGACGCGGGGCGAAGCCTCGGCCGGGTTCGGTGCGCTGTTCCAATCCCTGCGCGGCGCAGCACCGGGCGAGGCCGCTGCGCATGGCGCCATCCGCCGCTTGCTGGACGGCCGCGCCTGCAATCATCGGTTGGAGCAGACGCTGGGACGCCTCTCTGATCCGCGCAACGGCTGGCCGATGGCCTATGCGCTGTCGTGGATTTCGGTTGCGGGCGGGGACTCGGTCATGCCGCCCTGGGTGCGGCTGCAGTTCCCGCAGGCAGGGCTGATCGTGCGGCATCTGCGCGATACCAACTGTGGCGATCCCGCCTGCGGCTGGTGCGGGGAAAAGAACAACCCCAATGCCGCGCTGGAACGCTGGTTCGGCTTTCCGACCTTTCGCCCGCAACCCGTCGATGACATGGGCCGTCCCTTGCAGGAACGCATCGTGGCCGAGGCGATGGCGGGGAAATCCGTGCTGGGCATCCTGCCCACCGGGACCGGAAAATCCATTTGCTACCAGATCCCGGCGCTGTCGCGGTTCGACAAGACGGGCGCGCTGACGGTGGTGATCTCGCCGCTGGTCGCGCTGATGGCCGATCAGGTGCAGGGGCTGGCGCGGGCGGGGATTTCCAGTGCGGTCACGGTGAACGGGATGCTGTCGCTGCCCGAACGCCATGACGCGCTGGAGAAGGTGCGAATGGGCGATGCGGCGATCTTGCTGATCTCGCCCGAACAGTTGCGATCACCGTCGATCCGCACGGTGCTGCAACAGCGAGAGGTCGGGCTGTGGGTGCTGGACGAGGCGCATTGCATCAGTAAATGGGGCCATGATTTCCGCCCCGATTACCGTTATGTCAGCCGCTTCATCAAGGAATTCTCGGGCGACAGCCCAGCGCCCGTGTTGTGCCTGACCGCCACGGCCAAGCCCGAGGTTGTGCGCGACATCCGCGACCACTTCCAGACCCGCCTTGGGGTAGACCTGATGCTTCTGGATGGCGGGGCGGTGCGCACCAACCTGTCCTTCGCCGTGCTGCCCACGCAGAAGGCCACCAAGCTGACCGATATCCTGTCGGCGATCGAGGCGAACCTGCCGCCTGAGGGAGCATCGGGCGCTGTGGTCTATTGCGCCACGCGCGGGGTCACGGAAAAGGTGGCGGAGTTCCTGAAAGGGCAAGGGCTGGCGGCGGATTTCTTTCATGCCGGGCTGACGTCTGAGCGCAAGCGCGATGTGCAAGAGGCGTTTCGCACCGGGCAGTTGCGGGTGATCGCCGCGACCAACGCTTTCGGGATGGGCATCGACAAGCCCGATATCCGGCTGGTCGTGCATGGCGACATTCCGGGGTCTTTGGAGAATTACCTGCAAGAGGCGGGCCGTGCGGGCCGGGATCGCGCCCCCGCCAATTGCGTGCTCTTGTTCAGCCCTGAGGATGTGGAGCGGCAATTCTCGCTGTCTGCCCGCTCGCGTCTGGCAAGGCATGAGATTGGCGCGATCCTCAAGGCGCTGCGGCGCATGGAAAAGCACAAATCCGGCGAGGTGGTCGCCACGCCGGGCGAGATCGTGCGCGAGGAAAAGGATCAGGAGTTCGAGCGCGACAAGACCACCGACGACACCCGCGTGAAAACCGCCGTGGCCTGGCTGGAGGAGGCCACGCTGCTGAGCCGCGAGGAAAACCGGGTGCAGGTGTTCCCGTCGTCGCTCCGCATCCGCTCGGTCGATGAGGCGGCGGCGATCCTGACCCGGGCACAGATCACCGGGGTCCGGCGCACGCAACTGATGGATCTTGTGCGCCATGTGATGAATGCGCCTGTCGATGCCGGGGTTTCGACGGATGACTTGACGGGCGCCTGCGGGTTGTCGGGCCGGGAGTTGCACCGGGCTTTCGCCGATCTTGAGGTGCTGGGGATCGCCAGCAACGACACGGCCGTCACGGTCTATGTCCATCTGGGGGTCGGGGACGCCTCGGCCCGCCGTCTGGATCACGCGGCCCGGATGGAAGCC
>Ga0209643_1000977_pt1 | contig 33131 bp, 24 predicted proteins | sample AutmiccBRH37_all_FD_187383 | JGI IMG/M metagenome (GOLD analysis project Ga0209643, IMG submission 187383) | Deep subsurface microbial communities from Mt. Terri, Switzerland - Autotrophic microbial communities BRH/37_all (SPAdes) (version 2) | ecosystem: Environmental > Aquatic > Deep...
AGTCCGAAAGGAAATAACACCGATGCGGTAAATCTTGTTTCAATGACTCCATTATCAAAAGCAGCGGGATACACGCCTGTTTCTTCTCTTCCGGTTAAAAATATCGGAACGGGTATTTCTAATTATGAGTTTGAAGTAATGCCGGTCGATGATAATGATCTTGCAGGAAATAAATACACAGCAGGATTTACTTATACTAAGCGTCACGATAAAGGAAATAATAAAACCAAACTAGAATTAATCGTGCGTGATTCAGCTAAGACTACAATGAATGAATATGGTATTGAATGGATAGCAAGGAATAGGGTACAATTAATAGACTTATTAACAGGAGATTTTATTGAACCGAATCCTAAGACATATATTTCGGGTGCACGATATAATCTCAATTCAGGCTTGGCTATAAAATTAACCGATCCGGAGCCGCAGGGCGATCCTGATTTCTTGCCTAATAACGGCGATTATATGTCTGTCCATTTCGGGACTTATGTTGTTAAGAACGGTACCGATACAGTAGTATATCCACGTCAATTAGAAGCGGATAAACTTCAATCCACATCCGATGGCGTTGTATTCAAATTTAAAAAACCGGATTTGATAAAAGAGCTTTCTAAAGTGGGTGGATTGGATAATGTAAACATGACATTTACGGTCGGAGACGAGACGGCATTTACCGGTGGAAGCTATCTGATTTCTACAAATGGAAAAGGTTCGGTTGGTGATCGCGGATTTGTAAAAATATTGGTAAGAGATGGTTCACAAAATACAGTAGCTGAATTTGATTCAGTATTCACAGGCGAATCATTTACATTCAATGGAATTACAGGCAAGGTAACTTTCGATGCGGGAAAAGCTCCTTCACCGGGCAATATATTTTCTTTTACTGCCGTTAAACCTATTCCTCCGACATTAAAGGACAAATATCAATTTGAAATAAAAGGTTCTTCAATCGATAAAGAGAAACTTACTGCCGAGGCGGTAAATATTAAGGTAGTGCCGAATCCGTATATCGTTTCATCCTTATACGAACCTGAATTTGGAGAACTTAGAAGAGAGCCGCTACGTCAGATTCAATTTATTAATCTGCCGAATGAATGCACGATATATATATTCACGATCGATGCGGATTTAGTGAAGACGATATATCACAATGCGGTCAGCGGTACCGAAGCATGGGATTTAAGAAGCGAAGGCGGAAGAGAAATCTCGCCCGGAATTTATATGTATGTAGTTAAAGCAGATGGCGTGGAATTTAAAAGCCGATTTGCAATAATTAAATAGTAAAAAGTTTTGGAATAAAAATGAAAAAAATAACGACATTTTTACTTTTATTAATGATGTGCGGAATAATATCGGCACAAAATCCCAATTTGGGAACCTCGGGAGCGCAGTTCCTCGAAATACCCGCCGGCGCAAGAGCAGCGGCTATGGGAGGTGCGGTAATAGGGCTTAATGATGATGCTTCATCGGTATTCTGGAATCCGGCAGGTATAGCAAAAATCGAGAAGAATGCGGTACATTTTTCTTATATGCGCTGGTTCGATATGTTCGATTATAATGCTGCTTCGGCTGCTTTTAATATCGATGGAGTGGGCACAATTGCTGCGAGTATAGTTTTATTCTCGATGGATGAAATGGAGATTACAACCGAGAAGCAACCTAACGGTACAGGGAGATTTTTCGATGCCGCCGATGCTGCAATCGGAATCTCCTATGCAAGATTTTTGACAGATCGGTTCGCTGTGGGTGTAACGGCTAAATTAGTTACTCAAAGAATTTGGAATGAAACTGCTACCGGAATTGCTTTCGATGTAGGCACTCAATATCGATTAGATTTTCAAAATCTTACGATCGCAATGAAGATGAGTAATTTCGGTGCTGATATGAAGTTTGATGGTGAAGACTTGAATGTTGTATATGATAAAGATAATTCAGTTCCGCTTAATCGTCTTGCCCCTGCACGTCTTAATACCGATTCATATCCTCTTCCACTTTCGTTTCAAGTGGGGATTGCAATGGATATCTATAACTCGGAATTTTTCAAAATGCGAGCCGATATAGATGCCGTTCATCCAAATGATAATGTAGAGAGAATAAATTTTGGAACGGAGTTATCGTTTTTTGATCGCCTATATTTAAGAGGCGGATATAGACATAATTATGATGATGAAGGGTTGGCTTTTGGAGCAGGTGCTAATCTTCCGCTCGGTAGTACTCTTGTTAGTTTTGATTATGCTTATTCGCTTTATGATATTCTTCCAAGTATTCATAGAATTTCGGTAGGTTTCGTATTCTGAAAAATGTTTTATACATATTATTGTTTTTCTTATGTGCTGGTACTATATCGGCACAAGGTTATGTTGTTGCAGTTGGAGGTGGCTCGGAAGATAAAGGGGGGTGGAGCGATAAACCATATAAATATATTGTTGACCGTTCAATCAATAAAAAAATCATAATCATCTCGGATGATTCACCTTCGGATTCATCATGGCTGCCCAATTATTTTAAGTCTCTCGGAGCCGCAGAAGCATACAATTTTTATATCCCGACAAAAGCATTCGCCAATTTAGAAGGTACAGCCGAAATAATAAAGTCTGCCGGAGCGGTTTTTATTCGTGGCGGCGATCAATGGATTTATACAAATTTATGGAAAGGAACACTGGTCGAAGATGCAATAAGAGAAGTTTTTAATAATGGAGGTGTAGTAGGTGGAACGAGTGCAGGTGCGATGGTGCTTGGCGATCTTGTTTTTACTGCATCTCAATATAGCAGTATCGATTCAGAGGATGCTCTTAATAATCCGTTTAGTTCAGGAGTGAAATTAGAAGATGATTTTCTGAAGCTTACACCTAATGTAATTTTCGATACTCATTTTATTGAGCGGGGGCGATTTGGGAGATTAATGGCATTACTTTATAATTTCCATTACAGTTCAGGAAGAGAAATTATAGGTGTCGGCATTGACGATCGGACTGCGGTTGCGATTTCTCCCGATTTAATTGCAGAAGTAATGGGAAGCGGAACGGTTACATTTTTTCAAAAAGATGAATTGACTAATTACATCAAAACCGCTGACGGATATGTGATAGATAATTTAAAAGCTGATCTCTTGGTAGAAGGTTGGAAATGGAATATCGCGGAGAAGAAAATGTATTCGATGCCCGAGAGTGCAAAGCCATTTTCGAGCAATGTTAATGCACCTGATAATGATTTCAAGATTCTCAATCTGCCAATTAATTCTGCCTCCGATAAATTGCTTTCAGAAATTTCGAGTGAAGATAATGTTCTTATAGTTTTTGATAATAAATCGCCTCAAAGTGCAGGTATTATAAAAAATAAATTAGCTTCGGCGGGAATTAATATTGAAAGTTTTGAATTAACAACCGCATCGTTAAACGATACTAGTGAATCTGCAAAATTTTTGAAAAAAAAGAAATTAATTTTTATTACGGAATCTGCTGAAAATATGCGTCAGCTCGCAGATACAAATTACCTAGCTTCTAAATATTTAAGAGAGAGAATCACCGAAAAAAGTAATTTCTATTTTATTGGCAAAAGCGGGAAATTGGCTGGAAGTTATTTTGTCGGTAATACTGATGTGGACAAGCTTGCCGCATATAAGGGCAGAATGAATATTTATGCGGGATTAGGATTGTATGATAATGTAATAATTCAGCCCGATATTTTTAGTAATGGCGATTATGAAGAGAACTGGTCATCATCGATTCCCTTTGGATTAATGAAAGCGCGCAAGAATATCGGATTATATTTTAATGATCGTGCCGATATTAGCATCAATTCTAAGTCGATAAAAAATTCGGAAAAAACTATATGGGGAATAATTGATTTGCGTAATTCTACCTTCACCGATTCATCAAAATGGAAAATGAGTAGTTCCTCCACTCGACAGTCGGTAGCATTTGATAATCTCCGATTTTCATATTCCAAGTCGTCATATAGCTTCAATTTAGAAACACGCAGAATGGATTTTGAGAGTTCAATTGATCGTGTGAAAAATTCAGAGATACCAACCGAATATAGATTAGATCAAAATTATCCCAATCCCTTTAATCCTTCGACTAGCATTGAGTATTACATTCCGAAAGCCGGAATAGTAAAACTTGAAATATATAATTCGCTCGGACAGTTGGTGAATGTTTTGGTAGAAGACAATCAAAATAAAGGTAAATATCGAGTTACTTGGAATGGCAAAGATTCTTACGGTAACTCTCTTTCTTCGGGTGTTTATTTTTACCGATTAAAAACAAATGAATATTCTTATACAAACAAGATGTTGTTGCTTAAATAGATTCTCAATTCTTGATAAAATTGAAAATTATTTTAGGTGATGTGCAATAAAGGGAATAACAGATTTACTCGAGATATCTCACTTTTATAATTATTATATTATCTAGTGCAAAAGCAAAAAATGGATTTGAAATGAAAAAAATAATTACACTTATATTACTTCTAACGGCTGTTATTAATGCTCAATTACTCTCTCCGATTGAAAAAAGCAACTACACTAAGCTTACTTCTTACAATGAACTTTTTGATTTCGCGTATCAAACTACGTTAGTTAATTCTAATATCGAGTTAAGTCCTATAGCGGTTAGCACTAATGGATATATAATTCCTGCATTATTTATTTCAAACGATAAGTTTGGTGAAGATAAAAAAAAAGTAAGAGTAATGGTCTTTGCTCAGCAGCATGGCAATGAACAATCGGGCAAAGAAGGAATGCTTCTTTTGCTCAAAGAGATCGCATTAGGAAAACACAATAGATTTTTCGATAGGATAGATTTAATATTAATTCCGCAGGTTAATCCCGAAGGAAGCGAAACAAATATAAGAAGAAACGGAGTGGGGGCGGATCTAAACAGGAATCACTTAATCCTTACAATGCCCGAAACTATTGGTCTTCATCGAGTATTTAATAAATACCTACCTGAAGTAACTTTAGATATCCATGAATATTATCCCTATTCGGAAGAATGGGAAAAATTAGGTTACAGAAAAAATTATGATGAACAGATAGGAATCATTACCAATATAAATGTATCTCAAAAAATTAGAGACGAACAAAGAAATAATTTTCTCCCATATATATTTACTTATATGCGAACTACTGGATTTACGGCTAATGAATATCTTCTCGGCGGTCCGCCCGGAATCGAAAGAATGCGTTATAGTACCGTGGATATTGATGATGGAAGGCAGAGTCTCGGGATATTAAATTCTTTCTCACTTATTTTTGAAGGGCTTAATGGAATTGATTCGCTCAGTAATATGAAGCAAAGAGCTAATGGGCAGAAGACGGCAGTGGTGGGATTGCTTCAATATGTTTATGAAAATGCTTCTTCAATAAAATCATTGGTAGCGGAGGAGAGAGAAGTACTCATTAATGGAGAAGAAAATAAATGCGCCATTCAAATGGAACATTATTCGACTAAAGATTCTAAAGATGTTACCTTTTATTCCATAAAGACAAGGAAAGATACAGTCATAAGTGTCCCCGAATTTCATGATAAAGTAAAACCTGTTTTAGAAATTAATTCACCTGCAGGGTATTTAATTCCCAAAAATGATTCTAAGCTATATGAGTGGATGAGAAGACATAATATTGAATATATTTCTGCCGATAGTGCACGAATTAATAAGGCAAAAATTTCTTATTACGAAATTAAAGGACCGATAAAGAAAATTTTAGAAGAATCGGAAATTACTTTGCCGGAATTAGAAGAAAAATCGATTACGAATATTTCTTTAACGAATTATTACTTTCTGCCAATAAATCAATTACATAACAAAATGCTTCCATTGGCTTTAGAACCCCAATCTCAATTGGGGCTAAGCAATTACCAAGAATTTAATTATCTAAAAAAGGGGAATGAATTTTCGATACTTCGAGTGAATAATTAATGCGAAAATCTAAAGATGATCATCATCGAATGAATCTTCGTCATCGAATAGACTATCGTCGGTAAAATCGATATCATCTTCATCGAATTCATCCGGTTCTTCGATTACAGGAGCATCATCTTCGTCATTTTTAGATTTTGGGGAGACTTCGCTATCATTGACTAAAGTTTCTTCCTCGAAATAACTGCTTCGCGTGTAATTGCTATCGAGCTTATCTAAAACAAGACCGACTAATTCATTTACAAGAGCGGCTTTCATTGCCTTATCGGTTATTTTGGCAGGAGCTTCTTCACTTTCCATAAAAGCATCGGTTTCTTCATAAAGTTTTACTAATGCTTTTTTATCAAGCTTAGATAAATTAGCGGCAATGATCGATTCAATCTCTTTCATAACCGTTTGATCCCAAGTTCCTTCATCTTCCATCTGAGCTTGAAGCGAAGCCCAAATTGTAATTTTCTTCTGTCCGGGTGCGGGTTGTTTTTTCAGTATTGCAACAATATCAGCGACAGTCTTTTTTAACGGCATAACTACTAAATCTCCATTCTTTTCTTTTGAACCAACTAAATTAAAAAATTTTTTATAAAACAAAAGTTAAATATTTTTCCTATACTCCAAAATTACCGTTTCGGGGAGCTTCCCATTACAAATTTTAAGATGCCTCCCTCGATAATATCATCATGATTGATATTATAATTATCGATTGTTTTTCCATTTAATTCAACTGACTGAATATAAATATTTTCTTTTAATTTTCTATCTGCAATAATAGTAAAAATTTTACCATTTGAAAGTGCGATTTCAGCTTTATCAAATAATGGAGTCCCGATGCTATATTTTTGATTAGCCGGATTTACAGGATAGAAACCGAGAGCAGAAAAGATGTACCAAGCAGACATCTGACCGCAATCTTCATTACCTGAAAGTCCTTCGGGCTTGTCGCTATAAAGCGTTGTGATTATTTTGTTGATTATTCTCTGCGTTTTCCATGGAGTGTCGCAATAATTATAAAGATAAGCTATATGATGGCTCGGCTCATTTCCATGGGCGTATTGACCGATCAAGCCCGAGATATCGGAAGATGCATTCTCTCCATCAATTTTGGAATCAATTGTGAAAAGAGAATCGAGTTTCTCATCGAAGGCAACTTTACTACCGATTAGATTTATAAGTCCCGGAATATCATGCGGTGCAAACCAACTATACTGCCACGCATTACCCTCGGTAAAAATATCATCGCGGTGATTAGAATATCGAGGATTAAATGGCTCTTTCCATTTTCCATCTGAATTTTTACCGCGCATAAACTTAAGCGAAGAATCGAAAAAGTTTTTATAGTTATTTGAACGACTTAAAAAATAATTATAGTCTTTATCTTTATTGAGATGTTTAGCAATTTGAGCAATGCACCAATCATCATAAGCATATTCCAAACCTTTCGAGACTGATTCATTCTCTTTATCGGAAGGAATGTAGCCTAGTTCTTTCCAATATTTTAGACCTAGTTTATCTTGCATAGCACTTTTTTTCATAGCTTCATAAGCAAGATTAATATCGAATCCATTAAAACCTTTTAGTATTGCATCAGTAATTACGGGGATTGCGTGATAACCAATCATAGTGCCGGTTTCATTGCCCATCAGTTCCCATACAGGAAGCAGACCTGTCTCTTTATAATGTCCGAGCATCGAATTGATAAAGTCGTTTATTCTATCCGGAATTATTAATGTAAAGAGCGGGTGTGCGGCACGGAAAGTATCCCAAAGAGAAAAAATTGTATATCTATTATATCCATTAGTGTTGTGTGTGGAACCATTAGCGGCTTTGTAATTTCCAACAACATCGCTATAAAGCGAAGGGGCGATTAGCGAATGATAGAGTGCTGTATAAAAAGTTCTTTTTGCAGATTCATCATCTGTTGTAATTTTAATTTTCTGAAGTTCGCTTTCCCAAAGAATATTAGCGTGATTGACGACTGCTTCAAAATTCCAATTGAATTTATCAGTAAGAAAATTCTTTTTTGCTCCTTCGATGCTTGCCGACGAGACAGCCGTTTTTACAAGTATCGTATCATTAGCGTTGGTATTATATTTTAGTAAGAGGCGGAGTTTTTTACCATGTGCTTCTTTCTTATGTGCTATGCCATAGTGTGTATTACTAGCTTTGACTTGCTTACCGGTTATCTCTTTATGAGATATTCCTTTTTTATTTAATACACCGGAATTTGCTTCATCTGTTTTTACTTCAACCGTATTCTGACTAACCGATTTTTCTCCACCCGCACTACCCAATTTCATCCCCTCAGGGTTGATAGAAATTTCTTTGTCCGAGGATAAAATAAAAGAAGAGAACGGTCTTGAAAAATGGGTAGTGAAATAAACCTTTTGATCGGTCGCCCACCCTTTAGAAAATCGATAGCCCGAAATTGTTGTATCATTTTCTATTCTTATATAAGTATCGGTAGGGCTATCCCAATTAATTGCAAAACCTAAATCAAGCATTATATAAGCATTTTCTGCTTGAGGAAAAGTATATTTTTGAATCCCGGTGCGTTCGGTGGCGGTTAATTCAACTTTTATTTTTGACTCTTCTAATTGAACGGAATAATATCCTGCGGATGCAGTTTCATTGCTGTGTGAAAATTTGGATTGAACTTTTTCGGGGAGTGATACAGATGTTAATTCCTTCTCGGAAATAAAGGGGATAAACGAAATATCGCAAAGATCGCCTATTCCCGTTCCGCTTAAATGTGTGTGCGAAAATCCCGTAATGAGCGAATCGGAATAATTATAACCGGAGCACCAATCCCAACCGCTTCGTCCGTTATCGGGACTAAGTTGGATCATCCCGAAAGGTGTTACTGCACCGGGGAATGTATGCCCGTGTCCGGCCGTACCGATGAAAGGATCGATATATTTTGTTAATCCTTGTTTATAAGAATTATTTGTTTGTGCTTGTAATGTCGCTGCTATTATTAGCACTACTAGCAGTATTTTTTTCATAGTAATCATCCCTTTAAAAGCATCGGATAATCATTATGAATTTTTATAATGAGTTCACCGAATAATGTATTAGCCCAAGCGAACCAAGAGCGCGAGAACTTTTCAGGATTATTTTTATTGAAAGATTCGTGCATAAATCCGGTATTAGCATGTGTGGTTTTAAGAGTGTGAAGACATTTTTTAATCTCTTCTTTGCTATCGGAAGTAAGTGCTTGCATAATAATTGAGAGATGCCAAATTTGATCAACTCCCGCATGCGGTCCTCCGATTCCTTCACCTGCGCTCCCTTTAAAAAAATAGGGATTCGATTCACTTAATAAAAATTTGCGTGTGTTTTTATAAAGAGGATTTTCTTTCTCGATTGCATCAAGGTAGGGAAGCGAGAGTAAACTCGGTATATTGGCATCATCCATAAATAGTTGATTGCCATATCCATCGACTTCATAAGGGATTATTTTACCAAAATTAAGATGATCCGAATAGGCGAATTTATTTAATGCTTTTTCCACTTCATCTGCAAGTAGGGAGCATTCATTCGCAAATGATTTATCATTCTTTACTTTTATTAATATTTCTGCGAGTTGCCTCAGAGAAACTACCGCAAAATAATTTGATGGAATAAGGAAAGAGAAAATAGTAGCATCATCGGAGGGACGGAAGATAGATACAATTAATCCTACTGGTACGATTGGATTTCCATATCCGCCGCCTGCTACTGTATCGGATTGCCATCCCGTTACTCTTTGGAATTTATATGGTGATTTTTGATTGCCCTCTTTTCGCTGCTGTTCTTTGAAAGTCTTTAGAACGAGCTTCATAGCATTATACCATTCATCATTAAATGGAGAAGAGTCGCTTGTGGTTTTCCAATAATTATATGATAAGCGAATTGGATAACAGAGCGAATCGATTTCCCATTTTCTTTCGTGAAGTTCCGGTTTCATATCCGTCAGATCGCTCATCCATTCAGAATGTCCCGGACCGTCATTAAAGGCATTTGCATAAGGATCAATTAGGATACATTTTGCCTGTCTATTAATTACGCCTGCAATAAGATCCTTTAATTTTTTGTCTTCTTTTGTTAAAGGGAGATAAGGAAAAACTTGTGCAGTGGAATCTCGAAGCCACATAGCATTTATATCACCCGTAATTACAAACGTATCGGGTTTGCCATCTATATATTTAAAAGTTACCGTGGTATCGAGTGTATTAGGGAAGCAATTCTCGAACATCCAAGCAAGCTCATCATCTGAAATGTCTTTTTTAATCTCGGCGATTTTAGCTTCTACTGCCTCGCTGGTGAATTTTCTTTCTGATAAAGGAGGACGTTTGCTAATAAAGTCTGAGGCAGGGGATAAAAGAGAATTCGGCATTGCAGTTTTCCGCATTCTATCGTGAATAAAATCATTGCTTAGTCCAATAGCAAGAGTGTTTCCTGATATTGCTAGTCCTGCTGCTGCAAGTCCGCCTGCTTTAATAAAATCTCTTCTCGATGGCATAAAATGTCCTATACGTAATTAGTCGGATTAGTTATTAAGAAAATTACACATTCTAAGATAAAAGTGAAATTATTTTATTTTCAGAGATGAGGAGCGCGGGCTATTTAAATGAATATTTCAAAGAAGTAATCTTAAGAATATTCATGAAATATAGAGTTATTTCCTATTTGTATATTTCATTTCTGCCGCTTCATTTTGAATTCCAACACCATGCATAGCTTGCCTCCACTGTTTTACCAATAGTTGTAACTTTCAATTTGGCATCAATTAAATCAAGGAACATTACCAATATTCACAGTGATAAATATTATTAAATTGAGTAAATTAGTTAATTATAAAAAAATGCCCCCGTAGCTCAGTGGATAGAGCATTGGTCTCCGAAGCCATGCGCGCAGGTTCGATTCCCGCCGGGGGTACAAACTGAATTTTTCTATTTTTATTTGATTCTATTTGAGTTTATGCCATATTAAAAATATGGCAGGTCAAAAATAAATCCATTAAACTCTCTTAAAATAGAATATAAAGGCAAATTATCCGCTAATAACCTGTTTTAAAAGAGGAAATCGTTAAAAATCTTCAAGTTCGATAGAAAGTCCTTTTTTATATATTCAAAAATGTTCTTATACTTACAGATTAATTTTTATTTTATTTGGACATTAGTATGGGATATATCAGAATTAAGAAAGGTTTAGACCTGCCATTAACCGGTAAGCCAAAACAAGAATTATCCGAAACAAAACTTCCCAAACGTGTTGCTCTTATCGGATCAGACTATGTCGGTCTTAAACCGACTATGAATGTTGCCGAGGGCGATATCGTTAAATTAGGTGATCTCCTTTTCACCGATAAAAAAATAGAAGGGGTAAAATATACTTCACCCGGTTCCGGTAAGGTTATTCAAATCAATCGAGGCGAAAAAAGAGTTTTTAATTCGCTCGTGATTGAACTCTCCGGTAATGATGAAAATAAATATAAGTCATATTCCGAAAAAGAACTTAGCAATCTGAGCGTAGATCAGGTAAAGGAATTATTAATCGATTCCGGTGCGTGGACATCATTGAGAACACGTCCATTCAGTAAGGTTGCCAGTCCGAAAAACACACCCCACTCCATTTTCGTTACTGCAATGGATACTAATCCATTAGCTCCTTCGGTTGAGAAAATATTAGAGGGCAATGAGAATCATTTCAAAAATGGTTTAACGGTAATTTCTAAGCTTACGAACGGGAAAGTGTTCCTATGCAAAGCTAAGGATGCTAAGATTCCTGCTCCGGACTTAACTCAATTATTCGTTGAGGAATTTGAGGGTCCGCACCCTGCGGGACTTGTAGGAACACATATTCATTTCCTTGATCCGGTAGGGAGACAAAAAACAGTTTGGCATTTAAATGCCCAAGATGTTGTGGCAATCGGATATCTCTTTACCACAGGCTCTATAATGACCGAAAGAATTGTAGCTCTCTCGGGAAGTGCATTTAAGAATCCAAGATTAATAAAGACAAGAACAGGCGCAGCAATTGCCGACATTATAGATGGCGAATTAAATGCAGGTGATAATAGATTAATTTCAGGTTCAGTTTTATCAGGATATAAAGCCGATGGTGATTTTGGATATCTTGGAAAATATGATCAGCAGATCTCTGCAATTCCGGAAAATAAAGAGCGTGTACTTTTCGGATGGGCATCTTTAGGTTCTAATCTCTATTCAATGAAAAATGTTGTTATCTCAAAATTGTTTCCTAATAAAAAAATTGAATTTGATACCGCCCTCAATGGAGGTAAAAGAGCAATTGTTCCTAGTGGCAATTTTGAAGCGGTCATTCCTCTCGATATTATTCCGACATACCTATTTAGAGCAATGGCAGTAAATGATGTAGAGGAAGCCGAAAAACTTGGTCTATTAGAATTAGATGAAGAAGATTTGGCATTAGCTACTTTCTCTTGTCCATCGAAATTAGAATATGGACCAATGCTAAGAGAAAATTTATCAATTATTGAAAAGGAAGGTTAATTAAGTGAAATTCTTAAGAACTTTTTTAGATAATCAGGAGAAGTATTTTCATAAGGGAGCGAAATTAGAAAAATTATATCCTCTTTATGAAGCGATTGATACCTTCTTATATACATCCGGGAGCGTTACTTCCAAGGCATCACACGTAAGGGATGCAATGGACTTAAAACGAATGATGCTGATGGTTGTAATTGCGTTAGTACCAGCAGTTATAATGGCACTTTTTAATACAGGTTATCAAGCAAATCTCGGGTTAAAAGAACTTGGTTTGGCTACTTCGCCACATTGGCAATCACAAGTAGTGGAATGGCTTGGCTTAGGACATGATCCTAATAGCTGGCTTGCAAATATGGTTTTCGGTGCTCTTTATTTCTTCCCTGTATATATAGTTACTTTGGCAGTGGGTGGATTTTGGGAAGTACTTTTCGCTGTGATTCGAAAACATGAAATTAATGAAGGATTTTTTGTTACATCTCTTTTGTTCCCATTAATATTGCCTCCAAACATTCCTTACTGGCAGGTAGCAATAGGAATTTCTTTCGGCGTTGTAGTTGGAAAAGAGATTTTTGGCGGTGTAGGAATGAATATTTTGAACCCTGCATTAACAGCAAGAGCATTTTTATTCTTCGCTTATCCTGCGCAAATTTCGGGAGATAAGGTGTGGGTGGCTGTTGATGGTTTAAGTAAAGCAACACCTTTAGCTCAATTCGCTGATCCGGTTGTTACGATTGCCCATGGAACCTATTCATTGTGGGATTCGTTTATCGGTTTAATTCCTGGCTCGATGGGAGAAACATCTGCTTTGGCATGTTTGATCGGCGCAATTATTTTAATTGTCTCCAAGGTCGGTTCTTGGCGAATAATGGTAAGCATTTTATTAGGAACGGTTTTCACCGTACTTCTATTTAATGTAATAGGAAGTTCGACTAATCCAATGTTTCAAGTTCCATTTTATTATCATTTTGTTTTAGGTGGATTTGCATTTGGAGCTGTATTTATGGCAACTGACCCGGTATCAGCTACATTTACTGATCAAGGAAAATGGATATATGGATTTTTAATAGGTGTAATGGTAATCTTAGTAAGAGTAGTGAATCCGGCATTTCCTGAAGGAATGATGCTTGCGATCTTATTTATGAACGTATTTGCACCAATAATAGATAAGATATTTATAAACAAAAATATTAAGAGGAGGCTGGCAAGAAATGTCGTCTGATAGCACAAAAAAAACAGTTTTGGTTGCTGCCGGTGTATGCTTCGTCTGCGCGATTTTAGTATCGTCAACGACTGTATCGCTCGCCCCTAAACAGGCAGTAAATAAAACTCTCGATAGAATTCAAAATATTTTAGCGGCGGGAGACGTTGAAGCTAATAATCAAGACCCACAGTTAATTTATAAAGAAAAAATTAAACCGGTTTTAATAGAAGTTGAATCGGGAAGAATCCTTGATAAAAGCGAATATACGGCTGACTTAAATCCAGAAAAATTCGATATCAAGAAAATGGTAAATATTTCCGAATTTACTTATCAAATTCCATCTTCTGAAGATAAGGCAGGTATTAAGAAAAGACCGAAATATATGGTGATCTATGAAGTAATAGGTGAGAATGAAGGTGTAGAGAAATATATTTTTCCTATTTATGGCAAAGGTCTTTGGTCAACTTTATATGGATTTATCTCCTTAGATAAAGAATTAAAGGTAGTAAAAGGAATTACATTCTATGAGCATGGAGAAACTCCGGGTCTCGGCGGTGAAGTGGATAACCCTAACTGGAAGGAAACTTGGAAAGGGAAAAAAGCTTTCAATGAAGATGGGAAAGTGATAATTCAAGTGATTAAAGGTAAAGTGGATCAAGGCTCTCCTCAAGCAGAACATCAGATCGATGGATTATCGGGTTCTACTCTTACAACTCGCGGTGTGGATAACTTAGTAAGATATTGGTTAAGCGAAAATGGTTACGGACCATTCCTAAAATCTATGAGAGAGGGAGGCAACCATGAAAAAATATAAAGAGGTTTTACTCGATCCGATATTTAATAATAATCCGATTGCACTTCAGATTCTTGGAATCTGCTCGGCATTGGCTGTTACATCCAAATTAGAAACTGCAGTAGTTATGTCCCTCGCAGTTACATTTGTTACCGCCTTGTCTAATTTTTCTGTAAGTTTAATCAGAAAAATTATTCCAAGCAGCATTAGAATTTTAGTTGAAATGACAATTATTGCATCGCTTGTAATTATAGCAGATCAGTTGATTAAAGCTTATGCATTTGATGTAAGTAAGCAGCTTTCAGTTTATGTGGGATTGATTATTACGAACTGTATTGTAATGGGAAGAGCGGAAGCTTATGCTCTCCAAAATCCTCCCGTACAAAGTTTTGTAGATGGAATCGGTAATGGACTCGGATATTCATTTGTATTATTATTTGTAGGATTTTTTAGAGAATTATTAGGTTCGGGAAAATTATTAGGTTTTTCGATATTACCATTAACCACCGAAGGTGGCTGGTATATGTCTAATGGTCTTATGGTTCTAGCTCCGAGTGCATTTTTTATTATTGGATTTTTAATCTGGGGAATCCGCGCTTGGAAACCAGAACAGAATGAGGAGGATTAAGAATGTTTGAACATTATTTAAGTCTTTTTATTAAATCGATTTTTATCGAAAATATGGCGTTAGCATTCTTTCTTGGAATGTGTACTTTTCTTGCCGTATCTAAAAGAGTTGAAACCTCTATTGGTCTTGGTATTGCAGTTATAGTTGTCCAAACTATAACTGTACCAATAAACAACCTTTTATATCAGAATGTATTGAAAGAGGGAGCATTAGCTTGGGCAGGTCTTCCGGGACTTGATCTCTCATTCCTTGGTTTAATTACATATATCGGTACAATCGCAGCAATGGTACAGATTTTAGAGATGGTATTGGATAAATACGTTCCAAGTTTATATAACGCATTAGGGATTTTCCTTCCATTAATTACCGTAAACTGTGCAATTCTTGCAGGTACTTTATTCATGGTGGAAAGGGATTATATGTTTGGCGAAAGTGTGGTTTATGGTGTTGGTTCAGGCACCGGTTGGGCATTAGCTATAATTGCACTTGCAGGAATTAGAGAAAAAATGAAATATAGCAATGTTCCAAAAGGATTAAGGGGTTTGGGAATTACTTTTATTACAGCCGGCTTGATGGCAATCGCTTTCATGCTATTTTCCGGTATTCAATTATAAGGAATTATTAATGGACGGTTTAAGTATCGTACTCATTGGCGTTGTAATGTTTACTTTGATTGTGTTACTCTTAGTAGCCATTATTCTATTTGCAAAATCGAAATTAGTGTCTTCAGGTTCTGTTACAATTAATATTAATGATGATCCTAATAAAGCATTAAAAGTGCCTATTGGTGGAAAATTATTAAACGTACTTGCGGATCAAAATATTTATTTACCATCAGCATGCGGTGGCGGCGGAACATGCGGCGAATGCAAATGCAAAGTGGTAGATGGAGGCGGAGACGTTCTCCCGACAGAAAAAACTAAGCTTAACAGAAAACAGATAAGAGAGCATTACAGATTATCATGTCAGGTACCCGTAAAGACTGATTTAAAAATTGTAGTTCCTGCTGAAGTATTTGATATTAAAAAATGGGAATGTACAGTTAAATCTAATCATAACGTAGCTACTTTTATCAAAGAATTGGTTCTTACTTTACCTGAAGGAGAAGCAGTTGATTTCAGAGCGGGCGGTTATATCCAGATCGAAGCTCCCGAGCATGTAGTCAATTATTCTGATTTCGCAATCGAAGAAGAATATAAAGATGCATGGGATCATTTTAATTTATGGAAATATAAATCGGTAGTGGATGAACCGGTCGTAAGAGCATATTCAATGGCGAGTTATCCTGAAGAAAAGGGGATAATAATGTTAAACGTAAGAATAGCATCACCTCCTCCAAATATGCCTGATGTTCCTCCGGGAAAAATGTCTTCATTTATCTTTAATTTGAAGCCCGGTGATAAGGTAATAATCTCCGGTCCTTATGGAGAATTTTTTGCCAAAAAGACAAATGCAGAGATGGTATTTATAGGCGGTGGCGCCGGTATGGCTCCGATGCGCTCTCATATTTTTGATCAATTAAAGAGAATTGATACTAAGAGAAAGATGACTTTCTGGTATGGAGCAAGAAGTCTTAGAGAAATTTTCTACAAAGAAGAATTTGATAAACTTGCCGAAGAGCATCCTAATTTTACATGGCATATTGCACTTTCTGAACCATTGCCGGATGATAATTGGACGGGACTTACCGGATTTATCCATCAGGTGCTTCATGACGAATATCTAAAGAAACATCCGGCACCCGAGGATTGCGAATATTATTTGTGCGGACCTCCAATGATGAATGCGGCTGTTCTCAAAATGTTAGATAATCTTGGTGTTGAAAAAGATAATATAATGTTAGACGATTTCGGCGGTTAAGAATAAGGAAAATTTATTAGCCCATGCATCTGCATGGGCTTTTATATATATACAATGAAAAAACAACTTAAAAATCTCTTCCTCCTTCCACTGCTTTTCTTTTTTATCTCTTGTTCTATTCAAGATAACAGTAAGGAGCTATTCACTTTTTCGGGTCCTACTATGGGAACGACCTACACAATTAAGATTGTGGAAGATTCTTCTGTGGCTAAAAATTCACTTAAGACAATAAAGGCAGAAGTGGATTCGGTATTAAAGGAGGTTAATAGGCAGATGTCCACCTATATACCAACATCCGAAATTTCAGTATTGAATAATGAGAAAAAAAATAAATGGGTAACAATTTCGCCGGATTTTGCGTATGTTTTAAGCAAGTCGATTGAAATGGGGAAGGAATCCGAAGGAGCGTTAGATATAACAGTCGGACCGCTAGTGAATCTATGGGGATTCGGACCAAAAGAGCATGAAAGAATAATCCCGCCCGATAGTGAAATTATTAAAACGATGGAATTAACGGGACTCGATAAAATTGAAGTGCAACTCAATCCTCCTTCGGCATTGAAAAAGATTGACGAAATCTATTGCGATCTTTCGGCAACAGCAAAGGGGTTTGGAGTAGATAAGGTAGCAGAATATCTTCATAGCAAGGGTTATAAGAATTTTTTAGTAGAAATTGGCGGTGAATTAAATGCAAGAGGATTGAACCATAAAGGAGAGAAATGGCTTGTAGGAATCTCAACCCCCGATCATTCCGGAAGAGTTGAATACGCAATTGGTTTAAATAATTATGCAATGGCAACATCTGGCGATTATTGGAATTATTTCGAGGAGAACGGTGTAAGATATTCGCATACTATTGATCCTCGCACCGGAAAGCCGATTACACATAAATTAGCGTCTGTAACGGTACTTGATTCTACATGCTTAATGGCAGATGGATTAGCTACCGCAATTAACGTAATGGGACCCGAAAAAGGATTAGAATTTGCTACAAAACGAAACCTTGCCATTTATATGATTGTAAGAAAGGGAGAAGGGTTTTATATCAAAAAATCACCAAAGTTCATTGAATTTTATGATGAAAAGGAAAAGGAATAATGGCACAGTTTATAGGTTTAATAGTATTTTTTATTATTGCTACAATTGGAATGACTTTAGCACTCCATTTCAGTAAATATAAAAAAAGAGGCGATGCAGGTTGCTGCGGTGGCGGACATTGCGATTCTAATGGTAAGCATGATGGTAATCATTCCTGTTATAGCAAGGGTTCTAAGTTCGTAGATGACTATAATAAAAAGGTATGATTTTATTATAATTCTCAATAGATTTAAGTGTGTGTGTGAAAATTTTTAGGAATTGCAAAAATGACAGATATAAAAAAGTTTACTCTATTGGAAGTATTTAACCAATCAACAACCCGATTTCCCGATAATCAATTTATTTCTTTTGTCGAAACTCAGAGATATACTTATCACAGTTTCAAGGAGAAAGTTAAGTCGGTATCGGATTTTTTGAAGAACGAGGGTGTAATAGCCGGAGACCGAGTTGCGATATTAAGTGAGAATCAACCTAATTGGGGCGTTGCTTATTTCGCTATTACTATTCTGGGTGCTGTTGCAGTACCTATAATGACTGAATTTCATTCAACCGAAATTGCTCATATCTTAAAGCATTCTGAATGTAAATTAATTTTCGTTTCAGGAAAATATTATTATAAAATAGAAGATATCGAAAATGATTTTTTGAGCTCTGTTGTGCTAGTGGATGATTTTTCGGTAGTTCCATTACACACTAAATCAGATATAATTAAGGAAGTGATTTCCGGTTCAAGAAAAGAATTTGCCAAGATAAAAGAAGCAGCAATGAAATTTGTTGGATTGCTTCCGGGTCAAGTGGAGGAAGATAATCTTGCTGCAATATTATATACATCGGGCACGACAGGTCATTCAAAAGGTGTAATGTTAACTCATAAAAATATTGTATCGGATGCACTTTCCACACTTGATATGATCGATCTACATGAAAAGGATAGAATGCTTTCAATACTTCCTTTATTTCATACAATGGAAACAACACTCGGGCTTATTACACCGATGATTGTAGGCGCATCAGTAACATACTTAGATAAGCCACCAACCGCTGCTGCACTACTTCCTGCATTACTAAAAGTCAAGCCGACTGTTATGCTTTCGGTTCCTTTGGTAATAGAAAAAATTTATCGTAATAAAGTTCTCCCTGAATTTAATAAGAAAGCAATTTTAAGAGGTTTGTATAAAATACCTACGATAAGGAAGAAATTAAATAAAGTAGCAGGTAAGAAATTGCTTCAAACATTCGGCGGTCAGCTAAAAATGTTCTGTATCGGCGGAGCGAAATTAGCTTCGGATGTAGAACGATTTTTAAAAGAAGCTGAATTTCCTTATGCAATCGGATATGGACTTACGGAGACTTCGCCACTTATAACCGGTACAGACCAAACTGGGGTGCGATTCCGTGCTGCCGGTAAAGCAATGCTTTGGATGGAAGTGAAGATCGATAATCCTGATCCTAAAAATGGTGAAGGGGAAATACTGCTTAAAGGTCCGAATGTAATGAAAGGTTATTACAAAGATCCTGTAAAGACTAAAGAGATTTTTACGGAAGACGGATGGTTTAGAAGTGGGGATTTAGGAGTTCTTGATAAAGATGGCTTCTTGTATATAATGGGAAGATCAAAGAATGTGATTATCGGGTCGAATGGAAAAAATATTTATCCGGAAGAATTAGAAGCTATAATAAATGAATTCCCGTTTGTTCAAGAAACCATTGTCGTTGAAAGAAATTCTCTTTTGGTTGCAAAGGTATATTTGAATAATGAAGAAATTGATCAAGTATATAAAGTTCAGAAAATGAGTGAACACGAAGCAAGAGAATTAGTTTCTAAAATACTTGCAGAATTATTAGTTCAGGTAAATGAAAGAGTGAATACATTCTCTAAGATTAATAAAATAATTGAACAGCCGGAACCATTCGAAAAAACACCCACTCAGAAAATCAAACGATATCTATACGCTGATTAATAATAGCTATAATTTTCTATGGTATGTCGGGAATCCCGACATACCTTTGTTTTCTTATAGTTAATTGTTTGACGTTTACTGCATTCCGATTCGATTTTTATATATCTTTCCTTAGATTTGTATATCACATAAGGATTTTAACGACATGAAAAAAGCATATCTATTAATTTCAATTCTATTAATCACTCTTATGGCTTGCTCTACAATGAAAGAGATCAAAGAAAATCAATCACAAATTGCAATCATACCAAAACCCGTTTCGGTAGTAGCTCACGAAGGGCAATTCGTCCTGGATAAAAAAACTTCGCTTGAATTTAATGCAAGCGATAAAGAGTTGCTCAATATAGCGGAATATTTTAATTCGATTTTGATGAAGAGTGCCGGTTTTCAATTACAAATCAATGGGAATGGAGGCAATATAATAATCCTGAAATTAGCTAGTGAAAAACTAGGAAAAGAGGGATATGAAATCAACGTAACCGATGATGAAGTAGTTATTAAAGCGAATGATTATCCGGGAATTTTTTACGGAGTTGAATCATTGCTTCAATTACTTCCTCCGGAAATTTATAGCAAAACCAAAGTTTCGGGTATTCAATGGACAATCCCTGCAGCAACAATAAAAGATGCTCCGAAATATCAATGGCGCGGAATGCATCTCGATGTCTCCCGTCATTTCTTTAAGACAGATGTAGTAAAACGGTATATTGATTATCTTGCTTACCATAAGTTGAATGTTTTCCATTGGCATTTAACTGACGATCAAGGTTGGAGAATAGAGATAAAAAAATATCCTAAATTGACCGAAATTGGCGGATTCAGAGTTGACCGTTCGGGAATTAATTGGAATGAAAGAGAACTTCCAAAACAGGGTGAAAAAACTCCCTATGGCGGATTTTATACTCAAGATGAGATAAAAGATGTAATCGATTATGCGGCAAAAAGATATATTACAATCGTACCCGAAATCGAAATGCCGGGACATGCATTAGCAGCATTAGCAGCTTATCCCGAACTCTCTTGTACGGGTGGACCGTTTATGGTAGCCGGTGGACAGTATTGGCCTATTACTCACATATTCTGTGCTGGTAATGACGATACTTTTACACTTTTAGAAAATGTATTGGATGAAGTAATCGCTCTATTCCCGGGAAAATATATTCATATCGGTGGAGATGAAGCTGCAAAAGATGAATGGCAAAAATGCCCAAAATGCCAAGCTCGAATAAAAGCCGAAGGATTGAAAGATGAAGTGGAATTACAAAGTTACTTCATTAAGAGAATCGAAAAATTTATTGCATCGAAAGGAAAGACACTTTTGGGATGGGATGAGATTATCGAGGGTGGACTTCCCGAAAGAGCCGCCGTAATGTCTTGGAGAGGCATGGAAGGTGGGGCTCACGCAATGAAAGAGGGGCATGACGTGGTTATGAGCCCTTATCAGTTTGTATATTTTGATTATCTACAAGGCGACAAAGAGAATGAACCCGAAGGTCCGAGAGCAGTTCTTCCTTTGGAGAAAGTATATTCATTCGAGCTGATGCCCGAAGGCATTGATAAAGATTTGCAGAAGCATCTTTTAGGGGGACAGGCGAACGTATGGACAGAATTTATTCCTACCGAAGAACGTATTGAATATATGCTATTCCCTCGTATTGCGGCACTTTCAGAATCTGTTTGGACAGTAAGCTCACAGAAAGATTATACCGACTTTATGAAGCGAATGGATACACAAAGGAAACGTTACGATGCCCTGAAAGTGGATTATGCAAAGTCTTCTTGGGGATATAAATAATAATTAAGGTTGTATGTTTTCTTAGAAGTAATTGATTAGGAAATTAAGTGCAGCGGTTTAATCCGCTGCACTATTTTTATAATATTTAATAAATTTCGGCTGCAGTGCATTATTGTTCAATTTCAAATTTACGGCAGTAAATAGACTTTACTGCCAATTTATAAAATTTGATAAACGAAAAAAATATTGCTGCATTACATTCTTTTAACTTTCACTCCGAGGAACTCTTCTAATTTATCATAGATTATTTTCTTTTCTTCATCGGAGAAGTTTTTAATCCGTGTACCGTGTGAACCGCCTTTTTTTACCATCTTCACCGAATTAGTAAGACCAAGCAATTCTACTGCTGTGGAAGTCCATGTATCATATCCGCCATAAATGAAGATAAAATTATTGGCTTTCTGCTGGACCCAATTATAAACACCTTGATTCAATTTACAGTCGTAATTTACCGATGCATCTTTAGGAACGAATAAAATATTAGAAGCACTCTTGGTTAATTTTTTCATATACTGTTTGAAATCTGTTATATCGTAACTATAATATCCTTCTTCATTATATGCCTGAACAAAAAATGAATGAAGTCCTTGAACGTCTTTCTTTGTGTACATACTAAGTCCAACTACCTTCTTAAGATGCTTATAAAGTTCGGGCGATGAAGAATTAGGAGCGGGAATATCTTCTTGCTTATGTCCCCATTGCCAAAATGAAAATGGATATTCAAGAACTTGAAATTCAAATGCAGTCTCTGCATCCACATACATATCTAAAGAATCGGTGGCAATTTCATTATTAATAAATCCCATCATTTCATCAAAGCGTTTGAAAACTTCTAACTGAAATTCTTTTATTTTTTCACGTGTTTCGTCCGAGCCGATTGAATTTAACCAATGATAAATTCGGGGGTCTTCTTGAGCAAGATTTAATGGTGCTACATAAGGAACTGAAGCATCTACATCATTAGGATAAAAATAGCTATGGTAGATAGTAGTCTGCCCGCCTTTACTGATTCCTGTATTAACCCATTTACCGGTATAAAGTTTTTTGAATGCTTCCACCACTGCATGATGATCCGCGGCTGCTTGAGCTACGGTAAGATATTTCCAATCGAAATTAGCACTATCGGGACGGGAATTATTAAAGTATCGATGTTCTACGACTATCTGATTAGAATTAAGCATTCTCGAAAGTTCATAAGGTGCTCCCGACCAAATTCCATAACCTTCGGTAACCAATAAAGTAGGACTTATAAAATTTACATTGGATACAATTAAACGCTGTGGGAAAGTAGGACCCGAAGGATTATTGTGATCTAAAAGCTGTTTGAAAATTACTTCGTAAGACTCGCTATACATTGTATCATGCTTCATTTCTTTGAAAGCGATTACTTGGGGCATTTTTTTAAGTGCATCGGCGAGCTGTCCTTGAGCTTGAAGAGAAACAAAAGAAAAAAGTATGACAAAGAGATAGATAATACGTTTTTGCATGGAATGAACTCCTAAAAAAATATTCCCTCGGCTAAGGAAAGCCGAGGGATATGAAATTAATTATACTATTAAAATTTTTTATTTCTCTTGAAGGAATGGATATCTATAATCGCGAAGAGGAATAAAGTTTTCTTTAATTGTACGAGCAGAGACCCATCTGATAAGGTTCAAATGGCTGCCAGCTTTATCATTAGTACCGCTACCGCGAGCACCGCCGAATGGCTGTTGACCAACTACCGCACCGGTCGGTTTATCATTAATATAGAAATTACCTGCCGAATGTAATAATGCTTTGCTTGCTATATCGACAGCGAATTTATCATTAGCAAAAATTGCTCCGGTAAGTGCATAAGGAGAAGTTTCATCACAGAGGGTTAATGTTTCTTCAAACTTATTATCGTCATAAACATAAAGAGTAAGTACAGGTCCGAAAATCTCTTCTTCCATCGATTTGAATTTTGGATTAGTAGTAACGATAACAGTCGGTTCAACAAAATATCCCACCGAACTATCATAATTACCGCCTACAATAATTTCGGCATCGTTAGCGTTTTTAGCATAGTCGATATATTCGGTGATTGTATCAAATGCACCTTTATCGATAACGGCATTGAAGAAATTAGTGAAATCGGTTGGGTCGCCCATTTTAATTGTTTTAATCTCTTCAACAATATATTCTTTTAATTGACCCCAGATAGATTTAGGAATATAAGCGCGTGAGGCAGCAGAGCATTTCTGTCCCTGATATTCAAACGCACCGCGAATAAGAGAAACACCAAGAGAAACCACATCAGCACTTGAATGAGCGAAAATAAAATCTTTCCCACCTGTTTCGCCTACGAGACGTGGATATGATTTATACTTAGGTAAATTATTTGCTGCTACTTTCCACATGTTTTGGAATACAGGTGTGCTTCCGGTAAAGTGAATTCCGCCGAAATGTTCTGAATCCATAACTGGGTTACCGACTTTTGAGCCGGAACCGGGGATGAAATTAATAACGCCGGCAGGCAAACCTGCTGCTTCTAATAATTTCATAATATAATAAGCTGAATAAACTGAACTTGATGCCGGTTTAAGTAAAGCTACGTTACCCATAATTGCAGGTGCGGTAGGTAGATTACCGGTAATTGATGTAAAATTGAATGGAGCTACTGCGAAAATGAACCCTTCTAAGGAACGATATTCTAAGCGATTCCATTGACCGACAGGTGAATACATCGGCTGTTCGCTATAAATTTGATTTGCATAATGAACATTAAAGCGGAAGAAATCTACAAGTTCGCATGCACTATCAATTTCTGCTTGAAATGGATTTTTACTCTGTCCGAGCATTGTAGCTGCATTAATTGTATAGCGCCATTCGGTATTAGCTAATAAATCGGCAGCTTTCAAGAATATAGCTGCTCGATCGCTAAAATCCATTCTCGACCATGCTTTATGAGCTTCCATATTCGAATCGATTGCCGAATTTACTTCCTTTTCACTTACTTTGTGATAAGTTCCGAGTTGATGCTGATGATTATGAGGCATTACACATTTATCTGTATTGCCTGTTCTAATCTCTTTTCCACCGATAATTATAGGTATATCAATCATGTTGTTTGAAAGTTCATCTAACTTAGCTTTCAAAGCTTTCTTTTCAGGTGAACCGGGTGCATAATTTCTTATCGGTTCATTCTGTGGTACGGGTGTCTTAAAGTTTGCGTTTGCCATACTCCCTTTCTCTTTTTTTGATTAAATAATACAATAAAATCCGTTATTATAATTTATACAATTTTGTTTGATAAAGCATCTTTTAAGGAAGCGATTAATAGCTCAATCATTTTTTCGTTTGAATTATAGCCCATAAGTCCGATTCTCCAAACTTTCCCTGCCAAAGTTCCGAGTCCTGCACCAATTTCGATGCTATAATCATTAAGAAGAATTTTCCTGATTACTTCTTCGTTAATGCCCTCGGGTACTTTAACCGTAATAAGATTTGGAATACGCTCTGATTCAGGTGTAAGAGGTTCGAGACCGATTGAGCTAAGTTTCTTTACCAACTGCACAGAATTTTCTTTATGTCTGCGCCAGCTATTTTCTAGTCCCTCTTCTTTAAGAATAAGCATTGCCTCATGAAGACCATAAAATGAATTAGCGGGTGCGGTATGATGATAAGCTCTTTTCTCTCCGCTCCAGTATGCCATTAATAGATTAAGATCATTGAACCAGCTTTTAATCGGCGTAGTTCTGTTTTTAATTTTTTGTAGTGCCGCATCGCTGAAAGAAATAGGAGAAAGACCGGGCATAGCCGATAGTCCTTTTTGAGAGCATGAATACACTGCATCGAGATTCCACTGCTTGGTGAGGATTTCGCAAGTACCGAGCGAAGTAACAACATCCGCAATGAGTAATGAGCCGTATCTATGTGCTATTTCGGAAATGGTTTTGATATCAGTTAATGCTCCGGTGGATGTTTCTGCATGAACTATGGCTGTGATTTTGATATCAGGGTTATTCTTAAGTGCTTCTTCAATTTTTTGTTGGTCGATAGCTCTGCCCCATTCAGCTTCTACAACAATCGGGACGCCTCCGATTTTTTCTACAATCTGTTTCATCCTTCCTGCGAAATATCCGCCGATACCGATTAAAACTTTATCTTCGGGTTCAATAAGATTGACAAGGGACGCCTCCATACCGAGCGAGCCGGGACCGGATAATGCTATTGTAGCATTGCTATCGGTTTGGAATGTGTATTGAAGCAATTGTTTAATATCATCCATAAGCTCAATAAATTGCGGATCGAGATGACCGATTGTGGGTCTTTTAAGTGCTTCTAATACTCTGGGATTAACGTTAGAAGGACCGGGTCCCATTAAAATTCTATTTTTGGGTATAAATGATTGTTCCAATATCTTTCTCCATTAATCTTCTAAATTATTTAATAGTCCGGCAGCAAGAAGAATTTTGTTTATCTCTGCTTTGCCGTTTTCATCGAGTGGTAGGAGCGGTTCGCGCGGCAGTCCGCCATAGAATCCAATTAAGTCCAACGAATATTTTAATCCCGCCACTCCGAATCGTGCAGTGATTGCTTTATTAACAGGAAGCATCCTATTCTGAATCTCGGTTGCTTCTTTTAGTTTTCCCTCTTCATATAATTTCTGTATTTCAGCGGATTCATTCGGTGCAATATTAGCAAGGGCTAAAATACCGCCGGATACACCTGAAACAAGAGCCGGAAGGAGCACTGACCCTGTCCCTACAATCACAGAAAAATTTTCATGAGTAGAACTCACGAATTCAGAAATCTGTCTGATATTCTCGGTGCTGTTTTTAATGCCCGCAATATTTGAGTGATGAGAAAGTTCTTCGACTGTATTAAGTTCGATATCCACACCCGTGAATTTTGGGACATTATAAATCAGGAGAGGGATTTTTGTTTTATCTGCCACACGACTGAAATAATTTATTAATGATTTATGCTTCATCTCCGATTTATAAAAAGAGGGAGTGAGAACGAGAGCATAATCCGCACCTCTGTCGGCACAGTCATTACTTAAAGAGATTGTCTCTTGAATCGAATCGCTTCCCGTGCCTGCAATTATTATCTTTTCCTCAGATACGTTTTGCTTAACCGTTTCTGTAAGAAGAAGTTTTTCATTTCTTGAAAGTAACACACTCTCCCCATTTGAACCCATAACAACATATCCCGCAAGGGGAGTGGTTTCCCATTTGGAGAGATTATCTTTTAGTTTATCAATCGCTATTTCATCATTAAGAAACGGGGTAGCGATTGGTGGGAAGATCCCTTTAATTTTTTTCATATTTACTCAAATATATTTTTAAGAACGAACATTACATTAGCTGGTCTCTCCGCTAATCTTCTCATATACCATGGATACCATGCAGAGCCATAGGAAATTAATACTCTTAGTGTGTATCCTTCGGCAGCAAGTTTTTTTTGCAAGGTCGGTTTAATCCCATAAAGCATCTGAAACTCGATCCGCTCTCTTTCTAAACCGATCTGTTTGCCTGATAGAATAATTTTATAAATTAATTCTTCGTCATGAGTGGCAAATATCGCACGAATCCCTTTCTCCTTTACTGCAGTTAATAATTTTTGAGAAAGTTTATAATAATTTTGATCAACTATGGCTTTATCTTGAATAGCAATATGGGGCAATTCTCTATATGCACCTTTTACTAAACGGATTTTAGGATCAAGCGGAAGGAGGTCATCTATATCACCATTTGTAAGATGTAGATATGCCTGCAAGCAGATACCGATATTAGTTAGCTCGGTTTTCATATCCTTATAGAATTTAATCGTGCGCTCTGTATAATCGCTTCCTTCCATATCGATAAAAAGATCAGAGGAAGGGAGAAGTTCTTTTACCTTAAGAGCAATCTCGCGGAAATTCTTCTTTGTCTCTTCTTCGGAGAGATCGAATCCGAGTTGAGTAAGTTTAATAGATATCTCCGTATCAAGATCATTGGTTTTTATTATATCAAGAGATTTTAGGTAATGCTCTTTAACGGCAATGCCTTCATCAAGATTAGTGATGTTTTCTCCGAGCCGAGTAAATACGGTGGGGATAGAGAGCTGCCGGAAGAGCAATGCTTCGCGAATAGCATCTTCAAGTGCCTCGCCCGGCATAAATTTCTTTAATGCGCTCTGAACGAATTTCTGTTCCGGCACGTTTTTCTTAAGCCACTCATTTTGAGAAGCCCAAAGTAATGATTCGCGAAATATGCTCACTTATGATTCTCCCTCTATTTTCCCATCGCCAATATTAGTTTTTATTAGAACAAAACTGTTCTACTTCTTCAATGGTTTTCGGGATCGGTTTACCTAGCACTCTAGAACCTGTTTTCGTTACTAAAATATCGTCTTCAATTCTGATACCGCCGAAGCCGATATATTTTTTAGCTTTTTCGTAATTAATAAATTGAGTGAATTTTCCTTCTGCTTCCCATTTATGAATTAATTCGGGAATAAAATAGATACCCGGTTCAATAGTTAGGACTGTACCCGGTTTCATCTCTTTTGCGTAACGGAGCGATTTAAGTCCGAACTGGGTCGAACGTTTTATTTTTTCATGGTAACCGGTATAGAATTCGCCAAAATTTTCCATATCATGAACATCGAGACCTAGAAGATGACCGAGACCATGGGGGAAGAAAAGAGCGTGAGCACCTTCTTTGACGATCTCTTTTACGTCCCCTTTCAAAAATCCTAATTCTTTTAAGCCGGTTGCAATAACAGCGGCAGCCCTTAGATGAACATCCTTGAAAAAGATTCCCGGTTTAACGGCTTTAATTGCTTCCATATTAGCATCAAGAACAATCTGATAAATTTCTTTTTGGCGATCGGAGAATTTCCCACTAACAGGGAACGTGCGAGTAATATCGCTTGCATAATGAAGATCAGTTTCGGTGCCCGAATCGTTTACAACTAAGTCTCCATTACGAAGAATATTAGCATGCCCGTGATTATGAAGAGTTTCGCCATGCTTAGAAAAAATTATCGGAAAGGAAAGTCCATTACCTTTTGCTGCGGCAATACCTTGGACGTATCCTGCAATTTCCTGCTCTTTGATTCCGGGAATTGTAATTTGCATAGCTGAAGTCTGCATATCATAGGAGATATCGATAGCTTTTTCGATTTCTTTAATTTCTTCGGAGGATTTAATTGTACGCTGCTCTACGATAGCTTTTATTAATTGAGGTGAAACGTAGTTATTTACTTCACCTGCTCTAATATCGAGGAGTGCCTCGAGCTTCATCATATTATCATATCGATATTGAGGAATAAAATGAACCTTCCTGCCTTGTGAAGCAGCCCTTAATAATACATCTTTTAATTCAGCGGGAGTTCCGGCTAATTTAATTCCGCTTTTAACAGCGCGTTGTGCAATAGTCGGTTGCGGTCCCATCCAAACGATATCATCAATTGTAAAATCATTTCCAAAAATTACATCTGCATTATCATCGATATCAATTACGGCAGCAAGACCCGGGAAATCGATTCCGAAATAATAGAGGAAAGTGCTATCCTGTCTGAAATGATATGTGTTATCCATATAGTTCATCGGGCTTTCATCATTGCCGAGTAGAAGAATCAATCCGCTTTTTACTTTCTTCTTTAATATTTCTCTTCTTTTTATATACACTTTTTTATCAAACATACAAACTCCTTTAATAAGATTTATGTTCAGTTCTTCTAATAATTTCATTTTGAAGATCGATGCCGAGATCGACAAAGTAATCGCTATAACCTGCAACACGAACAATCAGATCGCGATATTTTTCGGGATGTTCCTGTGCCTTACGAAGTATATCGGCATCAACAACATTGAATTGAATATGATGCCCGTCCATACTAAAATATGTACGGATTAAGGAAACGAGTTTATCGAGATTCTCTTCCCGATCGAAAATTTGTGGTGTAAATTTTTGATTGAGTAACGTTCCGCCGGTTCGGAGATGATCAATCTTAGCGGCAGATTTAATAACTGCCGTAGGTCCATGAACGTCCGCGCCCTGAACAGGTGATATCCCCTCGCTTAATGGTTCGCAAGCGAATCTTCCATCGGGCAATGCACTAGTTACACTCCCGAAATAAACATGGCATGTTGTAGGTAATAGATTTACTCTAAACTCGCCTCCTTTAATATTTTTTCTTCCGTCTATTCCCGAATAATAAATTTCAAAAACATCGCGCATTATATCATCGGCATAGTTATCATCGTTACCATATTTGGGAGTCTTGAATAAAAATTCTTCGCGCATTTCGGATGAATATGCGAAATTATTTTTTAGTGCCTCGCTCACTTCCTTCATCGAATATTTTTTCTTATCGAAGACATTGTATTTAAGCGATGAAAGAGAATCCGTTACAGAGCCGAGACCGACACCTTGAATATATGAAGAATTGTATCTTGCTCCACCGGCATTATAATCTTTCCCCTTCTTTATGCAATCATCGACTAAGATAGACATAAACGGAGCAGGCATATAATCGGCAAATATTTTTTCTATGATAAGATTGCCTTTGATTTTGATATCGAGGAAATGATGAACCTGTTTTTTGAATGCTTCTAATAATTGATCGAATGATTCAAAACTCTCCACATTCCCGCTATGGAGACCAAGCTGCTTTTCGGTTCTAAAATCATATCCATTGTTGAGCGTTAGTTCTAAAATTTTTGGCAGATTAAAATAACCCGTTAAGATGTATGCTTCTTTGCCAAATGCACCTGATTCCACGCAGCCGCTTGCTCCGCCATTTCGTGCGTCAATAATTGATTTGCCTTGACGAACTAATTCCTGAATAATAGCATCAGTATTAAATAGCGATGGCTGTCCGAAGCCCGTTTTTATTATCTTAAGTGCACGTTTGACTAATCTATCGGGATTTTTTTTACTAATCTGAACCATAGAACTTGGCTGCAATAAACGCATCTCTTCAATTACATCGAGTATAACATAGGTTAGATCATTGACTGCATCTTCACCTTTTTCATTAACTCCACCGACATTTATTAAACAAAAATCGGTATATGTATTACTCTCTTGAGCTGTAACTCCGACTTTCGGAGGAGCGGGTTGATTATTGAATTTTATCCAAAATGATTGGAGTAGTTCCTTTGCTGTATCTTCGGTTAGTAAACCGCTTTCTAAATCACGTTTATAGAATGGGTAAAGATGCCGATCCAATCTACCCGGGTTGAATGAATCCCAAGTATTAAGTTCAGTGATAACGCCAAGATGAATAAACCAATAGTATTGAAGTGCCTCCCAGAATGTTCGAGGTGCATTGGCAGGGACTCTGCTACATATACCTGCGAGCGTTTCTAATTCACTTTTTCTTGTGCTGTCTTTTTCAGAGTAAGCCGCTTCGGTCAATTTGTTTGCATATCGATTAGCGTAGGAGATGATCGCATCGGCGGCAATATGCATCGCTTTTAGTTCTTCTCTCTTGCTTAATGCTTCCGGATCATTAAAAAAATCAAGGTTTTTTATCTCCTCTTCGATTTCTGTTTTAAAATCATTCATCCCTTTTTTATAAATTTTATCATCGAGGACTGTATGACCCGGAGCGCGTTGCTCCATAAATTCGGTAAAGATACCTGCTTTATAAGCATCTCGCCATTCGAGATCTGTTTCGGCTAATATTTTATCACGAATCGATTTGCCTTCCCAAAATGGAAAAATATCAGAGATAAAAATTCCTTGAGTTTCCATACTTACTTTGAAAGAAACTTTTTCACGATTATCTAATATCTCTAAATCTTTTACGCTATGAACACAAAGCTCGGGATAAGTGGGAGTGGCCTTTGGTTCGGGACCTCTTTCGCCCACTATTAGCTCACCATCATTGATACAAAGATCTTTATTCTCAAGAAGATACTTAAATGATAATGCTCGTGTAACGGGAATTGAAAATTTTGCAATATCATTTGAGCTATAAAACTCAGTTAATAATTTTGCCCTTTCATGCGAAAGATATGGAACTGCATCAAGGGATTGAGTACGAAGTTTTTTTATCCTTTCATTCATTTGGTTTTTTTATCCTCCGATGCCTGTATTAAAACCAGCTTGTGTAAATTGATCTTTTAGTTCAATCATATATTCTTCGCTTGGCGGTTCTATTAATGGCAGTTTATTTATTTTATTCATCTTTTCATATTTAGTATATCCGGTTTTATGAAATGGAAGGAGAGATACTCCCTCAATTGTTTTAAGACCGGAAATAAAATCTATTATATTTAATATGTTTTCATCTGAGGAAGTAATACCGGGAATTATCGGAATTCTAATTATTACTTTCTTGCCAGAATCAGTAAGATAAGAAAGATTATCCAAAATTATTTTATTGGAAACTCCCGAATAATCGATATGAAGTTTTTCGCTGATTAATTTTAAGTCATAGAGAAAAAGATCGGTCAATGGAGCAATGCTTTTAAAAATTGAAATATCGGCATATCCACTCGTATCGACTGCAGTATGAATATCACGCTTGCGACATTCGATTGATAGAGAAGTAAGAAATTCATGCTGGAGAAGCGGCTCACCGCCCGAGAACGTTACTCCTCCTTTTGATTGGTCGTAGAAGGGAATATCTTTTTGAATAACTTCCATTATATCGGCAACTGAAGCCGCCGAACCGATCATGTCTTTTTCGTTTTCATCGGGGGAGAAATTCCATCTTAGGCTGCAACCGGAAAATTCTTCGGGAAGCTTTCTTTGGCTTTCGGGATTATGACACCACCAGCAATTAAGAGGACAACCTTTGAAAAAGATCGTAGTTCTAATACCCGGTCCATCATTAATAGAATACCGTTTTATATCGAAGATATATCCATTCTGCTTCATTAAAGAAATATAAGAGTTTTAGGGAATATATAATAGGGCATGTATAGAAAATCAGCTGGGGAACCTCAATGATTGTCGCATAGGAGATATCAAATAGGAATCTTAATGAATTGTATTAAAGGATAGGGAATTTTGGGAGAGAGTAGCGATGTATTAATTAGAATGGAAATTCTCTACCGAAATATTAAAAAGAGAAATGGGAAAAATGAACGTTCCCACAAAGGGGGCACTTTGATTAAAATGGGACAATTAATATAACCTAATTATCCCCGCGCCTTATCCAATAGTACATTTAATTGATCGGCTTCATCTTCGGAAAGATTTTTAAGTGCATCTTCAAAAAGGTGTTCATGTTCATCAATCTGCGACAGGAGACCGAGTCCGGCATCAGTAATAGTTACCTCCACTTTACGGCGGTCATTCGGACAGATTATTCTTTCGACAAATCCCTTATTTTTTAAGCGATCTACGAGTCGGGATGTATCACTCATCTTATCAAGCATCCTGTCTTGGAGAAGGG
>Ga0209643_1000979_pt1 | contig 33110 bp, 33 predicted proteins | sample AutmiccBRH37_all_FD_187383 | JGI IMG/M metagenome (GOLD analysis project Ga0209643, IMG submission 187383) | Deep subsurface microbial communities from Mt. Terri, Switzerland - Autotrophic microbial communities BRH/37_all (SPAdes) (version 2) | ecosystem: Environmental > Aquatic > Deep...
CCCGCCGTATTCGACCACGGCATAGAATAGCTTCATATCATCAAGGTGCGATACCGCCAATACTGCTCTTCCGGTTGGGGCAGGTCCGAATTAAACCTGCCCGTGAATGCGTTCACCACTGGTCTACTGGCCAAGTGACGGCTATGCAAACAGTCATACGCCACACCAAAGAACAGATCATTTTATTAGGAAAGCAGGCTAACTGGGGACGCTGGCCTGCCCCTCAGCAGTGGTCCACCAGATTTGTTAGCCCGGCGGTTTCATGAAATGCTTGGCTCTGGTGGTCCGGCCTTGGTGTTAAAATCCAGCAGCGATTTTGACCTTGCCATTATGGCACAGGCCGACGTTGCGGGCAAACTCGGCAGGAGATTGCCCATTGTGAGCCATGTGAGGCCGGCTCTCATTGTAGTCGCGCCTCCACGCCTCGATCAGCCGCTTTGCTTCGGCCAGGGAGGCGAACCAGTTGATGTTCAGACACTCGTCCCGGAGCGATCCGTTGAACGACTCGATATGCGCATTGTCCGTCGGGGTGCCGGGACGCGAGAATCCCATTTTGACTTTGTGATGATATGCCCAGAGGTCCACGATCTGGCCGGTAAACTCGGCGCCATTGTCGGCAAACAGCGCCTGCGGAGCGCCGCGTAAATAGACAAGTCGATTGAGGACCCTGGCCACGTCCTCGCCCCTCAGGCGTGACCCGACTTCTATCGCGAGGCACTCGCGGGAGTAGACATCAATCACTGTCAGCAAGCGGATCTTTGCGCCGCAGGACAGCTGGTCATGGACATTCGGCAGGAAATCGATCCTTGATCGATTTCTGATCTGCCTCATTCCAGGCTCCATGCCTGGTTCAGTCCTGAGGGCTGACAGCGCGCTTGCCGATGAACCGCCATCTTCCGCCTGCGGGGCCGTTTTGCCCGCAAACACAGGCCTTCCTCACGGTAGAGCCGATAGACGATGTGTTTGCCGACCTGCCAGCCCTCGCGCTTCAGCATGATATGGACACGCCGATAGCCGAACCGGATCCGGGTCGCCACAATCTCGTGCATGCGCTGGCGCAGTTCGGTCAGCGGATCCGTCCGGAGTGGCTTCCGTTGCGTTGAGCGATGTTGGCGCGCTAGACTGCAGGCCTTTCGCTGGCTGTAGCCGTGCGTCGCCGTCACGTAATCAACAACCTGTTTCATGAGCGATGGCCGGGAAACTTTTTTGAAAGCACATCCTGAAGGACGGCCTTGTCCAGGCTAAGCTCCGCGACCAGCTTCTTCAAACGCGTGTTCTCATCCAGAACCTGCTTCAACTCCCGGACCTGATCGGACTCCAGTCCGGCATACTTCTTCTTCCAGCGGTAATACGTCATCTCTGAGATGCCGAGTTGCCGGATCAGGTCCGCAACCGGCATCCCCATATCGACCTGCTTCAACGCGGCTACGATCTGCTCGGTTGAATAGCGCTTCTTCTTCACGGGCTTCCTCCTTCAGGAAATCCGCCAGAAAACTAACATACTTTCCGGACCACTTTCACCAGACCTCGTCAGCGATTTTGACCTTGCAGAACCGCGCTAGCCTACATGATGATACCTCACCTCTTTGTCGAACGATCTTTATGGGGATACAACCAAAACGAAAAAAACTTAGTCACGCGGGGCATGGCGACATAGGTCATCAAGGCCATAACTACAGCAGTGACGAGAAGCACACGCGGCACAAGTGGCAGCCACGACAATTGCGGCCCAAAGGCCCAAAACACAAGCGTGACAATCGGAAAGAGGGCCACCCAACCGACAATCGCCATTTTGTATTTCGGTGGAGGCTGGACGGGATTTTGGCCGGGGACGGAGAACCAGGCGACGAGCCCTGACATCGTCGTGATATGACTTGGTGCCTTGAGCAATGGCTCGATCTCCGCGAGCCATTTTTTTCGAACTTCCGATTTGAGCCAATTACTCAAGTGTCCCTGCGTGTCGAACTTGAATATGATTCTGTATTCAGGATCGTACTTGCCCTCAGGACGCAGCATCGTCGCACCTAAATGGCCTTCGAAATTTGCGGCCTCAAGGGTAAGCTTTGAGCTTAGCGTTTCAAATCTGCTTTCTTCCCCTGGTGCGACGCGCCGAGAGACGACGACCGTCACAGGTTCTGCTGAATCTTCGACCATGCTCAATCAACCTCCGTCTCAGTCTGGACGACTGGGTAGTAAGTCTGCCATCTAGGAGCACTGTGCCAATGTTCAAATCCATTCGAGGTCAAATTATCGCATTGTGATAATTTCTAGAATAGCTCGGGATGGCGCACTCGGATAAGGTGCGCGATAGTTTCCGTTGTTCGGGCAGGTTTGCCCATGCGCCGTGCACGCTCTTGGACAGGACCACAGATCGCGTCCAATTCCGGCAGCCGACCTCGTTCAACATCGACTAACATAGAGGGTTTGAATGGATCGAGGCCGGCCACGATAGCACGCAACTCCTCGATATCCTGGCTTGTGAGCATTACGCCATCACCGGACGCCGCCACAGCCGCTTCAGCCATCATAGCAGCTACGATAGGAACAGTATTCTTGTCACTCAAGACAAAGCCCGTATCACGCCGCAACAACGCAGTGATCGGATTGACGCCATTGTTTATGATCAATTTGCGCCAGAGCTCCTTTCGGATGTCGTCCGTCGCGCGCATATCTACACCCGCGCCTTGACCAGCTTTCACCAAAGACTGGACCCGTTCACTCAGCCCTGTTGGTGCCTCCCCTAGTAAAAGATAGCCATTGCCAATCGCCGCGACACTTCCCGGCGCAATGACATGCGCAGCAAAACGGATCGACAGACCGCCCACAATTGGTCGTTGCAACAACTTTTCAAGCAGGGCTGGATTATCAACTCCATTTTGCAGTGAGGCGATTTGCGTTTGCGCTCCAAGGTACGGACGTATGTCTTGGGCTAGCACCACCGTCTGATGAGCTTTGCACGAGAAAATAAGCCAGTCCAGCTTGCCCAAATACTGTAAATCGCTGGCACGAGCTGTATCTAGAATGTTCGGTCTGACACGGAATGACTTGCCATTCTCAGTAATCTGCAAACCCTGCGTCTTCATAAGATCGGCATGCTGCCCTCGCGCTAGAAGGGTAATATCAAGCCCACCGCGATTGAGTAGCCCACCGAAGTACGCGCCAACTCCTCCGGCACCTGCAAACCCGATCCGCAAGCTGCACTCCTCAATTCTCGAACGAAACTAGTGGCTCAGGAAGCCAGAGACCAAAGCATTGAAAGTATCTCTATGCTCGATCTGCGTCCAATGCCCACATTTGCGGAACACGTGCAGTTGCGAATTTCCTATCAATTCCAGAAAGCGGAATGAATTTTCCACGGGAATTACCGCGTCCTCAAAACCATGGATGATCAATGTCTTATGAGGAATGGCACGGATATCCGCTTCGGCGCTGGCCAAATCACGAATTCCTTTTTGACGGGGTGCCGGGAACATGGATGAAAACGACTCCTGAAAACCAGGCTGAATACTGGCTTCATAACGAAGCCTTGCGAGATCATCGCTAACGAGTTCACTATTGTAGGCAAAAATATTCAGAAGCCCTCGCATGGCTTCAATTGAGGGTTTATAGCCCCAAGCCCGATCGAGACCTTCGGTCAGTTCAAAGTTGACACCGACAGCCCCCATCAGGACGAGCTTGTCCACGCGCTCCGGTGCCTTGATGGCCATTGCCAAAGCCAGCGCACCGCCAAACGAATTGCCTACGATTGAAGCGTTCTCAATCCCCAACGTATCCATGACACCCAAGCAATGATCGACCCAGACCTTCATGGAATAGATAACGTCTTCAGGCCTGGCGGAGTAACCGAACCCCAGCATGTCGGGCGCAATAACACGATTATGTTTGGCGAGTTCAGGAATATTCAGTCGCCAATTTGCCCACGCGCTAACCCCCGGCCCAGAGCCGTGGATCAGAAAGACAGGGGGCCCTTTACCCACATCATGATAATTTGTCTGGAACCCATTTACATCAATGCAGCGACCAAGTTCAGGATTATCACCTGCCATGTCTTCCTCCCTAGAAGTATAGCTATTTATCCGGGGGCGGCTAATCCGCACACACCCGGGAAAGCGTTCAGTTGAAAGTCCCGCCAACGCCATCCAGCCCCGGAGTGGCAAATTGCAAAAGCGATTTGTGTCCGAAGCCATTGTCTTTGAGGTTCTTGGCAGGATCGGGTACAAAATCTTCGACACCATCGAGTGTCCATTTCACGTTGGCCCAATCAATTTTGGAGAAATCTGGATGGGCAGAGTACATGTTTGGAATCACCTCCTTTAGCAGCGCTTCGAAAGGCATTGCAGGCGGCAATGGAAAGGCCAGCGCCGAGCAGAGGAAGCGATGATAATCCCAATCTAAGTAGACTATAATATTGCCATGAAAGTTTTCTACAGCATCCTTGGGTTGCAGGTCCGTCAATATTTGGGTTGCTTGCGACATAATATTCTCCAATTCCGTTGTATTTCGGGGACTATTCTGCCGCCATGACAGTTGGCTTGACGGTGTCCTCACCTCGCCATTTCTTCCAGCGGTCCTGATCTGGCGAGCCTACATGCTCCCCACCATCACCGGGTTGAAGATGGCACCATTTAGCGACGTCGGCCAACTCGGCCCCACCACAATTTCCTTGGAATATCTGATGCACCGGCAACCAAGCCTGCGCATACTTCGCTGGATTGCCTTCGAACACATCTCTGCACCCGTCAGAGCACGTATAGAATCGGTCCTCTTTGTAGGTTGAAACCCGTCGGCTGATCTTCATAGCATCACCGGCGACAACCTCCGTGAAAGCCATCGGCACCTGACACACCTGACACAGTTGCGGCAGACCTGGTGAGAAATGGCGCTGGCCATCGGCTTCCATCTGCCGGAACATCTCGAAACGTGGCCGGTAATGTTTGTCGAATGTATTTGGATACTTCTCCGAAAGCCAATCCAATTTCTTGTCGTCCGGCACCCAAGTCTGCATGCCCGCTGCATGTGAATAATTGTAAAGCGTTAGCCAGACTTGGTGACTCAGATGCTCTGATTCCGCGGTTGCGACCTCATGATATTTTGGCATCCGCAATCCGTAACGAGAAAGATCGTCAAACAGCGCCCCAATATTTTCCACGAAGTAAACGTCCCAAGCTTCTTTCCAAGACATTGGGCTGTTCGGCAGCATGTAGTCCTGCATCGCCGAAACAAGCGCCAGAACGCGGTATGCACGCCAGAAGTGCTTGTCGATCCAGCCCTGCACGATCGGCAAATTGTCCTCGTGCTGCTCGACCATGAACTTGATCACCTCCAATCCTAATGTCATGTGCCGTGATTCATCTGACTGGGCAGAAAAACCAAATGTCACTGTAGCCTGATCACCGTTATAGGCAGCGCCAGACATGAATGGCACGAATAGGAGATTTGTCAGAATATACTCGAACGAGAAAGACACAGAGGTGATGAACTCAAAGGGGCCGGCGGTCATTGCATCTTCAAAATAAGATTTTGGTACGGACAGATACCAGACCCTGTCGAACATATGAAAAGGATCGTGCAGCCCGTCGAAATACTTGTTGTAATGACTCAGCGTATGAATCTGCGTTTGTGCGTGGCGCAGTTCATCAATCGACTGCATCTGACAGGCGACTCGAGTCCCTTCCCCTCGGAAGTGGCGCCCCAGATGCGCATAATGGCGGTGCGCATAATACTCAAGCGGTGTCACCCCCTGGATGAATAGCTTCAATGCGTTGACATAGCGCGCATCTGAAATGTTCATCTGTCCATTATTCTGGGCGAAACTGTCAATAATCGCGTAGAGCTTCTTGTCTTTCTCGGCTTGAAACTTCCAATAGGCATCGACCGTTAGACGAAACGGATCTTCCCATTTATCCCAGTCCTTGATTTTTATGCCTTCGAACTTGTCATATGGGAAAACCTCGTCCATCGACTGGTAAGTGGTTTCCCATCCCATATTGCGGGTGAGCAGCTCATAGCGTTTCTTTGAATTCATGCGCTTCGCAGCCATTTTATTTCTCCCTTATTTACCAGTGTAATTCAAAATAGTCGTCTTCTTCATCGACATGCCCACTCAATGAAACAAGATTTAGATGTAATTCTTGCACATCCCAGTCGCGTCCGACTTTCTCTTCAACAGTTTCACGATTGATGCGCAGCGATTGGGTCGCTTCCATACGGACCATTCCTGGTTGTCGCTGTATACTGACGTGCGGATTGTCCGCACCGACCGCTTCGATAATTGGACGCGAGTCTTCTGTATCCTGAAGGATCAGAAATACCTTCTTCTCAGACATCACGCCACCTCTGCCAGTTTGAGGCCCTGCTTCTGCAGCCGCTCCAACAATGCGACCCGCACTTGTGAAACTGCAGTCACGCTCAAGGAGTCCACCGATCTTGTGCATTGGTCTTCTGACTTGGAAAACAGCCGTCCCAAATTTCTCTTCGTTGCCGGCGCAGGTTGGGTCGGAACCGGGTCAAAGGCGGCACAAGCAATCGGTTCCAGCGCATCTGAAAGCCGGTCCGTCCAGACGCGCGTCCACGTACTGACTTGCGCGGCGTTAGCTTTAGATTCCAAGCAAGCAGCCTTTACTATAGCAGATGTCCAGCGCTCAGCCTCCTTCTGCCATTCGCGCATAAACTCTGTCAGCATGGCCAGTGACATCGCACCGCGAACCATCAAATCATCAACAATCTCGCCATAGACTAGCGGATAAAGCAGGCCATCAAGAACCACATTTTGGGCCACCAGCAACTCAAACCAATCATCCAGGACAAACATGTCCTCGACAGCACGCCTGAGGGGCTGCCACATCTCATCTTCCAGCCAAGCTTGCTTGGCCGCATCAAGTCCCGTTTCCTCGTTCTCTTCGAGTATAAGGCTGATCCGTGTCAGGTACTGAGCGATACCGAGCTTGTCGATCGCGTGAAACAAGGTTGCTTGCGTGATCGCCGTCCCATAACCAACATCCGTGATTGAACAATTATTCATGTTCCCAGCCCACTCTACGTGGCGCAATGGGATCAGAACTTTCCGAATGACGGTCTTGATATCGTCCGGAAGGTTGGTCAGCAAATTCTTGGATTCTACAAATGCAAAATTCTTCTCAACGACTTCCTGTTGCTTCGCTCGCGCGACTGTATAAGCGCTGTAATAGTACTGACGCGGATCAAGGAAGGCATACCAATCCTCCATTACAATTGCGGTGCGCGCCGGGTCGAACAAAGCATATTTTGGCGCATAGGATGATGGGTATTGGAAGTTTGCCGTCGGCTGAATATCGAATGTCGCCTCTTGATAACGAGACCCCGGCCTACCCTCACCGATACGACGCGCCACATAATCATATGTGTGACGTATGGGCTCAATTTGCTTGGATGAAATTTCAATAGCCACGAGGTCTCCCTTTATGTTGTTGCATTTTATGGTGTTTCATTTGTTGTCTGGTTGGGCGCGAAATTTCCGTAGCGCCATTTCTGCCGATCCAGCTCAAGCTCAGCGAATCGCTCGACGCCTAATTCCTTGACGTCGTAGCGCTGACAAAATTCTTCGAAATGTGCGAAAGGCAAGACCATTTCGCAATAGAGTTCGCTGTCCCCAATGGAATATTCAAATTCCACGTACTTATCCTGAATGACTCGCATCACATGCACATAGTGCTGAGATGACGCCCAAAGATTTATGGCCATCGACTCCTCCTTTCAGCTACCAAGCAAGATGGTGGGCTCGCAGCTGTCTGTATTTTTCAGTGGAGGGTATGCAATCGACATGCCACTTTGTGTGCCAAAACAGGATTTCCTTTTTTAACAAGGCGTTACCGAAAAAGGAACCCACAAAAAGGCCGATAAGAAACCCCATGTTGATCTTATCATTATGGTCTTGGACTTCGGAGTTTCACGATATAATGATAATTGGCCAGATCTAGATGGTTTATTCTTGGTCGTGGTCGGCCTCCTCTTCAGTTGTGGTCGGCAAACCACCGTAAGAGACCTGAGAGCTCGGTCACAACCTCCTGCCCGCCGGCCTGTAGATATGTACAATTCACCGAGACACCTTCTTTAATATCCCCGCTGGGGAAGGAAGGTGGTTTCAATGAACAGCGATCAGCGAGAGATTCAACGCAAACTTCGGGTTTTGCAGCATGCCGACAGAAACGGTGATGTGAGCAAGACATGTCGGTATTTCGGGATCGGGCGTGCGAGCTTTTATAGATGGCGCAAAGCCCATGCAGACAAGGATGATGCCGGCCTGCTTGTCGCCCGTTCTGTGCCACATAATCATCCCAACAAGATGTCACCTGAGGTCGAAGACAAGATCCTTCATCTTCGACGAACGTATCATCTCGGACCGATCCGGATCGTCTGGTACCTTGAGCGCTATCACGCCATCAAAGTCTCCGACGCAGGAGTCTATCGCACCCTCAAGCGTCATGGACTGAACCGCCTGCCTCGGGGGACCCGATTGAGAAAGGTGCACACCCAGCGCTACAACAAGCAGGTGCCGGGCCAGATGGATGTCAAGTTCCTGATCTTCAGAGGAAAACAGGGTCAGAAGGTCAAGCGTTACCAGTACACAGCGATTGACGACGCCACGCGGGTGTGCGCCTTGAAAGTTTACAAGCGCCACACTCAGGCGAGCGCCATCGATTTCGTGGATCACATCGTCGAGAAGTTTCCATTCCGCATCCAACAGATACGCACCGACAATGGTCATGAGTTCCAGGCAAAGTTCCATTGGCATGTCGAGGACAAGGGTATCCGCCACGTTTACATCAAGCCGAGCAGCCCTCAGCTCAACGGCAAAGTGGAGCGCTCCCATCGATCAGACCAGCAGGAGTTCTACCAGTTGTTGTCGTACAAAGACGATGTCGATCTGGAAGCCAAGCTCGACGAATGGGAGCGCTTCCATAACTTGGCCAGACCACATGGAGCCTTTGGAGGAAAAACACCTTACGAGGCGCTCCGAGAACGGCTATAATTCTACCGTCAGGTGTCTCGCTGAATTGTACATATCTACAGTTCATATTATCGCGATAATTCTGAACTGCGGAGTTTCACGATATAATAATAATTGGCCAAATCAGGTTGGTTCATCTTTAGTAATGCCCGCAACGCCAAAGTGCTCGGGCGGTACTTCATTCAGGATTACACGAATCGATTGTCGCGGTGCATGGATAGCTTCTTCCGCAGCATCAGTGAGCTTGCGAACAAGCGCCTTCTTCATTTCTTTGGAACGGCCCTCGATCAAGGTAACCTGAATTATCGGCATGCTTTCCCTCCTTCAAATTCGACCGCCCGAACCATGCAACTCACGCTTTAACCGAGAATGCAGGTCTACCCAGACCTTCGACAACAGCGCGAACACTATCCCCTGGTGCCAGCGCCTCCGCAGCAGTCGCTCCCCCTGCCATAATGACCCAGCCTGGCTGCAATTCGATCTCGTGTTGCCCACATAGACGCGCCGCGCTCGCAAGCGCCCGCGCCGGGTGCCCCAGTATGGCGGCTGTAGATCCGATTTGACGAGGCTCCCCATCAAACTCGAGGATTATGCCAAGATTGGCATAATCCCCTCCGGGCAAGTGCCATGGCCCGGTTACAAAACTGGAGGAAGACGTATTATCCGCAACGACATCAGGTAGATTAAACTTGAAGTTCATGTAGCGGCTATCGATAATCTCGATAGCCGGCGCGACAGCCTCTATAGCCGCCATAGCCTCTAGCAATGTCACCGTTCCAGACAAAGGTTTCTTTAGTAGAAAGGCTAGCTCAGGCTCCGCGCGTGGATGCACATAATCTGTGATATCAATTTCACCCCCATCACTTACGCGCATAGAATTTGTAAGATGCCCGTATATCTCATCGCGGAGCCCCATCTGCACCTGCTTCGCCCGAGAAGTGAAACCCATCTTCACCCCGATCACCTGCTCCCCACGCGCCTCCCTGCGTGCGATAGACAAGCGCTGCACCTCATAGGCCTGTTCAAGCGAGATGTTGTTTCCCGTTTCGGATAATTGGGCTATCGCAGTCGCCTTATGTGCTGCTGTGTCTACAATCTCGGCAATCGCATTGAGGTCGCTCATTCTCGCCGTTCCTTCATCATCTTGTTCTGATATTCTCTGACTCATTCGACGCACGCATTGGTTGAAGAGGCATCAACAATCAGCAAAGCGCGCACTGACAGAACCCAGACCGTTTATCCTGAGTTCGTAGACACCAGGCGTCACAGGCACCATAGGCCCAAGCGCTCCGGACAGGATCAAATCACCTGCCTTCAGGGGAGCTCCTACTTCTATCATTTTGCGCGCCAGCCAAAGACAGGCGTTTAGGGGATTGCCAAGACAAGCCGCGCCGGCCCCCACCGACACCGGCTGACCCCGATGTTCGACTACCATACCACATGCCAAATGATCAAAATCACTCAACGCGACCGGGCGAGACCCCAACACATACAATCCGGATGAAGCGTTGTCCGCAATCGTGTCGACGATCGAGATGTCCCAGTCCTTGACCCTGCTATCGACGATTTCGATGGCAGGCAGAGCGAAAGCTATCGCTCGAACAAGCTCGGCCAAAGTGATGGCAGGATCATCCAAATCGCGATCAAGGTAGAACGCAATTTCACCTTCGATCTTGGGTTGGTACAGACGAGAAATTGGCACCGCTTCTCCATCGGCGAACGACATGTCCGAAAACAACATGCCAAAGTCCGGTTGGTCGACTCCCAACTGCGCTTGCACAGCAGTTGAAGTAAGTCCTATCTTCCGACCGCAAAGCGTGCGTCCCTGATCCAGCCAATACTGAGTGTTGATTTGTTGAATTGCATACGAGTCATTGACGTCAATGCCCAAAAATCGATCCCGCAAAGGTGAGACTGGGTTTCCTCCTTCATACACCTGGCGCAAACTGAGCGCTGCTGCATTTCGATCTTTGGTATTCAAACTCATCGTTTATGCCTTACAATTTGATGCAAATGTTCTTGTGCTCGGTATAAAATTCGAGGCCATGTACGCCTCCCTCGCGTCCAATACCCGACTGTTTCGCGCCGCCAAATGCGGTTCGCAGGTCACGCAGGAACCATGAGTTGACCCAAACGAGACCGACATCCATCTGCGCGGCCACCCTGTGTGCGCGGGAAAGATTCTCGGTCCATACCGCAGCGCATAGTCCGTATTCGGAATCATTTCCACGCTGGACAGCCTCATCCTCATCATCAAACGGCACAACGCTACAGCATGGACCAAATATTTCCTCTTTCATTACCGCATCGGTATCTTTGACACCGGTCCATATCGTCGGCTCGATCCATGCGCCTCCTGGGAATTTCTCTACAGCAGAGTGAATACCCCCGCCAAGGACCACATCTGCACCTTGAGCAACCGCTTTCTCATAATATGAGAGCACCTTGTTGCGATGTTCGAGCGAAATCAGAGGACCCATGCTGACGCCCTTACCGTCCGGCGGACCAATCACCAGTTGTCGCGCCTGATCAGCCAGCTTGGCGATGAACTCTTCATAAAGCGGCCGTTGAACATAAACCCTCTCGGTTCCAAGGCAGACTTGCCCACAGTTTACAAAAGCGGATCGCACAGTTCCGGCGACGGCTTTATCGACGTCAGCATCTGCAAATATGAGCGCTGGATTCTTGCCTCCGCACTCCATGGATATGTTTCGCAGACCGATGGCTGCGCTCTGCATAATGATTTCACCCGTGCGCGTTTCACCGGTGAACGTAATCGCATCAACTTCAGGATGGGACGTGAGGTACGCTCCGGCACTCTCTGGCCCGAAACCCTGTACCACATTGTACACGCCTTCCGGAACGCCCGCAGCATTCATGACCTCTCCGAGAAGCGCCGTGGTAGTTGGAGTTTCCTCGGAAGGCTTGACCACAACAGTATTGCCGCACGCCAAGGCGGGCCCCACTTTCCAAGTCATCAGCAACAAAGGCAGATTCCAGGGAGAAATCACGGCTATAACCCCCTTGGGACCTCGCGCTGCATAGTTCAGTGCTCCGGCGCCGTCCGGCGTCGGCATGTCGAAGACCTCGTCTGGGACGTTCTTTATTAGGTCGGCAAAAATTTTGAAGTTCGCGGCACCGCGCGGTATGTCGATATGGCTCGCCATGTTCCAGGGTTTACCGGTATCGGCACATTCGGCTCTTAAAAATTCATCGAACCGCGCTTCGATGCCCTCGGCTACTTTGTAAAGAATAGCGCTGCGCTCCGCCATACTCATCTTGCCCCAAGGCCCCTTAAGGGCCCGCCGCGCCGCCATCACCGCCTGATCCACCTCGTCCTGTCTTGCCTCGTGCACCAGAGAGATCAGCGAGCCATCTACAGGAGACCTATTTTCAAAGACTTCCCCACTTGTGCCTTTGACGTACTTCCCGTTGATAAAGTGGCCAATCTCCATCGGGTTTGTATTCTTCAACATGTTGCCATCCAAACTTTGGCCCAAAGGCCTGTTGTAAGTCATTGATTCAGCACCTGCACACCTGCGGCAGCACACACAATGTCTTGTTCCTCACTCCCGCCTGAGACTCCGATCCCACCAATCAAATCTTTTTCGGCTTTCAGAGGTAAACCTCCGCCAACCGTCACGAAGCGGGGCACTCGCTGCAAACCCGCCAAAACACGGGTATGTTCAGCCGCCAAAAGGTCAGCCCAAGCGTGGGTAGCCTGCCCGAAACACGCCGCCGTGTAAGCCTTGTCGCGCGCAATTCCAGCACACATGTCCGGAGCATTATCCAGCCTGAGGAATGCGACCTCATGTCCACTCGCAGCATAGACCGCAATACAAACTGACACGCCTAAATCCTTAGCCTTGGAAGCAGAGGCCGAGACAACCTCAAAGGCTGCCCCGGCGCAGATTTGTGGCGATGCGGTTACCGAAATCACCTCACCACCTGATCAGGTGTAGACACTCAGGAAAGTATCGTTGAGCTCCTTCTCATAATAGAAAATACCCTTACCTGTCTGATCTTCAGTCCAGCGCCGCACCGGCGTGTCTGGATAGCAGTCATACCCTCCAGCAAAAACCTCGTTCCGATTTCCGGATGGGTCCCAGAAATAGATGGTCTTGCCTTGTGTTATACCATGCCGGGTTGGACCAATATCGACCGATACATCATATCTGGCAAATCTGTCAGCAGCATTGCCAATCGCATTCCAATCCTCGACCCGGAACGACGCATGGTGGAACTTCCCATCTTCTTCATTGCGAACGAAAGCAATATCGTGCGCCTTTGTCGAGCAGGTCAGGAATAATGCAATCGTCGTTTTGACTTCATCATTCGCATGAACATATTCGGCGCGCCGGAAGCCCAGAACATCTGTGAAAATTTTCTCAGTGGCATCAATGTCTGCCCCATATAGCAAGCAGTGATCAAATCTAATTGGTTTGACGCCGTGAGGTTCCATGACCCAAAGGTTGGGGTTATCTGTCTCAGGCCCCTTTAGTGATATCTCCATATCCGCATAAAGATCAAACATGTGGCCTGTTGGTGCTTTGAACCGCACACGCGGCCCGACTCCAGGTTGCTCGCCCGCCGGCACGTCCGTCGTGGGGACCCCATAGGCTCGCAGCTTTTGATTCAACTCCTGCAACGTCGTAGCATCAGCTACCTTGAAGCCCATAACGTCCATACCCGGTTGATCTGCTTCTCGCAGCACGAGACTATGTCTGTCAAACTCTGGGCCTGCCTTAAAGTATACTCGCCCGTCATCCTCCTGGCTGACTAAATCCAATCCAAGAATGCGGCTGTAGTGATTGATCGCCTCCCCCATATCGAGAACGCGCAATTGTACAAATCCTGGTCTTAGAACACCTGTTATAGCCATGTTTTCCTCCTGTTTAAACTAATCTTGCTTTGCAACCTTTTGAACTTCTTCCATCTTGGCTTTCAAATTTTTGAACAGTCTGCCAACTGGCACCACCGTGACTTCACCACGCGGATACATTCGACACGCCAATGCGGCTCGACCACTTTGCTCATCATCGAAAGTAATGTGAGCCCGACTCATTCTGCCCGCCGAAAAATCTCCTCCTAATATCTCGACCTTGCAAACTCCGCAGCCTCCTCCTCGACAACCGACCGGAACAACAGTCAAATTTGCTCTCTTCATGGCCCGCAAAACATCCTCACCTTCTGCACAGTCAAACTCGTGAGAAAGGCCGTCCTTTATGACGGTCACAAAATGCATCGGGCCCTTGTTCAGTGTACGTGAATCCTCTCCCATTTCGATCTACAAGCTCTTGAACAACGGAGAACGCTTTCCGCCTTTTCCCGCATCCTTCTCTGTAATGAATTTCTCGGTAAAGATATGTTTCTCGAAACACCGCCCCCGCATCAGCACGGTAATCGAGGCATCGATCATCTGTGGCGGCCCACAAAGATACGCCGAATAGTCTTCGAACTTGCCATCGAACACTCGGTTTGCGGCTTCGTGCACAAAGCCCGCCTCACCACCCCATCCCTCTTCAGGTAAGGGGGCAGAAACAACTGGCACATAGGTGAACTGAGGATACCGCATCGACAACCCCTCAAACAGATCCACGTAGTAGAGTTCTGATCTGTGCCGAGCGCCGTGAAACAGGAAGATGGGTCGCGAATACTCTTTCGCGAGCAGATCCTGGATCATTGACTTCGGGCTCGACAACCCGGACCCACCCGCGATGAAGATCAATGGCCTGTCTTCGGACTCGCGGACGAAGAAACGCCCCATTGGGGCTACAAACCTTAGCTTATCACCTGGCTGGAGCTTCTCGTGCATATATGTCGTTGCCGCGCCCCCCTCAACCAACGAGACATGCAACTCGACAATCCCGGTCTCCTGCGGCGCATTTCCCACTGAGAAAGCGCGCGGACGATCACACCCCGGTACCTGCAAATTGATATACTGACCTGCCTGAAAACGGAAAGTCTCCGGAACGCTCATCCGAACACCCTTGATCCTCGGCGTTAGCGTAACGACATCCCGGACTTCAGCCTCATAATCTTCGATCGGCAAAGAGAGAGCGTCATCGTCTTCATCGATGTCTGCCTCAATGACCAAGTCAGACAGCGCCGAAGCGCAACATGCCAGAGCGATACCGTCATCCCGCTCGAAGTCCATAAGCGCAAACGGAGAGGCCGCGCCGTGATCAATCTCGCCTTCGAGTACTTTCACTTTACAAGTGCTGCAAAGTCCATGACCGCATTGATAGGGAACGTACAGACCAGCGCGCAGAATGGCGTCCAGAATAGTCTGCCCCTCTGCAAGCTCAAGCTCTTCGCCAATTGAGTCTATTGTTAGTGAGTACATGCCTTCCCCATTATTTTTTTAAATTCATTATCCCTCTCAATGCAACTTCTATGCCAAAATTTGATCCAAAACGAGACAATCGCACTTTTCGATAAATGACTAAAATAATTCTTTTTTTACAGTGTGATAAAAATATTCGCCCGCTTACCATCTTTAATTTCACGATGCCTGGATAGCGGAAATCATCAATCACGATTAATTTCTCATAATGTGGCAGTATTCAATTTCTCTCATATCGTAAAAATTCTGCACGAGTGTTAGACTCGACAAAAACAAAATGGAGGAATGGGAGGAACTGCATGATTAACGGATCAACACAGTCATCAAAAGGCGTGAGCGCGAAATCATTCTTGGAGCCGGGGAATAAAAATATCTCCGAATATCCTGACATGTCAGATTTGGCCGAACGCCTTCGTTTCGACCCCAAGAGCGGCCGGATCTGGCTTGATCATCGCCGAATGTTTCTCATGCATACCCGTTCATTCGGTGAACTGCGGCGAGAAATGATTTCGGAATTCGGGATGAACGCCGCACGCAGTCTCTTGACCCGCCTCGGATATCTTTCGGGCACGATTGACGCAAAACTTGCAACAAAAATTCGATCCGATAGAGATGATTTCGACGCGTTTTCAACAGGACCGCAAATGCACGCGCTTCTGGGGATTGTACGCGTCGAATGTGTTGCGTTCGAAATGGACCAAGCCAAAGGCAAGTTTTTTGGCGAATATCTTTGGCACGATAGTGTGGAAGACGAATGTCACATTCGTGACTACGGCTTATCAGACTACGAAGCCTGCTGGATGCAAGTTGGATATGCTAGTGGATTTACTTCTGCATTCCTTGGGCGACCCGCCCTGTTTCGGGAAGTAGAATGTACAAGCATGGGTTACAAGCACTGCCGTATTATCGGCAAGCCGGTCGAGGAGTGGGAGGATGTCCACCGCGATCTGCACTTCATTCACGGGGCCGGTCTCGATAGGACGGACTCGAAAGAACCCCTGAAACCGAACCATCAGCACACATCCGCGTCAATAGCCTCATCCTTGGCTTTCCTGCCAACCAAAGAGACGTCCACCAGCAACCAGATTGTAGGCACATCTGCAGGTTTCCGCACTGTCAAACATTTCATCGACAAAGTTGCCCAAACAAATGCTACCGTCTTGCTTATGGGCGAGAGTGGCGTCGGCAAAGAAGTCTTCGCCCAATATCTTCACCGCAGTTCAAAACGCAGTGACAAACCGATTATCGCTGTGAATTGTGCCGCGATACCTGAGAATCTTCTCGAGGCGGAATTATTCGGCGTTGAAAAGGGCGCATTTACTGGGGCCACATCCTCGCGTCCGGGGCGTTTTGAGCGTGCGGAAAATGGAACGATATTTCTTGATGAAATAGGCACGCTCAGCCTCTCGTCACAGGGCAAGCTTCTGCGCGTCCTTCAGGAAGGTGAAGTTGAACGTGTTGGGGCAACCCAGGTTCGCAAAATTGACATCCGCGTTGTCGCGGCGACAAATGTCGATTTGGAAGCCGCTGTAGAAGCAGGAAATTTCCGGGAAGACCTGTACTACAGGCTCAGTGTTTTTCCAGTTAATATCCCCCCTCTGAGGGAAAGACGGGCAGACATTCCTCTCTTGCTGGACTATTTTCTAAAAAAGTTCACCCAGAAGCATGGCAAGACCATCACAGGCTATTCGGAAAAAGCTACATCGGCACTATTCTCCTACAATTGGCCTGGAAATATTCGCGAGATGGAGAATATGGTAGAGCGCGGCGTCATCCTTGCGGAAGAAGATGGCTATATCGATTTTTCCAATCTCATCTTGCGCAAGTCCCATAATCTATCCTCTGTTTTTTCCATGGGCGAAAATGGCGAACTCAGCGAGCTTTTCCATGCACAGGGACGCCAGACTGAGCCAACCCAAAAGCCAGATACTGGTGTGCAGAACCTTCTAGCTTCAGGCCTAAGCTTCGCTGAGATCGAAGCGAAGCTCCTGCGTGCCGCTGTCGACGAGGCCGATGGTAACCTTGCCGCCGCAGCCCGAAAAATTGGTCTGACTCGTCCGCAACTGGCCTATCGCCTGGACAAGCTGGATATAAACGGTGGCTGCTCAGAAAATCTGGCTGACACGTAAAAAAGCGGCGCCTTTCGGCGCCGCAGTTTGGAGGTGCCGTGTTTAACGGCTGTTTATGCCTATTTTCCGGTTGCGCGCAGATTCTGGACCGTGAACTTTGATTGCGGATTCAGTTTTGAATCGACCCGTCCTCGGAAATGACCAGTTGTGCAATGTCCAGCCTGCACATCCAGCATTGAGAAAGCATCATCAATCGAAACCCCTGAGCCCTTATTGATCGGATCATGGTGGTCAGGATGAGCTTGACCAATGGTGAAGGTTTTCCACAGGTCGCCCTTACGATCATAAATCAACGTTCTAGGCAGGGTGTATGTCTGAGCGTCAACGTAGTGAACACGTTTGGAAACCGGGTGATTATCATCCACGGGGTCCGATTCCAGAACATAGACCTTGCGAAGCTGCCAGGTAACGTTTGGGTAACATCCACCTTGTCCCCCAAAATCGACAAATTTGTAGCCGTCTTTCTCGACATTATCCTCACTCAGAACAAGATCATTGTGATTGAAGAAGGGCAGAAGGACGTTCTTAGTGCCCTGATAGGTCCACTTCATTTGCGAGATGCTGCCATTATAACCCTCAAAATCTTCAATCATAAGGTCCGACCCTAAGAATGAGTCTGTAACCTGTCCGGTCGCGAGTCGACGCACCCGGCGCTGAAATCCAAGATAAAGCCATGCATTGCTTTGCTTTAGGTCGTCCGCATAGCGATAGATCAGGAGCTGTGTGTTCTTGAGATCGAAGGGTTCCAATACCTGCAGATATATGGCCCGGAAAATGTCATCTGGATTGCTTTCCACTTCAGGCAGTGGATCCTGGTTTACCCTGTGTTTAAAGTTCAGAAAGTGAAAGTTGAACTTGATTGTCCGCTCAATCTTTCCTGACTGGAGATCTTTGAACTTCCAGTAAAATGGCGCAATCGCAGCGTTGTCGCCCCAATTATACCCATACTGGAAATTCCAGGCGAGTTTTTCGCCCGCGCGGGGATCATCCATCGATGGATCTTGAGGGAATGGGCGCCCTGCCACAAACCCGTTGATCTGGCCAACAGCGTCACCTAGTGAAACATTCTTATAGCCGTCTCGAGTTGCCTTGATGTAGTTGGGATGCAAATCGAACGATGTGGTTTCACCCACCGTCACGGCGAGCCAACCATCGCTGATCTGCTTTTCAAGAGCTGGATCCAGAATTTCCGAAAATTGCGCAACATTGCTTTGATCGATAGTCATGCCTGCGGTGAGGCCACTATAGGTCGGTGCCCCATTTGCGTATGGATAGAAAGAATCGTCCACCACCTGCGCGGCGGCCGACCCACCTACCAGAACAGCAATCGCGGCACCTGTCAGATAACTTGAAAGTTTCATCAGTTTTTTCCTTTTTGGGTTTAGAAGCGATAGCGAATTGTCAGCTGAAGTTCATCTTCTGCAGTAGCTGAACCAATCGGTCCCTGCCTGAAACGCCCTAGAGGTTCGAATCCAGACAGACCAACAGAACCAGGTGCAAACGGGTCGGCATGAAGAGCTGTGGCTGTAAAAGGCGGGAATGGATTACATGACCGGCAGTCATCGAACGTTTGCGCACCTTTACCAAACTTGAAGTTGGCCCCGAGTGTCACTTTCCAGCTATTACTCAGCAGCCATTCAATTGAAGGCGACACTACAGTGGCATTGGCACGAAAATCGTGTGCCGCGATCACTTGAGGATTGACAAGTCCATTCTTGAGCGGCTGACGGACCAAGAGAGTTGCCGTCCAATTCTCCTTCCAATCTGGAATCCCTGCCCGCCCGAAACTTGGAATGCCTGCTGCACTGCCAGCCGTTTCAATCAAATCATGATCAAGAATATGCTGCCCGAAGACCTGAGCAGAAATAAGCGCTGCTGAGTTAGAATCAACAAACGGCAAGAAGGCATTGTGATCCACGCCAATCACATATCTGATCACGTCGTTACTAGAGAATAATCGCTCTTTGGTTGTATTTGCAAACTCTTCGCCAACCGAGTAGGCAGCTTCTACACGAATAGCTGACTTGATACTGTCGGCATAAAAATCCAGCGAGCCACCATAAAGATGAACGCGTGGGAATTCGATATCGAAAGCAATAAGATATGGCAAAACATTGGTCTCGCCAGTGAAGCTATTCATTGCAGGAATCCCACCGCGCAAGCTGGGCAATTGCGAAATGTAATCGATATAATTCAGCGAAAAGCCAACATCATTTATCACCCCCTCCATTTTCAGGCCAATCTGGGTGTTCTGAAAGGACCACTCTGGAAGATTTGCTTTGCGTATGCCAATTTGCCCGGGTCCAAAATCAGTTGAGATGCCACCGCCAGCAAAGTTTCCGACTGTGCAGCCGAGCTCCCAGCACACGTTCATTGCACGGAAGTAAGGTCCCGCATCCAAGATGGAATAGGGTGTGCCCCCCTGACCGAGATTGTTAGGTCGGAACTCATCAAAGTTCCAAACGAACGAAAAGTTTAGATCCGTGAACGGCCCTTGGGGCCCAAGGCGCGCCTCTGTAGACAACATCCATTGGGGAATCCGAATATCTTCTAATTCATCATAGATGTTATGTCGTGAGTAATCGACGGGGTTAAGCACATCCAGGACACGGAACAAGTCTGTTCGTCCCCACACGACCTGCTGCTTGCCCAGCCGAATTCCCAACTCTGATCCATTGTCGCCCAGCGGGATTGTTCCATCAACGTAAAGCTCCCGAATAAAGTCCAGCTTATCGTTGAATTCAGAGAAACGCAGATCATCACTTGAATAGTCAAGATAGCCGTTAATACAGCCTCTTGAGTCAACATCACATGGACGTGTTGGGTAAGCAAGGACGACTCCGGAACCTTGCTCGTGATAGGCTGACCCTAGAATTGCCAGGCCAGCATTTGGGTTAACGCTAGTGTCGAAGCCAAACGCATTGCTCGGCGGGAGCCCTGGGGTGCCCGCCGTGACGATCGAAGATCCGTAGGGTGTCGTGTGCGCAGGAATGGCGGGCGATCCAGGACCAAGGGAACCGGCGGGAGCACCAATATTGATAAAACTGACCGCCCCTCCTGAATCCTCTCCAAACTCACTGGAATTCAGATCATAGACACCGTCATACGTTGCCCGCAAAACCCCCTGAAATGAGAATTGTGAGAACAGTCCTTTGGTATTGAATTCACGTCCAAATTCCAATTGCGCTGTGTTACGAAACTTCGATAGACCGACATCGTCACGCACAAAAGTACTATTCTCCACAAAGCCCGCAACATCCCATTCCTCTTCTTGCGCAATCGCCTGCGGCAATGAGTATGCAGCTGCCACGAACAAGCTGGTCGTCAACCACTTGCCGTAGTTCCTCCTCATGTTTTTGATCATTATTATTCCTCCCTTTTTGTAGTCATTGGCCAATTTTTGAGATCGGAACACTCGCAACTCGAGTGATGAATTTTGGTTTGAAAAAGCGTATCCATGCCGGAACCAGCACGAGTGCAGCGATTGCGTTCAAAACCAGCATGACACTCAGCAGAACAGCAGCGTCCGCCTGGAAACGCAGGGTGGATACAAATTTCCACACGATTACGCCGCACATCAAAGTGAATGCCGTGAAGCAGATCGCCGTTCCCGTCGATTGAAGCGCCCTTTGAATTGCAACTTCGAGGTCGCCATAAGCCTTGCTTAGCTCCTCACGAATGCGATCCATCATATAGATCGAATAGTCGATCCCGACACCGACACCGATCGCGATAATTGGAACCGTATTGGTATCAATCCCGACGCCCACAACACCCATATAGGCGTAGGTCAAAACCGTCGCGAATGTCATAGCAACAAACATCAGCAATCCAGCCTCCAACGAGAAGTAAAAAGCAGCGACGAATAGAAAGATCAAAAGCAAGACTGATGGCAGAACGATCAAGTTCGTCTGGAACGCCGCTTCATTGCTCGCCGCTGTGACACCCACAATGCCGCCAGCAAGATCGAAATGCAGGCCTTCGACCCGGTTTGCAGGGTCTGATATCCAAGTCTTCAGCATATGCGTCGCGCGGCGTATGGTCGTACCCTGATGATCCTTGTAGTAGAAGACGATGCTCGCCTGGTCTTCATCCGTGGACATAAACTCATCCAGCGCGCCCGGAATTGGGCTGGAAGCCATGTAGGTAAACATCAATCCGCCCACATAAGCAGGGTCATCTGGTATATGCAGCCAACGCGGATCATCGGAGTGGATCAAACGATTGACCTGTTTGATCAAGTCGGGAAGAGCCTTTACACCCCCAAGGTCCGGATCACGCAGCATATAGCTTTCAAGATTTCTGATTGCTCTCAGAACTTCAGACCGCTTCAGACCACCCAACTCATCCGTTCGCGCAACCACTATTAGCTCTTCAGAGCCTGGGAAACTCGCATTGATCGCTTTTGCTGATTGATTGTAATCATGGCTTGGATACAGAAGCGGGGAACCAGGTTCAGATTCTCCGATTTGAACACGCGAGGCCAAAATACCCCCGGCTAAAGCAACAGTAAGGCAAACGCCAAGTGCGACAGGCGCTCCACCCCGGCGCCCAATCATTGCGCCAATCCCTTCCGTGAGTTTGGACAATGGGTCGCTAGAAGGATTCTTTGGCCGGGGGGTAGGAAGCAAACTCAGGATGATCGGTACCGCGATCAGCACCGTGACCACCACACTAAGCGCCCAGATTGAAGCATAGTACGCAAGTTTCGTGTTGATCGGGATAGACCCAAGCGAAATCAAGAAAATGCCGATCGCGTCAGAAACAACCCCCAGCGAGCCCGGACGAAACAAACTCTCAAATGTATGCTGTGCAGCGAACCTCCCGGAAGATGCCGTCTTGAGCTCACCATTGTAGCGCTGAACGATTTGTATCCCGTGCGACAATGCTCTCGCCGAAATGAGAAACGGGATAACCAGAGTCAGAGGCTCAAGGTTGTAGCCAAGCAAGCTTACGACACCCAAGCCCCAAATGCTTGAAATCATAATCCCGATGACTGGAACCAGAACGCCATACCAGCTCCTGAAGTACACGATCAGCAAGCTCAGTAGAATCACGGTCGTGATCAAAAATATTTGCCCGACCTCGCCCAAGTAGGAGTGAACCCAACCAACCAGCACAGGCTGTCCCGCTGCATAAATTTTTACATTCGGGTGCGCACGTTCCAGAGATCGAGCTTCCTGCACTTCTTCGAAAACCCCTTCATAGTCCAGCCTGCCTTCATTTAAGGTCCCCTTGATTACGGCCGATTTCATGTCTGGTGATACTAACAGACCATAGACGCGCGGATTCGCCCGGACATCGCGCTTGATTTGCTCAAGCTCTTGCTGAGAATAAACGTCCTTCAGCGGATCATAATATGGCTCCGAGCTGATATCACCTTCAGCAGTCAACCAGACTTTACGTGTTGTGCGATGGGTCACGCTCGTTACGAGATTGTGATTAATGCTCGGCAAGCTATCGACGGCTAAGGTCAGTTCATTAATCAGTGACAGCGTCTCGTTCGTGAAGATGTCTCCGTCTTCAACCTCAACAGCTAGAATCACATTGTTCGCTCCACCGAACGTGTCGCGGACACGATTGTGCAGTTGAATATATGGATGCTTCTGCGGCAATAGATCTGAAAACTCAGAGTACATTTTCAAGCCAGGAATCTGAGAAGCAAAGAACCCGGTTACGGCAAGAATAGCGCACAGCACAATTATGCGATGCTTAAAAATACCGCGCTCAATTGCCAGTAAAAAATTCAAAACACGAGACATGGAATACCTACTGTTGGATGATCGCTTAGGGTACAGGCTGTACTGAGGCACACCCGATATCGGTTTGCTTGTTTACGGCGCATCAATTCGCGCAGCGAGAGCCTGGCCTCCCAGGAACACTCCGTGATCGTTTCCGGCCAGCGCCCTAATGAAGCCAGAAGTTTGCAAACCGGTGTCTACAGCCTGCCAACGCGTCCCCCGTCGCTTAAGCACAATGCCGGAGTTGCCCGCAGCATAAAAATGTCCTTCAATTTCGGATATGCGATAGATCGGTGACGAGGTTTCCGTCGCCTCTCTTTGCCAGCTGGAGCCTCCATCGTGTGTCGCAAAGATCACGCCATCGAGTCCTGCAACCCACCCCACCTCCGCGCTGTAGAAATGAGCTGCCAAGGGGTAGAACTCCTCACTCAGCGAGGCTATTTGAACCCACTCGTCTCCGCCGGTTTCCGTTTTCAGAACCGCGCCAAACTCGCCGACCGCGAAGCCCACACGCTCTGTCGGAAATTCTATCTGTGTAAGGAATAAATCATCCTCCATGGAATATTCGTCCCATGTCTTCCCCATATCCGAACTACTAAGAAGCGTACCGAAGCTAGCGGACACCCAAAGCTTGCCTGCCTCACCACAAGCAAGGGACTGCACTGTTTCGGCTGTGCCGATATCGCGCCCCGTCCATCCATCGGACCTTCGCGCCCATAGGCTGCCATCCAGGCCCAGTGCAAAAACCTCGTTCCCACATGCCACTACAGCGATTAGGTCCGAACGCGCATGGATTTCACCAACCTCGATGCGCGTGAACGCCTCTGAAGAAAGTTCGAATTCAACAATTACGCCTTGCGCACCAACAAAGATGGCGTGCTCTGGTGTTACGGCGACATCCTGGAAGATATCCGACCGCAATACTGGCTCTTTATAAGATTCCTTCACACCACGTAGATCCAGCGGCGCCTCACAGGCAGCCGTAAAAATCAAAGGCATCAGCAGACATGTGAGCTTCGCGCCACACCGGCGTACCCCATCAGGCATATTTCCTCCCTTGGCGCGTTCTGCATCTCTGTCTAACGAGAGAATGCGCGCTCAAGAGAGCAGGGAAGCAATTTCTATGCCATTTTTTGTCCCATAATGACGCACGCTAGAGAAACAAATAATTCATCTTTATTTTCAACGTGTTGTGAGGAATAAATCTTTCTATGGTTACATTGAAATATGCTTTTATGCTCGGATCACGGCACGTTTTTGATCAAATCGATAGTGAGACGATTCCGAATACATGAAATCGGGAAGGGTCGCCGCTCGCAAAGCGGGCCAGCCGTCACAATTAGCACTGCGCTATCGAGAATCCGCAAAATGTTAGGAAGTAGAGGCTAGAAGTTCTGAAATTTGCATTGCCGTATTGCGGAGCTCGGCTAGGCGCCAACCGCGCTCAATTGTGATCGCATCGCGAGTGAATGCAGAAGCAGAGACCGCTCCAATAATCTGTTGTCGCCCCATCATGACCGGCACAGCAAGGCAGTAAATATCACTCCTGACTTCGCCATCATCGACAGCATAGGCTTGGGCGCGAACCTGCTGAAGTTCACTCGCTATCAGCTCCGGATCGGTGATGGTCTTCTCAGTCAGACGTGGGAATGGCCCACAGGAGAGGAAGGCGTTCCGGCGTTCGACGGACATATAAGCCAGCAGGACCTTCCCAATACCGGAACAATAAGCCTCAAGCTGTTCCCCCTCGCGCGTAAAAAGGATGCCGCAGTCGCGTGGCGACTTCACGAGATATGTGACCATCTCACTTTCGAAGACGCCAAAATGTGCGACGAGTCCCAGTTTCTCGCTCACGGTATCCAAACAGGGCCGTACAATTTCGATCAGCATTTGATTTGAATCATATGGCGCGAGCCGTTGGAGCAGCGCTGGCCCCGGTGCATATTTCGCTCTACCCAAGCGAATAAGCAGGCCGTTGGAGAGCAATGCCTTCAAGTGTCGATAGATTGTTGATTGTGGGACTTCCAAGATCTGGCTCATCCGCGCTGCATCGAACTCACCATCGCGCTCCAGCACAAGATGGAAGAGTTCAATCGCTCTTCCAAAAGACGACATGGGCGCGACACTACAGCTATTCGTATCCATGGGCACAGCTCGACAATTATCACCTTGTGAGAAATTGAAGCCCGGTTGCATTTGCTCTGTCAAGGCTCTGAATTTAGATAGCAGCTCGAAAAGCAAGCAAGGTAAAAGCGATGGCGGATGCTCAAAAGGTAAAAGTTGCGATCATCGGATCTGGAAATATCGGTACCGACCTGATGATCAAAATTCTGCGAAAATCAAAGACACTCGAAATGGGGGCTGTGGTCGGGATCGATCCCGAATCGGACGGCCTTGCCCGCGCAACCCGAATGGGCGTTGCGACAACACACCAAGGCATTGATGGCCTTGTGAAACTCGATGTGTGGCCAGAAATAGGTATCGTGTTCGATGCTACTTCGGCGGGCGCACATAAGCGACACAATGAAATTGTGACTTCAGCCCGAAAAACTATGGTTGACCTGACTCCCGCCGCCATTGGCCCTTACGTGATCCCCGTGGTGAACGGGGAGACGCATCTTGATGCGCCAAATGTCAACATGGTCACCTGCGGGGGGCAGGCGACGATCCCAATCGTGGCTGCGGTGTCCTCCGTCGCAGAAGTCCACTATGCGGAGATCGTCGCCTCCATCGCATCAAAATCTGCCGGGCCGGGCACGCGCGCCAACATTGACGAATTCACGGAAACAACATCGTCCGGGATTGAGAAGGTCGGGGGCGCCCGAAAAGGAAAGGCGATTATCGTTTTAAACCCCGCTGAACCACCGATGATTATGCGCGATACCGTGTTCACACTCTCCAGTGGCGCAGACGAATCCATGATCGAAGCGGCTATTGAAAAGATGGTGGCCAAGGTAAATGCGTATGTTCCTGGCTACAGGTTGAAACAGAAAGTCCAGTTCGAACGCTTCGGTTCAAATAATCCCGTGTACATTCCCGGCGTTGGAGAATTTGAAGGCATCAAAACCAGCGTATTCCTCGAGGTCGAGGGCGCCGCACACTACCTGCCTGCCTATGCAGGCAACCTCGATATCATGACGTCTGCCGCGCTTGCAACGGCGGAGAAAATGGCGGCACGCCGAATGGAAAGGGAGTTAGCATAATGTCATTCAACGCGGCCAATGATCAAATTTACATTCAGGATGTCACCTTACGAGATGGTATGCATGCGATCAGGCACCAATATGGAATTGACCATGTTCGCGGTATCGCACGCGCTCTTGATGCCGCTGGCGTCAATGCCATTGAGATCGCCCACGGCGATGGACTGAATGGCTCCAGCTTCAACTACGGCTTTGGATCTCACACGGACTGGGAATGGATCGAGGCAGTTGCCGATGTGGTCAAATCTGCACAGCTGACGACTCTTTTACTGCCGGGCATCGGCACAATAGAAGAACTGAAGCACGCCTATTCTCTCGGGGTTCGGTCTGTCAGAATCGCAACGCATTGCACTGAAGCAGATGTATCAAAGCAACACATCAGCATGGCTCGAGACCTTGGCATGGACACTGTTGGCTTTCTCATGATGAGTCATATGGTCGAACCAGAAAAACTCGCTGAACAGGCAAAGCTCATGGAAAGTTACGGCGCTGAGTGCATCTACGTAACCGATAGTGGTGGCGCACTTGATATGGACGGGTACGTGGCGCGGCTCGAAGCCTATGAAAAAGTTCTGAAACCTGAAACCGAACGCGGCATCCATGCTCACCACAATCTATCCCTTGGCGTCGCCAACTCCATCGTAGGTGTCCAGCACGGAGCCCGGCGGGTGGATGCATCCCTTGCAGGCATGGGCGCTGGTGCCGGAAACGCGCCACTTGAAGTCTTCATTGCTGCAGCGGATCGCAAAGGCTGGAAACATAGTTGCGACCTCTTTGCGTTGATGGATGCCGCTGAAGATCTGGTCCGTCCCCTGCAGGATCGCCCGGTTCGCGTTGATCGGGAAACCCTTTCCCTAGGGTACGCCGGCGTCTACTCATCGTTCCTGCGTCATGCAGAGAAGGCGGCCAAAGATTATGATCTAGATACGCGGGAAATTTTGGTCGAGCTTGGCAATCGCCGGATGGTGGGTGGTCAGGAAGACATGATTATCGACGTCGCGCTCGACATCATAAAGAAAAGAGAAAATGAAGTTCCGTCTTCAGCCTAGTGTGTCGTGTTTGTATGCGGGCAGCTTTCCATTACCCCAGAAGTGCTCTGAGACGAGTCCGCACCACTGCCGGCAGAGAGTTTCCGATGTTTTTACGAAATGCTCTGCTCCCTCAAACCTGGAACATTTTGAGTGCCAGATCACAAGCCAAGATCTGCTTGTTCCCCGTCAGCGACTGTGAGACAGATCGGCCAAATTGCTTAAGGAGGATTTCTGGCTCATCGTAACTGATACGAGGAGTGAAGATGAGACAGAAATCCGGGCCGAAAGAGTCTTCGGCCGAGAAGCATGTGCAAGCAATCAAGCGTCAGACCCGGCGGAAGTTTTCAGCCGAGGAGAAGATCCGGATTGTCCTTGAAGGCCTACGCGGCGAGTACTCGATTGCTGAGTTGTGCCGGCGCGAGGGGATCGCGCAGGGGCTGTATTACACCTGGTCGAAGGAGTTTCTCGAAGCCGGCAAGAAACGATTGTCCGGCGACACCGAGCGCCAGGCGACGTCAGGCGAAGTGACGGGCCTGAAGCGTGAGATGCGTGACCTGAAAGAGGTCGTGGCTGACCTGACGCTTGAGAACCGCATACTCAAAAAAAGCGTGATCGGGGATGGGGACGCCGAAGAATGAGGTACCCCGCACCCGAAAAGCTTGAGATCATCCGGCTGGTCGAGAACTCGCACCAGCCGGTGAAGAAGACGCTTGATCAGATCGGCGTGTCGCGGCCGACCTTCTATCGCTGGTATGACCTATACCGGCGGTTCGGCGAGGCAGGGCTGGAAGACCGGCGCGGCGGGTCCGGCCGCGTCTGGAACCGCATCCCGGCGCAGGTGTGTGACCAGGTTCTGGAAATGGCCCTCGACCAGCCGGAACTCTCGCCCAGGGAGCTGGCGGTGACGTTCACGGACGAGAAGCGTTACTTCGTCTCGGAAGCCAGTGTTTACAGGCTTCTGAAGGCGCATGACCTGATCACCAGCCCGGCCTTCATCGTGATGAAAGCCGCCAGTGAGTTCCGCGACAAGACCACCGCACCCAACCAGCTCTGGCAGACGGACTTCACCTATCTGAAGGTCATAGGCTGGGGATGGTTCTACCTCTCCACGGTGCTGGATGACTTCTCCCGCTACATCATTGCCTGGAAGCTCTGCGCGGGCATGGCGGCGAGTGATGTGCAGGACACGCTCAATCTGGCGCTCGAAGCTTCCGGGCTTGAAACCGCCAATGTCGTTCACCGCCCGCGCCTGTTGTCCGACAACGGACCATCCTACATCTCTGGCGACCTTGCCGAATATCTCGCCGACAAAGGCATGAAGCACACGCGTGGCGCGCCATATCATCCTCAGACGCAGGGCAAGATCGAACGCTGGCATCAGACCTTGAAGAACCGGATCCTGCTGGAGAACTACTTCCTGCCCGGAGATCTCGAAGCGCAGATCGATGCCTTCGTCGCGCACTACAACCATCAGCGCTATCACGAGAGCCTGAAAAATCTTACGCCAGCCGACGTCTACACCGGCCGGGGACAGACCATCCTGCTCGAACGTGAGAAAATCAAAAGGAGGACGATGAAACTCAGGCGCTTGCAGCACGCCCAATCCGCTGCTTAACTTAAACCCAGATGCGCCAGACCCTCCTTAAGTTAGGCAGCCATCTGTCTCAAAATATCTGACGACGGACACTTCCTGTAAGGATTCCTCTCGCCCCTGTGCCGTGACAACGACTTTGTCCAACTCGAGACCATCTTTCTCAACGGTCACTTCCTCCGCAGAGTTTTGAGCCAACGCCTGGCCTCCGAGAAAGAGCACTGCAGCCGCTAGGCTTGCACCCGTCAGCATCCTATTCCGTATCGACATGCCGCTTCGTGCGGCACGCATAGACAGCGCACCTGCTCCGCACACCGCCGAATCCAAACAAGGACCACCAAGCAATTGTTTTGACATAATATTTCCTCCCGCGAGCATCAGCTTCTGCTTATTATGTATGTACTGTCGCGGTATAGGAGGGGGCAGTCTTGGACTAGGACGAATCAACTATGCAAATTGCGAAACCCTAAATTGATGGCGAGGTATTTAGATAAATACCGACAGTGGCGGTACGCTCGACATGGAGGGATGCATCTCCCGGCTTCAAGCATATGGCAAGGTCCTGAAGCCGTAAACGCACCGCTTGAAGTGTTCATCGCAGCCGCCGAGCAAAAGGGATGGTAGCATGGATGCGATCTTTTCGCGCCCAAGGATGCTGCCGAGGAACTTGTCCCCCAATCCAAGACCGCCCTGTCCGCGTTGATCGCGAAACGCATTTACTTTGCTATACCGGCATCTACTCATCCTTCCGTCGGCATTCATAGAAGGCAGCGAAAGATTGTCGGATCGATACGCGTAAATCCTGGTTGAACTAGAACGTAGGCGTATAGTTGGTGGTCAGGAAGATATGATCGTCGACGTAGCCCTGGACACATTGAAAGAACGAGAATCCACTTTATATCTGGCATTAATCTCTCGATGCAGCATGTTGTAATTCAGACTGCTACGAGCTTGAGTTTATCTGGGCGAACGGCACAGTCAGAACACTCTCAATTTGCTTATGAGGGTTCAGTGCTGTTAGTCCGGTAAGCACACATTTGCATGGCCTTTTGACCTAAGCGAGCAACTGCACATCTTCTATGATAGATTGATTTTGGCACGTAATCTGCATTCCCCTGACGCGGGAGGCTGATCCATGCTTGTTCACACAATAGAAGACCTGAACGATACCCTTGTTAGGTATGACTACACGGCCAATCTCTCACGCGGGAACTGGGCCTGGGAGTTCGCCCGGCGCAACTCTTCGCTTAGAGCCGCCGCCTATTCTGCGCAACCTATACTCGAAACAAGATCGGCGTGTTGCGGTATCCAATTGCTCAAACTTCGCGAACCGGATCGACAAGCCGAGAACTGGGGTCTCCTCTTCTTTCCGAACCCGGACCAATCGGCGCTGACCACGCATGTCTTCTGGTCCGACAAGACCTATCCCCGAAAGGTCGCTGTTCACGTGCGTGAACGCGAACCAGGCGAGATCGATGAAATCTTCGAAAAGAGCACACGCCTCTGCAAGATTATCCATCTTGTGGACGCCTTCGAGCACGAGCACATCCTTGTCAAAGGCAAGAAGTGCTCGATTCAGGTCAGGTGCAGTGGCAAGTCGCTGTTATCCCTGGAGCCTGTGAAAATGGAATTCTCGATCTCGGGTTTCAGTACTCTGCAGGATCACGTGAATACGCTGAACCGTGCCCAGAAGGTCTACGGCGACGACGATACATCACCCCCGGTCTGGTCACGCAAAGGACTCGGATATCGTAACGCGCTTGTCGCGCTGGATGCGCAGGAGGCAGGCCTCAGCTATCGGGAAACAGCGATGATCTTCTATGGTGAAAAGCGCGTCTCGGAAGAATGGGCTGGACCGTCCTCTGCCATGAAGTCCGAAATGGCCCGCCTGCTCGCCAAGGGCCAGCGTCTGCGCGATGGCGGCTATTGTTCCCTCCTGGAAGAGAACCTCTGAGCTGACCCTGATACATCGAAGAGCGTGTACGAAGTCATCCAGTCAAACGCCCGATATCGATGAGCGGCTTACGACTTCATAGTGTGTTGTGAGCTTCTCAATGCACCTGTAAGCATCGCCCTCCCCCCGCCCGCTGACGCGGGGCTGTCCGGGCGGCTGGAGCCCACAAAATCCGGAAAGGCATTCGACCAGGCCCGGCTCGTCTCCGGTCACGCGTCCTCCCGTCCGGGAGGTCACGCGCTGCGGGGGCTCGCCGGCTGGGGCCGCGTTGCATGCTTGTCTTATGAAATTGGCATCATCTGCTATCACTGAACCGCTACGGCCAAGAGCGCATCTCGGACGTGGTGAGGGGGAACGGACCGTTTGCATGCCGGTTGTTCAAGCACCGTTGGGAAGTTTGGTCATCCTCCTAATTTTCCATGCGTCCTGAACGGATACGAGGGCTTTGAGGCCCGAATGACAAGCAAAGGATTTGGAATGCCCACAATCAGAAACGACCAGACAATCGGCGTTGATATTTCCAAGGATACAATCGACGTCTACATGCACCCCAAAGGACTAAGGACGCGCGTCCCGAATTCAAAATCAGGCTTCCGCGCCTTGAGTGAGTGGCTGTCGACTTCCGAGATTTCCCAGATCATCTACGAGCCGACCGGCCAATATCATCTCGCATTCGAGGCATACTTCCTGAGGCTCGGCGTACCACTCGGAAAGGTAAATCCACGCCAGGCCAGACGCTTCGCGGATGCGATTGGCGTTCAAGCCAAAACCGACCCGATCGACGCCGAACTGCTGGCGCAGTACGGCGCCATGATTACAATCAGACCCGTGGCGAAGAGAGCAACAAAGTTCAATGAAATGAGAGAATTGCAGTCAGCCCGACGCGCGCTCATCAAGGATCGGATTGCCGCGTCCAACCGAGCTGCATCCCGAATCTGCTCCTTGCTCAAACGGCAAGCGAAAGAGCGTATCTCTCAGATTGAACAGCAGTTGCGCGCCATCAACGCAGCACTCAGAGAACATGTTTGCAGTGACGAACTATTGAAAGCCAGGTTTGACATTCTACTGACGATTCCTGGGGTTGGTGAAACGACTGCAATCACGCTACTGGTCGAGATGCCCGAGCTCGGAGAACTGGACCACAAAGCAGCCGCTAGTCTGGCAGGACTTGCACCCATCGCGCGAGATAGCGGTACGTTCCGGGGCCGAAGATTCATCCAGGGCGGCAGGGCACATTTGCGACAGGCTCTCTACATGCCTGCTCTCGTCAGTATTAGGCATAACCCGGAGTTCCGAGCAAAGTACGACCTGCTCATTTCCGCAGGCAAGGCTCCCAAACTCGCCATTACCGTCGTCATGCGAAAGCTGCTCATACTTGCGAACAGCCTTCTGAGAGATGGCCGACTTTGGACACCAAGCGCGACTTGACCAAGACGGATACTTCCCACTGGCCTTGCGGCCAGAGGGGTCATGGACGCGTGGTCTCTCGAACCCTCAGTCGGCCTCAGGCGATGGCGTGAGCCATTTGCCGAGCACGGTGACGTCTTGGCGTTCGTATCCCAGGGCGCCATAGAAGGCGGTCGCATTCTGGTTCTCACCGCGCACCATGAGCTGGACCTTGGGCGCGCCGCGGACCGTGAGCCAAAGCTCGGCCTCGACCATCATTTCGCGTCCATGGCCGCGGCTCTGACGGTCCGGGGTGACCGCCAGATAGTAGAGCCAACCGCGATGGCCGTCACGGCCAACCATGATGCTGGCGACGACCACGTCATCCACCGTGCCGACGAGGATTGTCGCATCGCGTGATGTGACTGCCCGGTCCAGATCGGCATTCGAGTCGTTCCACGGCCGGGTCGGCGCGCACGTCTCCCAGAGCGCAATCAGCGCCGCGCGGTCAGCTTCCCGGAACTCTCGTATATGCAAGGCCATAGGCACGATATCTGGAGGGATTCGTGTTCACGGCACCAGCCTGCCTGTTTGGCACTTGCAGGCTTGAGCAAGCTTTCCCAGCAGCCGCGAGGGGGCGGACGGCGCGTCTGCCCGGGCGCGGCCCGCGCGCAAGGCGCCGGTGACCTGGTGCCGTCTGGTACCATCGCAATCTCCTACCTTTCCGCCTTGCCCCCGGCCCT
>Ga0209643_1000984_pt1 | contig 32933 bp, 16 predicted proteins | sample AutmiccBRH37_all_FD_187383 | JGI IMG/M metagenome (GOLD analysis project Ga0209643, IMG submission 187383) | Deep subsurface microbial communities from Mt. Terri, Switzerland - Autotrophic microbial communities BRH/37_all (SPAdes) (version 2) | ecosystem: Environmental > Aquatic > Deep...
CCCCGGCCCGCGCCGCTGGACGGCGAACCCCCCCCCGCCGCCTGTGCTCCCCTGGGTTTCGAGCTGACGCCGGAGACGCCGCGTCCACAACCGCGTCCTTCATACGCCGCGCCGGCGGCCGTGACGGCCTCCGCCAGCCGGGTCGGCCTAGAACTCAGCGCGCCGCCGCCTCCCCCTCCTCCGGCGCCTCCGCCACCGCCGGCTCCGCCCGCGCCCATGCGGCCGCCAGTGATCGCTTCGGGCGCGACGGAAACCGTCGTGACCGGGTCGCGCATCCTGCCCGGCCGTGAGATCCCGCCCGACACCGAACGCTATCCCGACGCCACGCCCAACCCGGTGAAGCGCACCGCCGATCAGCCGGTCTCGACCTTCTCCATCGATGTGGACACGGCGGCCTATTCCAATGTCCGCCGCTTCATCGACGACGGTCGCGCCCCGCCGGCGGACGCGGTGCGGATCGAGGAGCTGGTCAACTATTTCGACTATGGCTACGCCCGGCCCCGCTCGTCTTCGCGCCCGTTCGCCGTCGCCGCGACCGTGGTGCCCTCGCCCTGGGCGCCGGGTCGCCAGATCGTCCACATCGGGCTCCAGGGCTACGAACTGCCCGAGGGCGAGCGTCGTCCGCTGAACCTGACCTTCCTCGTCGATGTCTCCGGCTCGATGAACAGGCCCGACAAGCTGGATCTGGCCAAGAAGGCGATGAACCTGGCCATCGACCGGCTGCGTCCGCAGGACAGTCTGGCAGTGACCTATTACGCCGAGGGCGCCGGCACGACGCTGCAACCCACGCCCGGCGACCAGAAGCTGAAGATGCGGTGCGCGGTCGCCAGTCTGCGCGCGGCGGGCGGCACGGCCGGCGCCACCGGCATGACCAACGCCTATGACCAGGCCCAGGCCGGCTTCGCCCGCGACAAGGTCAACCGTATCCTGATGTTCACCGACGGCGACTTCAACGTCGGCGTCACCGACGACAAACGGCTGGAGGACTATGTCGCCGACAAGCGGGGGATCGGAATCTATCTGTCGGTCTACGGCTTCGGGCGCGGCAATTATCAGGACGCCCGGATGCAGGCCATCGCCCAGGCCGGCAATGGAACGGCCGCCTATGTCGACGACCTGCGCGAGGCGCGGCGGCTGTTCGGCCCCATGTTTGACAAGGGCGCCTTCCCCATCGCCGACGACGTCAAGATCCAGGTCGAGTTCAATCCGGCCCGCGTCGCCGAATGGCGGCTGATCGGCTACGAGACCCGGTTGTTGAACGAGGCGGACTTCGCCAACGACCGCGTCGATGCCGGCGAGGTCGGATCGGGCGCGTCCGTCACGGCCCTTTACGAAATCACCCCGGTCGGCGGCCCGACCCAGATCCCTGAGCGCCGCTATCCGGACAATCGGATCGGCGTCGGGGGCGGCGATCCTGGCGGCGAGATCGGCTTCATCCAGGTTCGCTACAAACAGCCGGGCGGCGACCGTTCCGAACTGATCCAGCAGCCCCTGACCCGCATCAGCCGAAACGCACCGCCGCCGGAAGCGACCCGCTGGGCCCTCGCCGTCGCAGCCTTCGGACAGAAGCTGCGTGACGACCCGTGGATGGCGTCTGACTACGGCTGGGACCAGATCCTGGACCTGGCCCAGGGCGCCCGGGGCGAGGATCCGTGGGGCGACCGCGCCGACTTCGTCCGCCTGGCGCGCGCGGCCGAGAGCCTGCCGCAGCGCCGGACGCCCTGAAAGCCTTTCGCGTTAACCCTTCCCTAGAACCGGGCGCTAACCCGCGTCGCCCATGCTGATCCGGAACCATGGGAGGTCGGGATGGCGCGGGCGCAGTTCCAGAAGGGTCAAAAGGTCTGGGTCGAATGCGTCGGCGCCTGGGCGGCGATCGAGAAGGTCCAGCCGGTTTGGGCCAAGGGTTTCGACGAACCGGTGCGCGTCACCTATGACGTCGGCCTGGGCCGGGAGTTCACCGCCGCCGAGCTGATGGTGGCGGCGGAGGACGCGGCCGGGGCGGAGCTGGGCGACTGGCGCGTCCTGCGCGCCCGCAATAAATGGCAGGTCGAAGAGGACTGCCTGCACCATCCGCAACCCGGCACCTATCCCGTGGTCGTCACCGACACCGCGGACTGGGGCGGCTGGCGGGTTCCCGGCGCCGAATATGATCGCGATCCCCAGCGGATCGAGTTCCAGGCCCGGTTGATCGCCGCCGCGCCCGGCCTGATGCAGGTCGCCGAAAGCCTGATGGAGCTGGTGGCTGAAAGCCCGGACGACGCCCCGCCGGCGGTGCTGGCCCTGGCGCGACAGGCCCGCGAGGTCCTTCAACCCGTGACCAATGTGCTGGAAACGCCCCCGGTTCACATTCCATCCCCTGCCGCGGCCGCCTGAGCGTTCAGAAAGCATTAACCAAGCCTCGACAGGAATCCGCGACGCAGCCTAGATTCCCCCTGTAGGTGATTTGGTCGGGAGAACGCCTTGCGGGGCATGGAGCGGCGGCAGAAGGAACGGGGCCGACGCGCCACCGACCGCGCCTCCGGGACCTCCTCCTGGATGCGGATCGGCGTGCTGGCCGTGGCGTTGGGCACAGCCGGATACGCCCTTCTGCTGTCGCGCGAGGCCACCGGCCCCACCCGTGAAGTTTACGGGCTGCGTGACCAGAACCTGACTCTCGAGGCGCGACTGGCGGCCGGCGAGACGGCCCTGCTCATGCAGTCCGCCCGCACCGGGCTGGATGCGGGCGCCGCCGCCCTTCGCCAGGACGCCGCGCCCATCGTCGCCGTGGAGGCGGCTCGCAGGGCGGCGCCCGGAATAGGCTTCACCTTGATCGACGCGGACGGCGCAGTTCTGGCGGCCCAGGGCGCGGGCGTCCTCATGGTTCCTGGACCCGACGTCGAGGGACGGCGGCTGGAGGCTCGGATCATGCCGGTCCTGCCGACGGACGGCGGGACAAGAATCGTGTCGGGCCTCGGCGTCGTTCTGGCGTCCTCCCGTCCGAGCGAGCTGGGGCGGCCGATCCAGACGGTCCTCGGCCTCGATCCCGGCGCACTGGCTCCCGCCGAGCTGGCCACCCTGGACCAGCCTCGCGGTCTAACCACGGGTCAGGGAGAAGCCTCCGTTGTCGCCGCCCCGATCTCCCCCGGTGGGCCCTATGTGGTGGCGGTCGGAGAAGGTCCGATCAGCGGCGCCGCCGCCCTGATGGGCGAGGCCTGGGTTCTCGGCGCCCCTCTGGCGCTTGGCCTGGGCGTCATAGCCCTGTTTCTGTGGCAGGGCGTACGCCGCGCCCGCGCCAGCCGCGAATGGGCCTCGTCCGAAAAACGCTTCCGCATCGCCGTCGAGGCCGCGCGGTGCGGCGTGTGGGAATGGGATCTGGAGGCGGAAGAAGTCACCCTGTCCGACTACATGGCCACATTGCTCGGCTTCGAGCGCGGCGGGGTCGCGCCGGCGGAGGCGGTCATAGGCCGCATCCATCCCCGTTTTCGCGACGAGGTGCTGCACGCCCTGCGACAGGCCTCCGCCTATGGCGCCTTCGAGGTCACCTTCCCTGTTCCCGGCGACGAGGGCCGCACCCGCTGGATCGACGCGCGCGGTCAGGCGCGGGGCGAACGGGGCGATGCCGGCTTCTCGGTCATCCTTGGCGTGGCGCTGGACATCACCGAGGCCCGACGGGCCAAGGCCGCGGCCCAGGCCGCCGAAAGCCGGCTGCGCGACGGCGTCGAGAGCATTTCCGACGCCTTCGTCCTGTTTGACCGGAACGGGCGGCTGATCCTGTGGAACCAGGCGTTCGAGGACGCCTTCGCCTTCGAGCGCTCCGTGGTGCGCCGGGGCGCGGCCAAGGACGAGTTGAACCGTATCGCCGCCCTGGCCATCAAGGCCGAGCACGCTCCCGCAGACGGGCGGGCCGGTCTTCGCGAGGTCGAACTGCATGACGGCCGCTGGCTGCAGCTGTCGGAACGCTTCACCTCGGAAGGCGGCTCGGTCGTCACCGCCGCCGACATCACCGCCATCAAGCGCGAGGAGGCCGAACGGCGCCGCGCCGTCGAGGACCTCAGCCGCACGGTGGCCGAGCTGGAGGCCAGCCAGCAGATGCTGTCGCAGCTGGCCCGCAAATACGAGATCGCCATGACCCGGGCCGAGGCCGCCAACCAGGCCAAGTCCGAGTTCCTGGCCAATATGAGCCACGAGCTGCGCACCCCGCTGAACGCCATCAACGGCTTCTCCGAGATCATGGCCGCCGAGCTGTTCGGTCCGATCGGCGACAAATACAAGGGCTATGCGGGCGACATCCTGAAGTCGGGCCAGCATCTGCTCAGCCTGATCAACGACATTCTGGACATGGCCAAGATCGAGGCCGGCAAGATGACCCTGCACTACGAGGCCGTGTCGCTGCGGTCGGTATGCGAGGACGCCGTGCGCCTGATGCGGGGCAAGGCGCAGGAGGCGGGCCTGACGCTGTCGATCGAACCCGGCGACCTCCCCGACATCGAAGCCGACCAGCGCGGCGTCAAACAGATCATGCTGAACCTGATCTCCAACGCCGTGAAGTTCACGCCCAGCGGCGGCTCCGTGACCCTGTCGTTGACGCCGTTCCAGGGGCCGGCGGGAGAGAATCGGGTTCGCGTCGCCTGCGCCGACACCGGCATCGGCATAGCGCCCGAGGATCTGGCGCGACTGGCGCGCCCGTTCGAACAGGTCGAGGGTCAGCATTCCAAGACCACCCAGGGCACCGGTCTGGGTCTGGCCCTGACCAAGTCGCTGATCGAGATGCACGGCGGCCAGCTGACCATCGAGAGCGAGCCCGGCTTCGGCACCGTGGCCAGTTTCGACCTGCCCGTGCAGCGACCCGGTCAGACGATCCTGCCGATGAAGGCCGCTTTCGCCGCCTGACGGCGCGGACGCTCCAGACATGACGACGCCCCGAAACCGCTAGGCTCCGGGGCGTCGCATAGGGATCCAGAGCGACGGCGGGCCGTCGCTCTGGACAGGTTCAGAAGGCGTACCGGACCGAGGCCTGGATCGTCCGCGGCGCACCAACCGAGGCATAGGGACGGCTGGACGCGCTGTAACCGGGCTCGCCCTCCGTGACCGAAACGACCGTGCCCAACGAACCGTAGTAGTCCTCGTCGAACAGGTTGATGACGTTCAGCTGCACATAGGTGCCGGCCATGCCGAAATAGCCCAGGTCGAAGCGGGCGTCGGCGTTGACGGTGGTATAGGCGTCCACCTTCAGGTCGTTGACGTCGGTGACCCAACGTTCGCCGACATATTTGGCCTGGACGCCGGCCTGAAGCGGGCCGGCCTGGTATTGGGCGCGCACACCGAAGGTCCAGTCCGGCACCTCGACCAGGGTCTTGCCGCCGGTCGCATAGGTGGTGGTCGAGTTGTAGACCACGTCATCCTTGATCTCGCTGTCGTTGTACGAAGCCGACAGATAGAGCGAGAGGGGTTCGATCGGCGAGAAGCCGATCTGGGCGTCGATGCCCTTCAGGTCCACGTCGCCGACGTTGCGGTCGGCATAGATGCCGGTGTCCTGATCATAGGTCGACAGGATGCGGTTCTCGAACTGAGTGTACCAGAGGTTGGCCGAAGCGATCAGGCTTCCGGTCTGGTAGCGATAGCCGATGTCGAAGGTCTTGCTCTTTTCCGGATCGACGATCGGACTGACCAGGTCGCCGTCGTCATTGTAGACGACCGTGTAGAGGTTGTCCGTACGCGGCAGGGTCAGGCTTTCCGCATAGGAGGCGTAGACGCTGTGGACGGGGTTGAAGCGCCAGGTGGCGTTCACGTTCGGCAGGATGTCGTCGAACGTCTTCTCGCGGCTGTAGGGCGCGATATAGTCGGTCGTAGAAGTACCGAAGCGGTAGTAGGTGTAGTTGGTGGTCGAGTTCGGCGAGACGGTCGCCGTCTGCGTCGTGCAGAGCACCGAGCTGGAGCCCTTGGCCGAATAGCAGTTCTGGTTCATCTCGCGCTTGAAGAAGGGCGCGCGGACGCCGAGGCTCAGGCGCAGGTGGTCTTCGATGAACTTGCCGCGATATTCCAGCGCCACCTGATTGAGCTGGGCGTAGGACAGGCGGTCACGCGAACGCAGAGCGTAGCCGTCCAGGTTGACGACGCGATTGTCCTCCTCCTTCAGGCCGCCCCAGATGTCGGCGAAGACCGGGGCCGACGGGTCCGAATAGTCGATATAGCCGTACTGGCCCGTCTGACGGTGACGGGCCCAGTCCAGCGTATAGGCCAGACGGAACGAATGGTTGTCGCTGGGCGACCACAGCAGGGAGGTGTTCAGCCCGTAGCGCTGGGTGTGGGTGTTCGACGGCGACATGACGCGGACAGTGTCCAGGGTGTCGCCGTCGCCGTTCAGATCGACGCCGCCCGAGGTTTGCGAGCCGCGCAGCAGCGTGCTCGTCTCGCTGAGAGTCGTCTGTTGCGAACCGCCGTTGGCCAGGACGTACTGGAACGAGGGATCGACCGTCAGGATCAGATTATCCGCCAGGGTGAAGCGCGACTGACCCCGGATATTGCCCGTGTCGGACGGGTTGATCCGCAGACCCCAGTAGCTGGTCGAATTGCTGTCGACATCGGCGGACCCGTTGACGAAGGTCGGCGCCGTATAGGTCGGGCTCAGATCGACGTCCCAGCCATAGGGGCTGACCTCGACGTCCGACCGCGAATCCGTGGCCGACTGGATCAGATAGGGTCCATTGTAGGCGTTGTTGCGGTTACGGTTCCAGTGGAAGGCCAGCGAGACGAAGTCGCCGTTGTCGCGGAGGGGCTGGTAGATCTTGGCGTTGTACTGGATCTTGTTCAGGTCGCCTTCGCCCTTGAACTTGTCATAGGACTGGTCGGAGTAGGCGAACCAGGCGCGGGTGCCCCAGGGGCCGACGGCGCCGGTGTTCAGCAGGACCGCGAACCGCTGATAATTGAAGTCGCCGAGCGAGCCCTGGACATAGCCGCCGAAGTCCTCGGTCGGGGTGATCGACGAAATGTTGATCGTGCCGCCGGTGGCCGAGGCGGTCGGACTGTCGGCGTCGGTCGTGCCGGTGTTGACCGTGGCCTTGTCAACCAGATCGCTGTCCAGCTGCTGGTTCGTATAGAGGGCGTAGTTGCCCGAGTCGTTCAGCGGCATGCCGTCGAAGGTCTGGGCGATGCGGTTGCTGTCGAAGCCGTGCAGGCGGATGTTGCCGCCCGACGAACCATACGGGTCGTTGTTGGTGAAGTTCATGCCCGGAACCAGGTTCAGGACTTCGTTGATCGACTGGCCCGCGGCCTGGGTCGAGATGAACTCCTGATTGATGGTCGAACGGCTCTTGCCGACCGTTTCGGCCGTGATGACGCCGTCGATGGTGCGCGGACCGCGCTGGCCGGTGACGACGATCTCCTTCAGTTCAGCGGCTTCCGTACCCGTCGATTGGGCCGAAGCTGTTCCAGCGACAGAGAGAAGGCCGGTCAAGGCGGTGGTCGCCCAGAACAGCTGTTTGCGGTTTGTCATTTAATCGATCCCCGATTGAAGCGATCGAGCGGCCGTATCGGCTCACCCGTCGGCTGCGGGGTAATCGGTTCATTAGAACAATTATCGAAAATAATGTGAATGATAAGTGACAATCAAAGTATTTAAGGCCAGCAAATCAGCAATGATACAATTAATTGATGGACTAGTTATTCAGTGTTTCTCAGTTGAAATGATGTAGGCGCGATTGTTCGCCTTCAGTAACTCTCGCCGCCCCGCGTCGATTGAGAGGTGAAGCGCAGTGGTGTTCATGCCAGGACGTTCGAACGCCGGCCCCCAGGGCTGCTCGCGCGTCGCGAGCGGCCCTGGGGGCCACGCGTTAAAGCTCACCGCCCGGGGATCGATCGCCACGAGCGCCTAGCGAGATTCCGAACAGCAAAAACCCCACAGCCGAAGACTGTGGGGGTGTTTTGGGTGCGGGAGTAGGATTTGAACCTACGACCTTCAGGTTATGAGCCTGACGAGCTACCGGGCTGCTCCATCCCGCGGCAAACGGTAGTTTCGTGAGGAAGAACGGTTCGAGAAGGGCTGGCCTCAAGTCGCGCGAAGCGCGATAGGCCCATCATTCATTCTGTCCGCCTTGTAGACCCGGCGGCGACCTACTCTCCCGCGCCTTGAGACGAAGTACCATTGGCTCTGGAGGGCTTAACGACCGAGTTCGGAATGGGATCGGGTGGGGAACCTCCGACATAGCCACCGGGTCAACGAGGCGGACAGAATGATTGATTTTCAAGCTCAAGCCGCGCTTGCGCGTCAGCTTGAACGTGAATGAAGAAGACATTGTCTTGGATTGCTTCGGTCAAGGAGCAATCATCGAATGAGTTTTGCTGAGAAACGATCAAACCGATCGGATTATTAGTACCAGTAAGCTTCATGGGTCGCCCCACTTCCACACCTGGCCTATCAACGTGGTAGTCTTCCACGATCCTCAGCGAAGCCTTGTTTTGAGGTTAGTTTCCCGCTTAGATGCTTTCAGCGGTTATCTATTCCATACTTAGCTACCCTGCTGCACAGCTGGCGCCATGACAGGTACACCAGAGGTATGTCCATCCCGGTCCTCTCGTACTAGGGACAGATCCTCTCAAGCTTCGAACACCCACGGCAGATAGGGACCAAACTGTCTCACGACGTTCTGAACCCAGCTCACGTACCACTTTAAATGGCGAACAGCCATACCCTTGGGACCTGCTCCAGCCCCAGGATGTGATGAGCCGACATCGAGGTGCCAAACTTTGCCGTCGATATGGACTCTTGGGCAAAATCAGCCTGTTATCCCTAGAGTACCTTTTATCCGTTGAGCGATGGCCCTTCCACTCGGGACCACCGGATCACTATGGCCGACTTTCGTCTCTGCTCGACTTGTCAGTCTCGCAGTCAGGCGAGCTTATGCCATTGCACTCGACGAGCGATTTCCGACCGCTCTGAGCTCACCATCGCGCGCCTCCGTTACACTTTGGGAGGCGACCGCCCCAGTCAAACTACCCACCACGCCATGTCCCGGGACCGGATAACGGCCCTCGGTTAGACGTCAACGACAGTAAGGGTGGTATTTCAAGGACGACTCCACCAGAGCTGGCGCCCCGGTTTCATAGTCTCCCACCTATCCTACACATACGGTCGCTAACGCCAAGGCGAAGCTATAGTAAAGGTTCATAGGGTCTTTCCGTCTGACCGCGGGAACCCCGCATCTTCACGGGGAATTCAATTTCACTGAGCCTGTGCTGGAGACAGTGGGGAAGTCGTTACGCCATTCGTGCAGGTCGGAACTTACCCGACAAGGAATTTCGCTACCTTAGGACCGTTATAGTTACGGCCGCCGTTTACCTGGGCTTCAGTTCGACGCTTTCACATCTCCCTTTAACCTTCAGGCACCGGGCAGGCGTCAGACCCTATACGTCGCATTGCTGCTTCGCAGAGCCCTGTGTTTTTGCTAAACAGTCGCTACCCCCTGGCTTGTGCCACTCAGTCCTGGTTGCCCAGGGTGAGTCACGCTTATTCCGAAGTTACGCGTGCAATTTGCCGAGTTCCTTCAGCACAGTTCTCTCAAACGCCTTGGTATGCTCTACCTGACCACCTGTGTCGGTTTCGGGTACGGTCTCTGCTGGAGTTATTTCCTGGGACAACGCCCCCGCACGGACAATCCAATAAGCCCGTACGAGTTATGCCATCCGTCACTTCCAGCTGGTGCAGGAATATTTACCTGCTTCCCATCGACTACGCTTTTCAGCCTCGCCTTAGGGGCCGACTAACCCTGCGCAGATTAGCTTTACGCAGGAACCCTTGGTCTTTCGGCGAGAGTGTCTCTCACACTCTTATCGTTACTCATGTCAGCATTCTCACTTCCGATACCTCCAGCCAGGCTCACGCCTGACCTTCACCGGCTTACGGAACGCTCCGCTACCGCTTGCAGTAAACTGCAAACCCATATCTTCGGCGCACGGCTTGAGCCCCGTTACATTTTCCGCGCAGGATCGCTTGATCAGTGAGCTGTTACGCTTTCTTTAAAGGATGGCTGCTTCTAAGCCAACCTCCTGATTGTCAAAGCAATCCCACATCGTTTCCCACTTAGCCGTGACTTGGGGGCCTTAGATGATGGTTAGGGTTGTTTCCCTTTTCACGACGGACGTTAGCACCCGCCGTGTGTCTGCCCGATAGTTCTCTTGGGTATTCGGAGTTTGGTTAGTATTGGTACCGCTCGCGCAGCCCGCAACCATCCAGTGCTCTACCCCCCAAGGAATTCGTCGGACGCTCTACCTAAATAGATTTCGCGGAGAACCAGCTATGTCCAGGTTTGATTGGCCTTTCACCCCTATCCACAAGTCATCCCAGAATTTTTCAACATTCACGGGTTCGGTCCTCCAGTTGGTGTTACCCAACCTTCAACCTGCTCATGGATAGATCACCTGGTTTCGGGTCGTCATACGTCGAACTTAGCGCCCTATTCAGACTCGCTTTCGCTGCGCCTACACCTAACGGCTTAAGCTTGCTCGACACATGAAGTCGCTGACCCATTATACAAAAGGTACGCCGTCACCCCGCTTGGGGGCTCCGACTGCTTGTAGGCTTCCGATTTCAGGATCTGTTTCACTCCCCTTGTCGGGGTGCTTTTCACCTTTCCCTCACGGTACTTGTTCACTATCGGTCGTAGAGGAGTACTTAGGCTTGGAGGGTGGTCCCCCCATGTTCAGACAGGATTTCACGTGTCCCGCCCTACTCGAGTCTCTTGCTATTTGATGACTACGGGGCTTTCACCCACTATGGCCGACCTTTCCAGATCGTTCGTCTTTATTTCACAAGAGCACTGGCCTGGTCCCGGTTCGCTCGCCACTACTACGGGAGTCTCGGTTGATGTCCTTTCCTCCGGGTACTGAGATGTTTCAGTTCCCCGGGTTCGCTTAATGAACCTATGTATTCAGTTCATTATACCTTTCAACAATCCGCCAATCGCCGCTCTAACCGAGGTCAGAGCGAAGTTGGAAGACTGTAAAGGTGGGTTCCCCCATTCGGAAATAACCGGATCAAAGGGTGCTAGCGCCTCCCCGGTTCTTATCGCAGCTTGCCACGTCCTTCATCGCCTCTCTACGCCAAGGCATCCGTCAGAAGCCCTTCAACGTTTGATCGTTTCTCAGCAAAACTCATGCTCGGTTTATTCCGCCCGACTGGAAAGTTGCCGGGGGACCGAGCCTGATTTTTGTCAGACAATGTCTTCTTCTCGAACATAGCCTAGAAGCTCAGGGGAGCCGGCTGTATTCTTCCTTCACGATTTCAATGTCAGTCGCCCTTGCGAGCGGTGACAAACCATTTGCGATGCGCGCCTCGGGCCAAATGCCTCTCGCTGCTCAGCGAGTGGTGGAGCCAGACGGAGTCGAACCGACGACATCCTGCTTGCAAAGCAGGCGCTCTACCAACTGAGCTATGGCCCCATTCCAGTCGGAACGGTGCGAAGCCCAGGAGAGCTGTCGGCGATACTGTCAAAGGCTGAGTCCAGCGCCCTGGCTGACCAGAGGCTCTGGTAGGCCCGGGCAGACTCGAACTGCCGACCTTACGCTTATCAGGCGTACGCTCTAACCACCTGAGCTACGGGCCTATGGCAGCGACAGCCGGGTCATAACACCCAGGCTCGCGATCGCGTCACCAATACATCAACCCGAATGGTCGATGCGTCGATGACGAAAGTGGAAAGAGAAACGGAGACGGCGGCGTCCCGCAGTTTATTGGAGCCTCAATAGACAGCCTCGTGAGAGACGGCCTGGAGAAGCATCCTTAGAAAGGAGGTGATCCAGCCGCAGGTTCCCCTACGGCTACCTTGTTACGACTTCACCCCAGTCGCTGACCCTACCGTGGTCGCCTGCCCCCTTGCGGTCAGCGCAGCGCCTTCGGGTAGAACCAACTCCCATGGTGTGACGGGCGGTGTGTACAAGGCCCGGGAACGTATTCACCGCGGCATGCTGATCCGCGATTACTAGCGATTCCAACTTCATGCCCTCGAGTTGCAGAGGACAATCCGAACTGAGACGACTTTTAAGGATTAACCCTCTGTAGTCGCCATTGTAGCACGTGTGTAGCCCACCCTGTAAGGGCCATGAGGACTTGACGTCATCCCCACCTTCCTCCGGCTTAGCACCGGCAGTCCCATTAGAGTTCCCAACTAAATGATGGCAACTAATGGCGAGGGTTGCGCTCGTTGCGGGACTTAACCCAACATCTCACGACACGAGCTGACGACAGCCATGCAGCACCTGTGTCCTAGTCCCCGAAGGGAAAGCCAGATCTCTCTGGCGGTCCAGGCATGTCAAAAGGTGGTAAGGTTCTGCGCGTTGCTTCGAATTAAACCACATGCTCCACCGCTTGTGCGGGCCCCCGTCAATTCCTTTGAGTTTTAATCTTGCGACCGTACTCCCCAGGCGGATTGCTTAATGCGTTAGCTGCGTCACCGAAATGCATGCATCCCGACAACTAGCAATCATCGTTTACGGCGTGGACTACCAGGGTATCTAATCCTGTTTGCTCCCCACGCTTTCGAGCCTCAGCGTCAGTAATGAGCCAGTATGTCGCCTTCGCCACTGGTGTTCTTCCGAATATCTACGAATTTCACCTCTACACTCGGAGTTCCACATACCTCTCTCACACTCAAGACACCCAGTATCAAAGGCAATTCCGAGGTTGAGCCCCGGGATTTCACCCCTGACTTAAATGTCCGCCTACGCTCCCTTTACGCCCAGTAATTCCGAGCAACGCTAGCCCCCTTCGTATTACCGCGGCTGCTGGCACGAAGTTAGCCGGGGCTTCTTCTCCGGGTACCGTCATTATCGTCCCCGGTGAAAGAATTTTACAATCCTAAGACCTTCATCATTCACGCGGCATGGCTGCGTCAGGCTTTCGCCCATTGCGCAAGATTCCCCACTGCTGCCTCCCGTAGGAGTTTGGGCCGTGTCTCAGTCCCAATGTGGCTGATCATCCTCTCAGACCAGCTACTGATCGTCGCCTTGGTGAGCCTTTACCTCACCAACTAGCTAATCAGACGCGGGCCGCTCTAAAGGCGATAAATCTTTCCCCCGAAGGGCACATTCGGTATTAGCACAAGTTTCCCTGAGTTATTCCGAACCTAAAGGCACGTTCCCACGTGTTACTCACCCGTCCGCCACTAACTCCGAAGAGTTCGTTCGACTTGCATGTGTTAGGCCTGCCGCCAGCGTTCGCTCTGAGCCAGGATCAAACTCTCAGGTTGAGTTGACTTCTGACCTAAGCTTAAGAACATCCCGAAGGACGTCTTGGCATTAGTTCTACGTATTTTATTGACGAGTTCCCACGTCATCGATCCGAAGACCGACGCATGGTATCTTTTCAAAAAGACCGCAGATAGTCAGTGTCGTATGATGACCTCTAGGGTCATCGCTAGAACACCGCCGCCTGCGTTTCTCTTTCCATATCAACAATGTCAAAGACCTAGAACCGCCTCAGCGGCCCGACTTGTTTAGCGCCGTGTCGTCGGCGGAGGCGGCGATTTAGAGAACCGCGAACCCCGTGTCAACCGCTCTTTTCAGAGTTTCGCAAACCAGAAGAGCGAACCCTTCAGACCGCAAAAAACCACCGGAGGAAAACGCAGAGGCTTTCCTCTTAACCGTTCGGCGATTCGATTGGAGCGCGGAACCTATTGAAACCAACCCAGGAAAGCAAGAAGTTTCTCAACCCCTAACTCCCCCCGAAATCCCCGGAAACCAAAGTCCCCAAGGCCTCAAGGCCGGCCCGTCTCCGAGCGAGGCGGCTCTATACGGACGCCACTTTTCTTCCGCAACAGCTTTCTGACAAACACACGAAACTTTCTCAGAAAATGACGGTCACCAAAACAAACTGAGCGGCGCGCTCAGCCCGCCGCTATATAGGTTCTGAGGCTTTCCGCTTCGCGCGCATGTTCCTCGATCTGGCATTTGACCACGTCGCCGATGGAGATGACGCCCGCCAGCCGCCCTTCGCTAAGCACAGGCAGGTGGCGAATCCGGCGGTCGGTCATCCGGGCCATCAGGGCCGACATCATCTCGGCCGGCTCGGCGAAGATCACCTTCGACGACATATAATCGGAGACAGGGCGGCTCAGCGCCTCGGGCCCATCGGCGGCCAAGGCCTTGACCACGTCCCGTTCGGAAAAGACGCCGGCGACAGCCTCGCCGTCGCAGACGACCAGCGCCCCCACGCGCTTTCGCTCCAGTTCCTGACACGCCTCGGCGACAGTCAGGCCGGGCGTGATGGAGAAGACGGCGTTTCCCTTGGTCTTGAGGATTTCAGCGACGAACATCGCGGCTCCTTCTCTATGAATAGAGACGACCGCAGGGCCGGGATGGCGACAGGGCCGCTCGGGAACGATGATCGCTCAGGCCGACAGCGGAATCAAATCTCCGATTCGGCGCCGTCCGCAGGCCGGTCGAGCGGTCCCTTGCCGAAGGCGCGCGCCAGAGGACCGATAGCCAGCAGACCGGCGAGGAAGCCAAAGGCGTGCGCCTCCCAGGCGATGCGGGCCCCGTCCGCGCCGGGCGCATAGCCGATCAGGCCGACGACTGCGTTCACCCCCATCCAGGCGATCGAGGCGCTGACGACCCGCCGGTCGAACAGCTTCAGCACCCTGCCTCGTCCGCCCATGAGCCGGGTGGCGCCGCCGATCAGGCCGAACACCGCGCCGGACGCTCCGACCATGGCCTCGGTCGAGCCCCAATGGATCAGGCCATAACCAAGGGCGGCGAACACGCCGCACCCTATGTAGAAGAGCAGAAAGACGGTCGGCCCGATCCTGTCGCCGAACAGGCGCGCCACCGGCGCGCCGAAGGCCAGCGCCCCCACGGCGTTCATCACGGCATGGGTCCAGCCGCCATGCAGCAGCATGGCGGTCAACAGGCCGCCCCATCGCCCCTCCTGGAGATCGGAGGGGGCGAAGGCCATGTCGGCGCCCATGTCGGGCAGTTGAAGCTGAAAGAAGAAGAGCACCGGCATCGACAGGGCGATCAGCACCACCGGCAGGGGCGCGTTGAACATCTTCTCGGATGTCGGTTTGGGCGGGCCGTCGAATCGGCCGTCTGGCTCGGACATGATCCACCAATGGGCAAGCCCTTCGTCGATCTCAAGCGCTTCTTAATAACCTTAACGCAGTTTGGGGGCGGATCATGCTTTCGATCCGTCGTCGGTTATCGCGCCAGGAGTCCTTCACATGCCGGTCAAGAGGCTGATCGCCCCCCTGCCGATCGTGGTCGCGACCCTGGTCGCCGCCGCCGCGCCGACCCTCGTCGCCGCCCAGACCACGGGCTCCGGCGGCGCCGCCCGCTTTCAGCAGGGCTATGGTTCCGCCCGCGCCACGACCAATACGGCCACCACCGGCTCGACCCGCGACGCCGACGGCAATCGCCTGATCGTCAACGGCATCATCCAGGCCGGCGCTTCTTCCTATTCCAGCCAGTCCGGCGGCGTGGCCTCGGCCTATGCCGGAGCCGGCTCGTCCAGCAGCGGCGGCTCGACCATCGGCGGCTCGACCGCTATCGGCAATCAGTTGAACGTCGTGGTCCAGGGCAGCCACAACACGGTCATCGTCAACTCCAACCAGACCAATAACGGCGATGTCACCGCCGGTACGGCCCTGAACGGAAACATCACCCTGCCATGAGCCGCCGAACCCTCATTCGCATGAGCGCCGTCTCCACGGCCGCCGCAGTGCTGCTGGCCGGTTGCGTCAGCCCTGTCGCCGGCCCCTCGGGCCTTTATGCGACGCCGATCGGCAATGCGCCGGTCACGGCCAATCCGACTCCCTATTCAACGGCCCTCTACTGCCTGGCGGACTACGCCCGTCGCTACAACCTGCCCTCGCCGCGCATGGCCGTGGGCCGGATCAGCGACTACACCGGCACGGTCTCGTCGGACGGCGGCCGCCAGATCACCGGCGGCGCCTCGCTGATGGCCAACTCGGCCCTGGCCAAGGCCGGCGCCCGTATCGTCGAACGCTACGACACCTCGGTCTCGGAGCTGGAGCTCCGCTACGCCAACAATAAGCTGATCGGGGATCAGACCCCCGGCGCCCAGGGCCCGGAAGACACCCAGTACCGTCGTATCCTGGCCGGCCAGGTGCCCGGCTCGGACTTCTACATCGTCGGCGGCATAACCGAGGTGAACTATAATATCCGCTCGGGCGGCTTCGACGCCGGCCAGGGCGAGGTGGACTCGGCCCGTCCCGGCTCCACCCTGCTGACCCACCGCGTCTATGTGATGAACATCGCCATGGATCTGCGGCTGGTCCAGACGACCACGCTCGAGGTCGTCGATGTCGTCTCTTATCAGAAACAGATCATCGGCCGGGAAATCTCGGCCGGGGTGTTCGACTTCCTGGACGGCAATGTCTTTGACATCTCGGCCGGTTCCGGCGGCATGGAGCCGACCCAGCTGGCCGTCCGCGCCCTGGTCGAACGCGCCACGGTCGAGTTCATGGCCAATCTCTACGGGGCGCCCGGCCCCGAAATCTGCCTCAACGCCGCCAATGATCCCCTTGGCGATTCCACCGTCGGTCCGACCGGCGGCTATTACCCGGCCTATCCCACCACGGAGACGAACAATGGCCAGACCCGCGCCGATCCGTCTCGCTGGCATGATCGCCGCGACGGCGACGTTCGCCCTTCTCGCTACTGAGGCCTCGGCGCAGGAGACGCCGCTCTGCGACCCAGAGACCGGCGCCACCTGCTCCAGCACTCAGACCCAGTCCGGTGAAGTCATCGGAACGGTGAACCTGAACGTCTCCATCGACCAACTGGAGGTGACCAACGACGCACGGGGCAATTCGCTCGCGGGCGGCATCGAGGATTCGTCCGGTTCCCTGACCTCGCGCCAGACCATGACCGGCGCGACCCGTGCGAACACAAGTCTGGTGCTGAACGGCGAATCCGACGGCGTGATCGTCTCGCCCACGGACGCGCGCGGCAATTATCTGGGCGTATCCACCGACGGCGCAACCTTCACCGTCGACGCGGCCCAGATCGCCACCGGCGAACGCGTCGAGGCCACGACCGACATCGACGCACCCGCCGCCCATGTCCTCGACGGCATGGCGGGCGGTTCACTGGCCGTCGCCAACAGCGTCGCCATGGGCGGTCCGTCTTCCTCGATCACCGGCGTGATCGACCAGTCGGCCCAGACCACCGTCTTCGCCGAAACCGCCGCCGACGTTCAGTATATCCCCGCCCAGGCCGACTTCTCGTCCCAGGCCATGGCTAACGTCGTCCAGGTCTCGACCACCGGCGCCTCGCATCAGGATCTGATAGTTCGCCAGACCAACGCCCCATCGACCGTCGAGGCCCGCACCGACGTCTATGTCGACAACGCCTGGAACCTGGCCGCCCGCGCCAACGCCGGCGCCAACCAGACCGTCCTGTACAACGCCGGCGGCTCCATGGTCGCCAATACGAACCAGACCAACCAGGGCCGCGTCCGCGCCGTCGCGCAGGCCCAGACCAATCTGCAGGGCCAGACCACAGTCTCGGCCCGCGCGGTCGCCAACGAAGTCGTCGCCGGCAACAACGACATATATCTGGAATTGGACAACACCCAGCTGAACTCAGGCGGGGTCGAGGCCAGCGCCGTCTCGATCGGCGTCGACGGCTATGACACCTATGTCGGCGCCGAGGCCGTGGGCAACAGCGTCACCGGCTACGCCTGCTCCCAGTGCGGCGGCGAGATCAACATCACCAACACCCAGACCAACGACGGAAACGTCAGCGCCACGGCGACCACGACCATCGGCTCGGGCCGCGCGGCCGTCGTCGGCGTCACCGCCGTCGGCAACAGCGCCACCTTCTATGTGAGCCGCCCGGGCGGGTAAGAGGGCGTTATGCAGGCCAGTGATGCGGAAAGAACCCCTCTGGTTCTCCGCTGCGCATCGATCCTCCTCCCCACGATGTAGGTAGGAGACGGAAGGTCTCCCCGTTCGGTGATCGCCTCAAGCCCGGCTTGCCCTCGCCGCCGGGCTCCCCTAACCCAATGGAGCCGCTCCATCGAGGGTTGCGGCATTACGGAGTGATCTCATGCGTTCTGCGCGTCGTCTGCTGCTTGTCGCGGTTTCGGGTCTTGCCCTTTCGACCGGGGCCTTCATCGCGCCGGCCCTGGCCTTTGCGCCGCCCGCTGCAGCAGCCCAGGCTCAGATCGCGCCCTCCGACGCCTGGGCCCAGGATGTCAGCGACATTCCCGCCGACCCCGCCGTCCGCTACGGCCTGCTGCCCAACGGCATGCGCTACGCCCTGCTGAAGAACGCCACCCCGCCCGGCCAGGCCTCATTCCGCCTGCGCATCGACGCCGGCTCGCTGATGGAGCGCGATGACCAACAGGGGCTGGCCCATTTCATGGAGCATATGGCCTTCAACGGGACCAAGGACATTCCCGAGAACGAGATGCTGCGCATTCTCGAACGCCTCGGCCTGGCCTTTGGGGCCGACACAAACGCATTCACCAGCTTCGACCAGACCGCCTATATGCTGGAACTGCCGAACACCCAGGACGAGACGGTCGACGCCTCCCTGCGTATCCTCCGTCAGATGATGGGCGACGCCCTGATGGCGTCGGACGCCATCGACGCCGAACGCGGCGTCATCGTGGGCGAGGAACGCCTGCGCGACACTCCGCAGTTCCGCGTGCTGAAGACCCAGCTGGGCCTGTTGGCGCCCGGTCAGCGCCTGTCGCAACGGCTGCCGATCGGTGATCTGGATGTCATCCGCACCGCCCCCCGTCAGAGGTTCGTGGACTTCTATGACGCCTATTACCGGCCGTCGCGCGCTACCTTCATCGCCGTCGGCGACTTCGACCTGGATGCGATGGAAGCCAAGGTTCGAGGCGCCTTCGCCGACTGGACGCCCAAGGCCGCGGACGGCCCCGAGCCGGATCTCGGCGCGGTCGCCGCCCGTTCGCCCGAAACCAGCATTATTGTCGAACCCGGCATCCAGTCGTCGATCCAGATCAACTGGATCAAGGCTCCAGACCTGGACGCCGACACCGTGGCGGAGCGCAGCGAGACGGTCCGGCGCAGTCTGGGGCTGGCCGTGCTGAACCGCCGTCTCGGCGAGCTGGCGCGCGCGGACAACCCGCCCTTCCTTGGAGCGGGCGGCGGCTATCAATCGCTGTTCGACACCCTGGACGCCGGGATTCTGTCGGTCTCGTTCGCCCCCGGCGAATGGAAGCGGGCTCTGGAAACCGCCGAACAGGAGGCGCGGCGCCTGACCCAGTATGGCGTGACCGCCCCCGAACTGGCGCGTGAGATCACCGAAAATCGCACCGCGCTGCAAAACGCGGTCGCCACGGCCGCCACCCGACCCACTCCCGCCTTGGCCGGCGGCCTGCTGAATGCGGTCAACAGCGACTCTGTCTTCACCTCGCCGCAGGACAGTCTGGCCCTGTTCGAGACCATCGTCGCCGATCTGACGCCGGAGCAGGTCAACGCCGCCGTCCAACCGGTCTTCGAAGGCCAGGGCCCACTGGTCCTGTTCGCCAGCCCGGTTCCGGTCGAAGGCGGTGAAGCCGCCGTCACCGCCGCGCTCGAGGCGTCGCGTCAGGTCCCGGTCGCCGCCCCGTCGGACCAGTCGGCCCTGGAATGGCCCTACACCGACTTTGGCGCCCCCGCCGTTCCGGCTTCGCGCACCGAAGTCGCCGACCTCGGGGCCACCCTGGTCGCCTTCCCGAACGGGACGCTGCTGAACATCAAGAAGACAGACTTCCGCGACGACCAGATACTGATCAACGCCAGCACCGGGCTCGGCGGGCTCGGTCTGCCGGCCGACCGGTTCTCGCCGCTGTTCGCGACCAACGCCGTGCTGAACTCCGGCGGCCTCGGCAAGCTGACGATAGACGAGATCAACCGCGTACTCGCCGACCGCATCTTCAACACCAGCATCAGCCAGGGGAGCGACAGCTATACGTTCGGGGGATCCACCCGGCCTGAAGACCTGCAACTGACGCTGCAGATCCTTACCGCCTTCCTTACCGATCCAGGTCTGCGGGCCGCCCCGCTGCAGCGGGCCAAGGCCTCCTATCCCCAGTCTCTGGAGCAGCGGGCGGCGACGCCCGGCGGCGCCTTCGGGCTACAGGCCGGCGAGCTGCTGGCGGGGGGCGACAAGCGCGCCGCAACGCCGACCAATGAGCAGTTCCAATCGATCGAGATCGAAGACCTGCGCCAGCGGATCAAGGCGGCCATGGCCGCCGGCCCGGTCGAGATCACTGTCGTCGGCGACGTCGACGTGGATGCAGTTATCGCCGCCGTGGGCTCGACCTTCGGCGCCCTGCCGGCGCGCGGTCCCGCGCCGACCCCGCCGGCCGGGTCGGCCGAGCGTCGCTTCGCCGCCCCGACCGCGACCCCGATCCGTCTTACCCACACGGGCCAGGCCGGACAGGCTCTGGGCGTCGTGGCCTGGCCGACCACCGATCAGATCGGCGACCGCACCGCCGCCCGGCAGGTGTCGATCCTCGAAGCTGTTCTTCAGTTGCGCCTGAACGAAGAGATCCGCGAGAAGCAAGGCCTCGCCTATGCGCCGAACGCCAGTTCAACCAGTTCGGACATCTTCCCCGGCTACGGCTATCTCGCCATCGCGGCCGAGACCACGCCCGAGTCCCTGCCCAAGCTGTTCGACGCCGTCGACGCCATCGTGGCTGATCTACGGGACAATCCGATCAGCGAGGACGAACTCAACCGCGCCCGCCGGCCCGCCGTCGAACGCCTGCGCCGCAGCATGGCCGACAACGCCTATTGGCTGAATCAGTTGTCAGAGGCCCAGTCGGACCCCGCTTCGCTGGATCAGACCCGCAACAATATCGCTGTGTTGGAGGCCGTCACGGCCGCCGACCTGCAACGCGTGGCGCAGCTGTACCTGAAGCCCGAGACCGCCTGGCGCGCCGAGGTCGTCTCCGACAAGTCGCCTGTCGCCACCCCCGCTCAATAAAGAAAAAGGCCCCGGCTCGCGCGCACGAGCCGGGGCCAGTCTTCAGGATCGTCGACGGAGACGCCGACGATCTTATTATCTTTCGCCCGGCCTGAGCCGGGCCTGAACGGAGCGCGTCAGCTCCCGTTCAGAACACCCGCCCGCCGACGCCGCCGTCCAGGGTGATCGCCCCGGTGATGACGGTCGTGCTCTGGGCCTGTTCCTCGCGATATTCAGTGTATTCCTCTTCGCGGTACAGGGTCAGGATCTTCACCCCGGCGCCGTAGCGACGCAGCAACGACCGTTCGTTGCAGTCGCGCTCGGCCTTTTCGGGCCGGCATTCCAGCCGCCCCTCGCCGCCGAACCACAAGGCCTCGTGCTTTTTGCAGGTCAGGGTCGTGCCGTGGTCGAATTTGATCTCGCCCTCATAGTCCGCGATCGTGGCCTGCAGCCAGGTCCCGGCCAGGCAGCGATAGAGTTCGCCTTCGTAGCTGTCGGCGATCTCGCGATCCGGTTTCACCTGGGACGCGGGATGCGGCACCTGACGGTCGTCGATGCAGACCGCCTGGATCACCACCCGCTTCATCATCCGGCGATAGGCGGTGAAGGGGGTGCGCACCGTCTGGACGAGGCCGTCGACGGCCAGGCCCTGGATGGTGGTCGGATAGGGCTGATCCACGGTCACATAGGCCGCGCCGCCGCCCGAGCCGAAGCCGCCCGAAAAGCCGCCCGCTCGCGCATTGAGATACGACCGCGCGCCCGAGGAGGCGCTGGCGTTGGCGCTCGCGCCCGCATTGACGTTGACGTTCACATTGACGTTCGTGTTCGACGACCAGTTGCCGCCGCCTCCCCCGCCGCCGCACGATCCGCCGCCGCCGCCGCACGAGGGCGGCTCAGGCGGAGGCGGGGGTTCACAGGACGTGCAGGGGTCGGGCGCGCAGCCGCCGCATTGCGCCAGGGCCGCCCCGCCGGCTCCCATGACGGCCAGACCGGCCGCCAGGCCCAGCATCCAATTCCTGATCCGCTGCCGCATCGGCGGGACTCCCGAACGAATTCTCATGTCGCCCGGACAAGCCTCCGGACGATCCAACCTTAACCAAGACGTCAAAAGCCTTTCGTTTCCGTTGAGACGGGCAAGGTGTTCAGGGATGGCGCAATGCCGCATCCGTCTGCTAGACCGCCCGCATAATGACCGTCCGCGTCCTCATTCGCCTGATTTCGATTAGCCGCCCGGCGTAGCGCTTTAGGGCCTCTGGCCCCGTGCACGTCGGGACGACCGCCCAGGATTGGGCGAAAAGGCCGCCCTCAAGCCGCGCGAAGCGCGATAGGGCGAACAAGGACAGCGACCGTTCACCCTTCGACGCCGAGACTTTTCATGGCCGACGCCCCCGTCACCGAAACCGACACCCCTTCCGGCCGCGACTATCGCGACACCGTATTCCTGCCCGAGACGCCCTTCCCCATGCGCGGCGGTCTGCCGCAGAAGGAGCCGGTGATCCTGGAGCAGTGGGGCGACCTGTACGGAACCCTGCGCGCCGAGCGGCAGGCCCAGAAGGCCCCGCTCTATGTGCTGCACGACGGCCCGCCCTACGCCAACGGCGACATCCACATCGGTCACGCCCTGAACAAGACGCTGAAGGATTTCGTGGTCCGCAGCCGGTTCCTGCTGGGCTATGACGTCGACTATGTCCCCGGCTGGGACTGCCACGGCCTGCCCATCGAATGGAAGATCGAGGAACAGTTCCGCGCCAAGGGCCGCCGCAAGGACGAGGTGTCGAAGGACGAGTTCCGCGCCGCCTGCCGCGAATACGCCGGCAAATACATCGACCTGCAGCGCGACCAGTTCCACCGACTGGGCATCGTCGGCGACTTCGCCAACCGCTACGCCACGATGGACTTCAAGTCCGAGGCGGCCATCGTCGCCGAGTTCCACAAGTTCAAGAACTCGGGACAGCTTTATCGCGGCTCCAAACCCGTCATGTGGTCGCCGGTCGAGCGCACGGCCCTGGCCGACGCCGAGATCGAATATCACGACCACGTCTCGCCCACGATCTGGGTCAAGTTCCCGGTCGCGGGGGCTTCCGACGATCATCCCGACGACCTGCTGTCGTTCCGCAGCGGCACGCCGTCGATCGTCATCTGGACGACCACGCCCTGGACCATCCCGGCCAACCGCGCCATCAGCTACGGTCCCGAAATCGCCTATGGCCTCTATGAGGTCACGGCCATGGAAGAGGGTCTGGAGTTCGCGCCCTGGGCCAAGCCCGGCGACCGGCTGATCGTCGCCGACAAGCTGGCGGAAGAGGTCTTCAAGGCCGCGAAGATCGCCGCCTGGACCCGGGTCTACGACATCAATCCGTCCGGCCTCGAATGCGCCCACCCCCTCGCCGCTCTCGACAGCGGCTACGGCTTCTCCGTGCCCCTGCTGGCCGGGGATCACGTCACCGACGACGCGGGCACCGGTTTCGTCCACACCGCCCCGGGGCACGGCGCCGACGACTTCGAGGTCTGGAAGGCCCACGGTCATCACGAGGTGCCGGACACGGTCGATCCGGACGGCGCCTATTATCCGTCGGTCCCGCTGTTCGCCGGCCTGAAGGTGCTGGAGACCGAGGGCAAGAAGACCGGCAAGTTCGGTCCCGCCAACGGCGCGGTGATGGAAAAGCTGATCGAAGCCGGAAACCTGCTGGCGCGCGGCCGGCTGGAACATTCCTATCCCCACTCGTGGCGCTCCAAGGCGCCGGTCATCTTCCGCAACACGCCCCAGTGGTTCATCCGCATGGATCAACCACTCGCCTCGGGCGACACGCTGCGCGAGACGGCCCTGACCGCGATCGATGCTACCGCCTTCCACCCGACGGCGGGCAAGAACCGCATCCGGTCCATGGTCGAGGGCCGTCCCGACTGGCTGGTCAGCCGCCAGCGCGCCTGGGGCACGCCGCTCGCCATGTTCATGGACAAGCAGACCGGCCAGCCCTTGCATGACCCGGAAGTCGACGCCCGCATCGTCGCCGCCGTCGCCGAACATGGCGCCGACATCTGGTTCACCGCGCCCGACGCCGACTTCCTGGGCGCCCACGACCCGGCCCGCTACGAGAAGGTCGAGGACATCCTCGACGTCTGGTTCGACAGCGGCTCGACCCACGCCTTCACCCTGGACCCTCGCCTGCCCGAGCACGGCTACACCGGCGACCGTCCCGCCCACTGGCCGGCGGATCTCTATCTGGAAGGCTCGGACCAGCACCGCGGCTGGTTCCAGTCGTCGCTGCTGGAGGGCTGCGGCACGCGTGGTCGCGCCCCGTTCAAGGCGGTCCTGACCCACGGCTTCACCCTCGACGAGAAGGGGGAGAAGATGTCCAAGTCCAAGGGCAACACCACCGATCCCCTGACCATCATCAAGGAGAGCGGCGCCGACATCCTGCGTCTGTGGGTGGCCCTGGTCGACTATTCCGAGGACCAGCGGATCGGCAAACAGATCCTGCAGACCACGGTCGACGCCTATCGCAAGCTGAGGAACACGGTCCGCTATCTGCTGGGCGCCCTGGCCGATTTCGACGAGGCCGAACGCCTGACGCTGGACCAGATGCCGCCGCTGGAGACGTTCATCCTCCACCGTCTGCACGAACTGGATGGCCAGGTGCGCCAGGCCTACGCCGAATACCGCTTCCAGGATGTTGTCCGCCCGGTGCTGGAGTTCTGCTCCAACGACCTGTCGGCCCTCTATTTCGACATCAGGAAGGACGCCCTCTACTGCGACCGCCCCGACAGCGTCCGCCGTCGCGCCGCACGCACGGTGATGGACGAGGTCTTCATGCGCCTGACCGCCTGGCTGGCCCCGCTGACCCCGTTCACGATGGAAGAGGCCTGGACGACGCGCTTCCCCGACGCCGGGACCAACTGCGCGCGGGTGATCCCCCAGACGCCGGCGGAGTGGGAGAATGCGGCCGAGGCGGAGCGGTGGGCGAAGATCAACACCGTCCTGGAAGTAGTCAACGAATCGCTGGAGGCCGCCCGTCGCGACAAGATGATCGGCGGGGCGCTGGACGCCTGGCCGACGGTCACGGCGCCGGCAGGGACCTTCGCCCCCTTCGACGGTCTGGACGCGGCCGAGATCTTCCGCACCTCAGGCGTGGAACTGGTCGAAGGCGAGGCGCTGGCGGTGACGGTGGCCCTGGCCGATTATCCGAAATGCGCCCGTTCGTGGCGGCGGGTGCCGGACGTCGGTTCGGACGCCGCCTACCCCGACCTGTCGGCCCGCGACGCGGACGCGGTTCGGTACTGGGACCAGACGCACGGCTGACGGCCCTCTTCACCTCCCCGTTCGCGAAGGCGGACGGGTAGGACAGACGGGAGCGTCAGCGATCGCCAGTGGGGGGGCGAGGCGGTGTGTGAAGCTCGTGGTCATCACCGCTGTCTGAGTCGCCCCCTCCTGGTCGCTGCGCGACCTGTCCTCCCCGCGTGCCTTCGCTCGCAGGGAGGTGACGATGGCCTCTCTCTTTCGTCATTCCGGGCGTAGCGCAGCGGAGACCCGGAACGACGAAAGACATTCTCCCGCTTGCGGGGGAAGGTCTGAGCGCTGTCCACCACGGAAACCGGTTTCTAGCTCACGCATTGTTACATCCGCCATGGTCAAGCCGATTTCGCCGCGCTAGATCATGTTGCAGTGCGAGCGGGTCAACCCGCCGAACATTCTTAAAGCTCAGGGGCTACATATGACTCAGTGGGTGTACGGCTTCGGCGGCGGTTCCGCCGACGGCGACGCGTCGATGAAGAACCTTCTCGGCGGCAAGGGCGCGAACCTGGCGGAAATGTCGTCGCTGGGGCTGCCGGTCCCGCCCGGCTTCACCATCACGACCGAGGTCTGCACCTATTATTACACTAACGGCGAGACCTATCCCGCCGATCTGGAAGACCAGGTGAAGGCCGCCCTGGCCAAGGTCGAGGCCATCGTCGGCAAGACCTTCGGCGATGTCGAAAACCCGCTGCTGGTCTCGGTCCGCTCGGGCGCCCGCGCCTCGATGCCGGGCATGATGGACACGGTGCTGAACCTGGGCCTGAACGACCAGACGGTCGAGGGCCTGGCCAAACTTTCGGGTGATCGTCGCTTCGCCTTCGACAGCTATCGCCGCTTCATCACCATGTATTCGAACGTCGTGCTGGGCCTCAGCCACGATGATTTCGAAGAGGTGCTGGACGCGCACAAGGACCGGCTGGGCGTCACCGTCGACACCGATCTGAAGGCCGAGGACTGGGAGCGGGTGGTCGTCGACTACAAGGCCGTGGTCGAACGCGAACTGGGCCAGCCCTTCCCGCAGGATCCGCGCGACCAGATGTGGGGCGCGGTCGGCGCCGTCTTCGCCAGCTGGATGAACGACCGGGCGAAATTCTATCGCCGCATGCATGACATCCCCGAAAGCTGGGGCACGGCCGTCAGCGTCCAGTCGATGGTGTTCGGCAATATGGGCGAGACCTCGGCCACCGGCGTGGCCTTCACCCGCAACCCCTCGACCGGCGAAGCCCGCCTGTACGGCGAGTTCCTGATCAACGCCCAGGGCGAAGACGTGGTCGCGGGCATCCGCACGCCGCAAAGCCTGACCAAGATCGGCCGCGAGGAGATGGGCGAGACCGCCCCCTCGATGGAAGAGGCCATGCCCGAGGTGTTCGGCCAGTTCGTCACGGTGGTGAACAAGCTCGAGAGCCACTACCGCGACATGCAGGACATCGAGTTCACGGTCGAACAGGGCCGGCTATGGATGCTGCAGACCCGCAACGGCAAGCGCACCGCCAAGTCGGCGCTGAAGGTCGCCGTGGATCTGGCCGCCGAGGGCGTGATCTCGCAGGAAGAGGCCATCAGCCGCGTCGAGCCCTCGGCGCTCGACCAGTTGCTGCACCCGACGCTCGATCCCGACGCGGCCCGCACCGTGATCGCCCAGGGCCTGCCGGCCTCGCCGGGCGCGGCGACCGGCAAGATCGTCTTCGACGCGGACGAGGCCGAACGCCTTGCCGGTCTGGGCGAGGCGGTCATCCTGGTTCGGGAGGAGACCTCGCCCGAGGACATCCACGGCATGCACGCCGCCCGCGGCATCGTCACGGCGCGGGGCGGCATGACCAGCCATGCCGCCGTCGTGGCGCGCGGTATGGGGCGGGCCTGCGTCTCCGGCGCGGGCGAAGTCCATATCGACGAGGCCAAGGGCGTCTTCACCGCGCGCGGCCGCAGCTTCAAGACCGGCGACATCATCACCATCGACGGGTCGAAGGGCGAGGTCCTGGACGGCGCCGTGCCGATGATCGAGCCCGAACTGACCGGCGACTTCCAGACCCTGATGGCCTGGGCGGACAAGGTGCGTCGCCTGAAGGTGCGCGCCAACGCCGAGACGCCGCTGGACGCCAAGACCGCGCGCGGCTTCGGCGCCGAGGGCATCGGCCTGTGCCGGACCGAGCACATGTTCTTCGACGACACCCGGATCGCCGCCGTGCGCGAAATGATCCTGGCCGACGACGAGGCCGGGCGCCGCACAGCCCTGGCCAAGATCGCGCCGTTCCAGAAATCGGACTTCGTCGAACTGTTCGAGATCATGGCCGGCCTGCCGGTGACGGTGCGCCTGCTGGACCCGCCGCTGCACGAGTTCATCCCGCACACGGACGAGGACATCGACGCCCTGGCCGCCTCGTCGGGCATCGACGCCGACAAGCTGAAGCGTCGCGCCAGGGAGCTGCACGAGACCAACCCCATGCTGGGCCACCGCGGCTGCCGCCTGGGCGTCGCCTATCCCGAGATCTACGAGATGCAGGTGCGGGCCGTGCTGGAAGCCGCGCTGGAGGTGAAGAAATCCTCGGGCGAGGCGCCGATCCCCGAGATCATGCACCCCCTGGTCGCCCTGGGCCTGGAGATGAAATACCTCCGCGAACTGACCGACCGCACCGCCAAGGCCGTGTTCGAGGAGGCCGGCGACAGCGTCGACTATCTGGTCGGCACCATGATCGAACTGCCCCGCGCCGCCATTCGCGCCGGGGACCTGGCCGAATACGCCCAGTTCTTCAGCTTCGGCACCAACGACCTGACCCAGACCACCTTCGGCATCAGCCGCGACGATTCGGGCCGGTTCCTGCAGGCCTATCTGGACAAGGGCATCTTCGAGACCGATCCCTTCGTTCGCCTGGACCAGCACGGCGTCGGCGGTCTGATCGAGATCGCGGCCGAGCGGGGTCGCGCGGTCCGTCCCGAGGTCAAGCTGGGCATCTGCGGCGAACACGGCGGCGATCCGTCGTCGATCGCCTTCTGCGAGACGGTGGGCCTCGACTACGTCTCCTGCTCGCCCTACCGCGTTCCCATCGCCCGCCTCGCCGCCGCACAGGCCGCGCTGGACGTGGAGCGCGAAAAGGACCGCTGACCGGTCAAAGGGGGCGGCGCCGCGCGCCGCCCTTCCGGTTCAGGCGAAGTCGCCCGCCAGGGCCCAGCGCTGGGAGCCTTCGCCGAAGGGGCGCACGAACCAGTCGCGGTACTGTTCGAAGGTCTCGATGATCATCTGGCGCAGGTCGGGCGGGTTCACCGCCTCGCCGCGCTGCCTCTTCAGGGCCGCAACGCAATCCACGACCAGGTTCTGGTGGGCCGAACCGCCCATGCTCTTGAGCACGGCGGCGATATCCTGGGCCAGGCTTTCCAGCACCGTTTTCGGTGTCGTCTGAGCCATCTGGGAACTCCCCTGTTCTCGACAATCAAAGGCGTCGCAAAATCCGGTGAGGGATTCAAGCTTAGCCAAGGCAATTATCATCCCAGATCAGGATTAACCTGGCGTAACGCCGGTCAAAGGTTTCAGTTCTCGGACTCAGCTCCGCTTTCTGACGAACACCGTGCCCGCCGAATAACCGGCGCCGAAGCTGCAGATCAGGCCGGTCTCGCCGGGGGCGAAACCGTCGTTGTGCAGGTGGAAGGCGATGATCGACCCGGCCGAGGAGGTATTGGCGTAGTCGTCGAGGATGATGACGTTCTCGTCCGAGGACGGCTCGCGGCCCAGCACCTTCTTGCCGATCATGGTGTTCATATTGATGTTGGCCTGGTGCAGCCACAGGCGCTTCAGGCCGTGCGGATCCAGGCCCAGTTCGGCGGCGTGGTCGACGATCATGTCGGACACCATCGGCACCACGTCGCGGAAGACCTTGCGGCCCTGCTGGATGAACAGCTTGTCGTTCTGGACGCTGTCGTCGGCGACCGGCGAGTCCAGCTGTTCGGTATCGCGGGCGTTGCGGTTCAGGAAGCCGAAATTATTGCGGATATTGTTGGAGAAGACCGTCTTCAACCGCGTGCCCAGCACGTCCCAGCCGCCCGGACCGGCGACGTCCGACGACTCCACGATCACGGCGGTCGCCACATCGCCGAAGATGAAATGGCTGTCGCGGTCGGTGAAGTTCAGGTGGGCCGAGCAGACCTCCGGGTTGACCATCAGCACCGCCTTGACCGAGCCGCCGGCGATGAAGTCGGCGGCGGTCTTGATGCCGAAGGTGGCCGACGAACAGGCGACGTTCATGTCGAAGGCGAAGCCCTCGATCCCCAGGGCCTGCTGCACCTCGATGGCCATGGCGGGATAGGGGCGCTGCATGTTGGAAGCGGCGCACAGAACGGCGCCGATCTCGCTGACCGGCTTGCCCCAGGCCTCGATGGCCTGACGGGCGGCCTTGACCGCCATCTCGGCCAGGATCGACAGCTCTTCGTTGCCGCGTTCCGGCAGGCTGGGCGCCATCCGTTCGGGGTCGATCACCCCGGCCTTGTCCAGCACGAACCGCTGTTTGATGCCCGAAGCCTTCTCGATGAACTCGGGCGAGGAATGGGCCTTGGCCTCAAGCTCGCCGGCCTCGATCTGGGCGGCGTGGCGGGTGTTCCAGCCGTCGGCCCAGGTGTTGTAGCTGTCGACCAGTTCGGCGTTGGTGACCGACTGTTCGGGGGTGAAGAGGCCGGTGGCGGCGATGACGGCGTGCGACAAAGTCTTCTTTCCTAGCGCTCGGCTTCGAGGCCGGCTGTTTTTGAAGAGGGTTCGTTTCCTACCAGAACGCGTCAATAGGACGGCGGCGGCCTGCGGTCGAGAGAGGCGATGACGCCGGCGGCCCAGCGCTGGATCTGGCCGCGCGGCGCCGGGGGCGTCGGCTGGTCGCGGGCGTCGATCAGGGCCTGGACCAGATCCTCGGCCTCGCAGGGCCAGCCCTGGGGCGTGACATAGATCGGATAGTGGATCAGGGCCGCCAGGACCAGATGATCGACGGTCGCCCGGCGGGTGCGTCGCGCGAACGCCAGCCGGTCGTCGGTCAGGCCCCAGCCGGCGTAGAAGGGCCGGCCATAGACCGAGACCGCCCTGCCCCGCATCAGGGCCTCGAACCCCGTCAGGGAGGTCAGGGTGGCGACCCGATGGCAGGCGTTCAGGCAGTCGATGATGTCCATCCCGTCGGCGACGGCGTCGACCGAGGCCATCGCCGAGGCGTCCAGCCGCCCCGGGCGGTTGCCGGCCAGGACATCGGGGTGGTTGCGATAGACCAGGAAGGCGTCGGGATGGTCAGCGCGCGCCGCCTCGACCAGGGCGGAATTGGTGGCCAGATCGGGTTCGCAGCCCAGCAGGATCGACTTGTCGTTCTCGACCTGGCCGACCACCAGCAGGATTTCCCGATCCCCGGTCTGGCTCACGGGCCAGTCGGTCGGCGCCTGACCCTTCAGATTGTATTTCGACAGGCCGGCCCGAACGATCCGCTCGCGCAGGGCGGCGGCGCGGGCGCGCTGGGCCGGCGTGGGCTGGGTCGTCTCGATCAGGGTCTCCAGCCGTGACGGGCGCGAGGGGTCGTAATAGACGCCCTGGTCGTCGAGCGCGACCGACAGGGCGCCGACGAAATCGGAGCCCAGGCCGCGCGAACGGATGAAGCCGTCCTCCATACGGACCGTCGGGCCGGTAAAGGCCGCGGCGGCCCGGCGCACCGCCTGGCTCTCCTTGCCCGCCCACCAGATCAGACGGCCGTTCGTGGCGGCGGCATGGGCGGCGGCGCGCGACGGCGACATGAAATAGCGCATCCGCGCCTTGGGCGAGTTCAGCAGCCGGCGCACCGGCGGGCGTTTGGCCGGGGCGAAGCCGACGGCCGCCCAGTCCCCCGCCAGACGGTCGGCCCGGTCGCGCAGGGCGATCAGCCGTTCGACCGCCTGTTCGGCCTCGCACCGGCGTCCGGTCACGGGATCGACATAGCGGCTGTAGGCGATCAGGGCGGCGGCGGCGACCTGTTCGACGGTGCGGCACAGACCGCGCCGACCGGTGTCCACCGCGTCGGTCGTCAGGCCCCAGCCCGAATAGAAGGGGGCGCCGAAACAGCGGACCGGCAGGCCGCGCAACAGGGCCTCGAATCCGAGCGCGGAGGTGACGCAATAGACGACGTCCACCGCCGCCAGCAGATCGGCGGGCCGTACGTCGGCGTCGACCAGGGTCACGCCCGCCAGATCGGTGATACAGCCCCGTTTCCGGCCCGCGGCCACGGCCGGGTGGCGTTTGACGATCAGCTGGGCGTCCGGCTCGTCGCGGCGGGCGGCGGCGACCATGAGATCGAAACTCTGCTGCGTCGCCAGGCCGTGGCCGATGGAGGCGTCGCCGAAGGTCTGATCGACGATCAGTACCCGGCGGCCGGGTCGCAGCAGGCCGGGGTCCAGCGGACCGCCCATATTGGTCTTTGACAGGCCCGCCGCCACGATCCGGTCGATCAGGGCGCGGGCGCGGGTGGTCATGGCCGCGTTGCACCAGTCGCCGGCCTCGACGATCAGCCGTTCCAGCCGGCTGGGGCGGGCGGCGTCGTAATAGACGCCCAGATCATCGACGATCAGGCTGAGACTGGCCGCCCCCGCCTCCCCGATCCCGACCGAGCGCAGGAAGCCGTCCTCCAGCGCCACATAGGGCCGGCCGTTCTTCTCGGCCCAGCGCCGCCCCACGGCCGCCGTCGGCTTCAGCCCCCAGCCCAGCACCGCCTGAACCTCCGCGCCCGGCAGGGGACGCAGGTCATGGTCGGACAGGAAGACGTCGAGGAAGGGGACCTTCTGCACGCCGGGGGCGCAGACCCAGGCGACGGTCTTCGCGGCGGTGTCCGGGGCTGGGGTCAAGGCGGGTCCTGGGGGCGCGAGTCAGACTCGGCGGAAAAAACAGGGTCTGAATAGTCTGAATCGTCTGAAATGGCGCGGGGTGGAATTGAACTGCACAGCCGGAAATCGGTGCAATATGCAAAAGAGTGCAATTTGGCGGGGCCTCCCTGGTTTCAGACGCGGGGAGTCTAACCGCGTTTGGAGGCGCGCTGGGTTGAAGGGCGGTTCTGGAAATCAAACGACTGATTTTTCACGAGAAGTGTTTCAGAATTAGGAGTGTTGGCCCCTGTCTCCTCCCCGCTTCGCGGGGAGGTGGCGCGGCGCTTCTTCAGCGCCGTGACGGAGGGGTTCTTAACCGCATCACCCGCGCCTGTGGAACGTCAAGAACCCCTCCACCCCCGCGCAAGGGGCGCGGCGGTCCCCCTCCCCGCGAAGCGGGGAGGAGACGGTGGGGCGGTGGGCGTCATCATACAACTTGACGTACACGTCTCCTCCCCATGAAATGGGGAGGTGGATCGACGCGCAGCGGCGAGACGGAGGGGTTCTTGACGCAGGAAGGCTCTGTCTCGCGGGCGCGCGTTCTGCGTCGCGCCCTGACCCCGCCGGAAGCGCGGCTGTGGGTGCATCTGAGACGACGCGCCCTGGGCGGGCTGAAGTTCAGGCGCCAGCATCCGGCGGGGGTCTATGTGCTCGACTTCTATTGCGCCGAGGCCCGGCTGGCGGTCGAGGTGGACGGAGACTGTCACGCCGGACGGGCCGAGCATGACGCGCGGCGGACGCGGTGGCTGGAGGCGCAGGGGATGGCGGTGGTCCGGTTTCCGGCGGAAGAGGTTCGCGTGAACCTGGACGCCGTTCTCGACTTCATCGCGCTGAAAGCCAGGGAGCGAATTCGCGGCTAGAGCCCCTCCACCACCGCGCAAGGGGC
>Ga0209643_1000988_pt1 | contig 32910 bp, 31 predicted proteins | sample AutmiccBRH37_all_FD_187383 | JGI IMG/M metagenome (GOLD analysis project Ga0209643, IMG submission 187383) | Deep subsurface microbial communities from Mt. Terri, Switzerland - Autotrophic microbial communities BRH/37_all (SPAdes) (version 2) | ecosystem: Environmental > Aquatic > Deep...
GACACCGGGTGGGCGTCATACCACTGCGCCATCAGATCGCTCTCCCGCGTATCGGTGGACACGGTGCAGAACGGGATTGGAGCGGCAGAGCCCTGTGAGAGTTTGCGCCAGGTTTCAACAAATTCTTCGTCGACAAACGCAAACGTGCCACAGCTGTCTGCAATCACGACGGCAAGTTCCGCGATGCTCAAGCGCCAGTTGAGCGGCACGAAACAGGCGCGCGCCTTCACCGCTCCGAACATCGCATAAAAGAAGCAGTCCGAATTCTTGCCCAGATACAAAACACGGCCCTGCGGAGCAACATCCTGCGCGATCAGCGCATTGCCGATCTGGTTCGATATCCGATCCAGATCGCCGAACGTGGTGGTGCGCCCGTTGTGAACCAAGGCAGGTTTATCGGCGTGCACGCGCCCGTGATATCGCGGATAGTCCGACAGGGTGCGAATTTCTGGATAGAGCCACATCAGCGCTGCACCATCTAGTTTGCCGTGAATTTTGGCTTACGCTTGTCGCGGAAGGCGGTGAGGCCCTCGCGCGCGTCCGCGCTTGCTGCGATCCGGGCGAGGGCTTGCGCCTCGAACTCCAGTTGCGTTTCGAGCGGCTGGTTTCCGGCCGACAGGAAAAGCCGGCGGATTTCTCCGTAGGCCAATGTCGGACCGGCGGCAAAGCGGCGCGCCGCGGCCTCGCTGCGCTCGCCCAGCGTTTCGCCGTCGGCCAGCTCATCCACCAGACCCGCTGCGATGGCGCCGTTGGCGTCCAGAGATTCATTGGCAAGCAGAAAGCGGCGACCGCGTGCCATCCCCATGCGCCGCGACAACGTCACCGAGGCTCCGGCATCGCACGAAAAGCCGATGCCTGGATAGCCCGCCACGAAGCGTGCCTGCGGCCCGCACAGCACATAATCGCAGCCGGCGACCAGCGCCAGAGACCCGCCCGCGCACACCGCATGCACCGCCGCGACCCAGGGTGAGTTCATGCGCTGCATCCGCGAGATCCCCATGTGGAGCCCGGCCGTCCAGCGCTTGATCTGCGTGGGGAGATTGTCCAGGTCCTGCACAAATGCGGAGATGTCGCCGCCAACGCTGAAGGCCGGTCCATCTGCCGTCAGCAGCACCGCGCGCACGTCCTTGCGCTGGTCCAGCGCGATCGTCAGCTCACTGAACTCCGCACAGAACTGTCCGTCGATCGGGTTGCCCTGAGCCGGCTTCGCAAGCGCGACATGGGCGACACCGTCGCTGACCTCCAACCGGAACGCTTGATAGTCCATCCTGTCCTCCCTAGACGGATCGCTGCTTTTTCTCTTTTACTGCCGCTTCACGGATCGCGTCGCGGGCGCGCTGCCATTGTTCGTCGCTCAGATGCGCGAGATCCGCGAAGGTGCTCGGTGCGGCGAGGTGGTGTGCGCCGTCGATCGCGATCGTCTGGCCGGTGAGATACTCGCAGCCGTCGGCGATCAGGAAGATCATCAGATTCTGAAGCTCCGGCATCTGCCCGTGCCGGCGCATCGGAACCGTTTCCTTCTGCGTCGCACCGACATCGGTATCCGGGATCGGATTGAGCTTCTCCCAGGCGCCCTCCGTCGGAAACGGCCCCGGCGCGACGGCGTTAAGGCGGATGCCGTAAGGCGCCCACTCGACCGCCAACGACATGGTCATGGCATGGATTGCGGTCTTGGCCATCGCCGACGGCACCACGAAGGCCGAGCCCGTCCACACCCAGGTCACGAGGTTGCTGACAATGGAGCCCTTGAGGCCCTGCGCGAGCCACCGTTTGCCAATGGCGAGCGTTGCGTAGAATGTCCCGTCCATCACCGTCGAGCGAATGGCTTCGTAGCCGCGCGGGGAAAGGTCCTTGGTCGGCGAGATGAAATTGGCCGCCGCGTTGTTGATCAGGGAGGTCAGCGGACCTTCCGCCCAGATCGTGTCCAGCATCGCGTCGATCGAGTCCGGCTCGCGCAGATTGCACAAGACCGGGATGACCTTCTTGCCGTATGCCGCATTGATCTCCGCAGCAGCCTCGTCGAGGACCTCGCCGCGCCGCCCGCAAATATAAACGGTCGCACCGTGCTGCGCGCACCCGCGCGCGATTTCCTTGCCCAGACCGGTGCCGCCACCGGTAATCAGAACACGCTTTCCTGCAAGACAATCGGCACGAAACGGTCTTTGCTGATCCATCACTTGAAGTCCTCCCTTACGCCACCGGCTTTTTCAATTGAAGACCGGTTCGCTTGCATTCCGCGACCAGCTTGTCGTTCTGATTGAAGGCCCGATGACGGAAAACCACAATTCCTGCCGTCGGCCGCGACTTGCTCTCGCGAAGTTCGAGCACCTCGGTCTCAACGTGAACGGTGTCGCCATGGAAGAGGGGATGAGGAAAGCGCACCTCATCCCATCCCAGGTTGGCGACCGCGGTCCCGAGCGTCGTATCGCCAACCGTGATGCCGACCATCAAGCCGAGCGTGAATGCGCTGTTCACGATGCGCTGGCCGAATTCGGTGTGCTCGCGGCAATAATGTTCGTCGAGATGGAGCCACGCCGGGTTGTGCGTCAGCGCCGTGAAGAAGACGTTGTCCGCTTCTGTCACCGTGCGGCGGATGGCGTGCTGGAACACCTGACCCACGCGCAGTTCGTCGAAATATAGACCTGCCATGTCATGACCTGCTTCTTGAGTGGAGACTGCTCCGTGCAATAGGCCCTGAGGCGATCATGGCGCAAGTCCCAGGATCGAGATTGCGGCAACGCCGAGATAGGGAACACCCCCGAGATTGTGTGTCAGCGCAAGAGATGGCGACGGCAATTGGCGCGCGCCCGCTCGTCCCAGAAGCTGCTGGTAACCCTCGTAGGCCATGCGCAGGCCCGATGCCGCGACCGGATGTCCAAAGCATTTGAGTCCGCCGTCAATCTGGCACGGAACGCCGCCCGAGCGGTCGAAAAACCCGTCGAGGACGTCGCCGATGGCGCCCCCTTCCGGCGAGACGAACAGGTCCTCCATCGTCACCAGCTCGGTAATCGAGAAGCAGTCATGCACCTCCATCAGGCTGAGCTGCGTGCGCGGATCTGTGATGCCGGCTTCCGTGTAAGCCTTTTTGGCGGCAATGCGCGTATTGCGCACATAGCTTCCGTCCCAGTCGGACATCGTGGATTCCTGTCCTGAGCTGATCGACAGCTGGATCGCCTTGATCGTCACAAGGTCGCGCTTGCCCAGAGAGCGCGCGATCTCCGGCGTCGTCACGATGGCGGCGGCGGCGCCATCGCTGACTCCGCAGCAATCGAAGAGCCCCAAGGGCTCCGCAATCATCGGCGCGTTCAAAATCGTATCCATCGAGATCGCCTTGCGCAGATGGGCCTTCTCGCTCAGCGCACCGTTCTGATGACTTTTCCACGAGACATGCGCCATTGCGCGCTTCAGCTCTGCCGGTGCGATCCTGTGCTTTGCGCGGTAACCGCTTGCGAGCTGCGCAAAGCCGGCCGGCGCCGACACCAGCGGCAGCCACAGATCATTGAGCGTGCCCTTGTAGGGGATCGGCAGGCCGCCAAAACCAGTGTCCTTGAGCTTCTCGACCCCGATCGCGAGCGCGATATCGACTGCCCCGCTCGCCACGGCATACGCCGCGCCGCGCAGCGTCTCGGTGCCGGTCGCACACATGTTTTCCATGCGGCTGACGGGAATCCCGTCAAGACGCAGCGCCGTTGAGGCCGGAATCGCCGAATTTCCGACGTTGACGCTGTCCAGGCTCGCGCCATACCAGGCTGCATCGATTTGATTTTTTGCGATGCCCGCGTCGGCGAGCGCTTCGTCGAACGCCTCAGCGAGGAGCTGTTCGCTGCCGACGTCCCATCGTTCGCCGAAGCGCGCGCATCCCATGCCAAGAATTGCGACCTTGTCCTTGATCCCGCTTGCCATCAGTGTTCTCGCGTAATCGTTGCGGGGGCGGCCTTCCAGAAATAGCGGTTGAAGCCGCGCACCTTGTCGCGCTCCTTGATCCGGAAGACGAGGCGAAGCGGCATGCCGGGCTGCGGACTGGCCGCACCGACGTCAACCATTTCCATCAACAACCGCGCGCCCGACTTGAATTGCACGAAACCGACATGAAGCGGTGGTGCGGGCGTGAAGGAAAGCCAGTCGGTCGTTACGGTGAGAACCTGCGCCTCTTCTTCCGTCAGCGGATGGTCTGAAAACTGCGACGAGGGAGCACCGCATGAGGGATTGACGCAATACGCAAGCCTCGGGAACTGGACCGTGCCGCATGCCTCGCACGCGCCGGCGAAGAAGCCGGCCAGCTGCTCCGCGACGCGGTAATGTGCGCTGAGCGACGCGCGCTCCGATTTCTCGCTCCGCATTCCCCATTCAGGCTGCACTTCCCCGTAGAACGACAGGAAGCGCATATAGGAGTCGGTCGTCTGGCCTTGCGACATCGCACCGGACACACCGCGTCCGGCCGAGCGCGTTTCAATCTCGCCGGTCGCCTCGAAGATGATCGCTTCGACGCCCTGCGCAAACCCTACAAGCAGGATTTTCTCGCCCGGTTTCGCGCGCCCGAGCACATCGGCCAGCATCAGGAGGCCGTGGGCCGCACCGGTATACCCGCAGCCGTCCTCAAGACCGCCGGCGACCGAGCCGGTAAATCCGAGCGATTTTGCCAGCGTCGCAGAGGCACCCTTAAGCGGTGACGGCATGACAAGATGGGTGATATCGCCCATCGCAAGCGATGCGCTGGAGAGCGCGGCGTCGACTACAGGCGGCACCAGCGCGCCGTATCCCGCCTCGCGAATCCAGCGCTCCTCCCAATATTGCGGATAAGGCGCATCGGCGGCGCGCACATGGTCGACGAACGGCGCGGACTTGCGCGCCTTGCCCAGAAATTTCGCGATGACGTCGCTCGTGCCAAGCGTCAGGGCGGCGGCGCCTGCGCCGAAGGCAAGCTCCTGACTGCTGGCCGGTTTTGCACGTGGCCGTTCCGACGCGATGAGCAGCACATTCTCGGTCCGGCTTTCAAGCGCGAGCGCCAGAGCGCTGGTCCCCGCCCGCTCCGACCCGGCGAGATCCAGCGCGCTGATCGTGCGCGCGAGACCGAGCGCGCCCGCCACGAGCGAGCTGTTCGACAAATCACTATAGGGAAGTGTGGTGGAGGCCAGCCAGGCCGCGTTGATCTGGTCTCTGCGACGTCCGGCGAGGCAATCGCGGGCCGCCTCGACCGCCATGGTGACGGCGTCTTCATCCCAGCCGCAGAACGCACGCACACCCTTTGCCTGCGCTTTGAGTCCGGGCACCATCCAGGCGTTTGCCGCAGCAATCGCCGCGCGCTCGATCCGCAGGCGCGGGATGTACGCGCCGAATCCTGTGATCCCGAAAGTCACCGCCGTCCTCTCCAGGGACCGGCGCCGGTCTTCACCGCTTGAATGCAGGACCAGCGCCGCCCTAACGCGTCATGAATATTTTTATCAATCGTTGGTCGATATTATTACCGGCTTTGATCCGGCTTGGCAAGTCTGCCACACCCAAACGGTCTCTCGACGGGGATATCGCACCCGGCGCTCTAGGGAATATCTTGCCATCCGGTATGAGACGCGCTTATTATTGTCGATTAATAGTCGAAATAAAATAAGTGCTGCACCATCGGTATTGTCGATGCTGCACATGCGAGGAACGGCTGGTGGCGATCAAGCCGGCGCTGCGACCACGAATGATACGGACAGGATGGCTTCAGCAATGAGCAACAATTCGCAAATGCTTGCAGGAAAAGTCGTGATCGTCACGGGCGCCGGCGGGGGCGTCGGCGAAGGCGTCGCCAAGCTCGCAGCCAGCTATGGCGCGAGTGTCCTCGTCAATGATCTCGGGGTGTCGCTTGGCGGTGAAGGCGGAGACGCGGGACCCGCCCAGCGCGTCGCGGACGAAATCAACGCGGCGGGCGGGCGCGCCGCTGCAAGCTTTCGCACCATCGCGACCTGGGACAGCGCGCATGCGATCGTTCAGGACGCGCTCGATGCCTTCGGGCGGCTCGATGCACTGGTCAACAATGCCGGCATCGTGCGCGACGCGATGTTTCACAAGATGACCCAATCCGACTGGGACACCGTGAGAAACGTCAATCTCGATGGATATTTCTACATGTCGCGCGCAGCGGCGGATCCGTTCCGCGCGCAGGGCGGCGGATGCTATGTGCACATGACGTCCACCAGCGGCCTGATCGGCAATCTGGGCCAGACCAACTATGGCGCCGCCAAGGCCGGCGTTGCGGGACTCTCGAAGAACATCGCGGTCGATATGGCCAAGTTCAACGTCCGCTCGAACTGCATCGCGCCGTTTGCATTCACCCGCATGGTCGACTCGATCCCCGATACCAACGCGCGCAACCGCGAACGCCTGGAGGGGCTCAAGCGGCTGAAATCGGACAAGGTGGCCGCCCTTGCGGTGGCGCTTATGTGCGACGAGGCCAGCGACATTTCGGGCCAGGTCTTCGGTTCGCGCAACAACGAGATCATGCTGTTCAGCCAGCCGCGCCCTGTCCGCACGATGCACACGAGCGAGGGCTGGACGCCGCAGGCGTGCATCGCAACAGCATTTCCCGCGTTCAAACCGTCGATGTATCCGCTCGATAAATCGGGGGATGTCTTTACCTGGGATCCGGTGTAATTCCCTTGGGCAAACGCGCGCGGCGTCCTGCGCGCCGCCGCACATCCTGAACCGGAAAGACCGCGATGCCCCGTCAGATTCCGCTCCACCGCTTGGCCGGCGAATTGCGCGACGGCGAGCGCGTGTATCTGGCCGGCGCGAGCGGCGAGGCGACCGGCTTCGTGGATGTCCTCACATCGCAGCGCCAATTCGACAAGAGCATCGAGCTGATCACCACCTTTGTGCCTGGCATCAACGTGGTGCCGATCGACGAGCTGCCTGAGCGGATTCGCGTCACGGGACTTTTCATGCACGCCAATCTCGCGGCCGCGCAACGCAGCGGACGCTTCCGTCACCTACCGCTCTCGTACTCCGGATTTACCCATTTTGCGCAACAGCGGCTGAAGATCGACGTGTCGGTTTTCCAGGTCTCCCCGCCCGATGCGCGCGGCCTGTGCTCGCTCGGTCCCGCGGTCGAGTTTGCACCTGTCGTGCATGCGCGAAGCGCGCGGCGGATGGCGATCTGCAACCCCAATGTGCCGCGCATACCAGACGCGGTCACCCTGCCCTACGCCGACTTTGACGCTGTGTGCGAGAGCGATGCGCCGCTGCGCAGCTACAGCGCCGGAGCGAGCAATCCCACGCTCACCGCGATCGCCGCCTGCATCGCCGGTTTTGTCGAGGACGGCGCAACGTTGCAGGTTGGCCTCGGCAAGGTCCCCAATGCGCTATTCGATCTGCTGCATGACCGGCGCGGGCTGCGGATTCATTCCGGCATGCTCTCCGATCCCGTCATGCAGCTCGCGGCCTCGGGCGCACTCGACCCGGACGCCGCGATGACGACATGCGTCGTCGTGGGAAGCGATGCGCTCTACCGCTGGAGCGCGCAGTGCGACCGCCTCTCCGTCAGGGGTTGCGATGAGACCCATGCCGCGCGCGTCCTTCATGGCATCGAGCGCTTTGTCTCGGTCAATTCCGCGCTCGAGGTTGACCTGTTCGGCCAGTGCAATCTTGAGCTCGCGGACGGCCACGCGATCAGCGGTGTCGGCGGCGCCGCCGACTTCGCGCTCGCCGGGCACCTTTCGCGCGGCGGGCTCAGCATCGTGGCGTTGCCGGCGTCGTCGGGCAAGCTCGCGGTTTCGCGGATCGTCGCGCGGCTCGGCGAAAAAGCTGTCACATCGTTGCCCCGCGATATCGTGGATGTCGTCGTGACCGAGCACGGCGCTGCGGATTTGCGCGGCAAATCGGTTCACGAGCGCGCCGAAGCGCTGATCGGGATCTCAGATCCAAAATTCCGCAACGGACTTATCCAAGACTGGCGCGCCATAACAAGCGTTCTATGAGATAGCACAAAGGGAGGACCACACATGAAACGGGCCAAGAAAATCATCATCACATGCGCGGTAACCGGATCGATCCACACCCCGTCCATGTCGCCGCACCTGCCGGTCACGCCGGATGAGATCGCGGCAGACGCGGTTGCGGCCGCCGAAGCCGGCGCCGCGATGGTGCACCTCCATGCGCGCGATCCCAAGACCGGCAAGCCCGATCAAAGCCCGGAACTCTTCGCCCAGTTTCTGCCGCGCATCAAGCAACAGACGGACGCGATCATCAACATCACCACCGGCGGCGGCCTCGGGATGTCGATGGACCAGCGCCTCGCCGCCGCAAAATGGGCGAAGCCCGAAGTCGCGTCGATGAACATGGGATCGCTCAATTTCAACATCTCTGAGGCCGCCCAGAAAGTCGAAAAGTTCAAGTTCGACTGGGAAAAGCCCTATCTGGAGATGAGCAAGGATTTCATCCTGTCGAACACCTTCGCCCAGATCGAGCGCGGGATGAGGGAGCTTGGCGATCTCGGCACGCGCTTCGAGTTTGAATGCTACGACGTTGGGCATCTCTACAATCTCGCGCACTTCGTCGACCGCGGTCTTGTCAAGCCGCCGTTCTTCCTCCAGTGCATCTTCGGAATCCTGGGCGGGGTCGGTCCCGATCCCGAAAACATGATGCACATGCGCACGATCGCGGACCGGCTGTTCGGCAATGATTATTACCTCTCCGTGCTCGCCGCCGGGCGCCATCAGCTTCCCCTCGTGACGATGAGCGCGATCCTGGGCGGCAATGTGCGTGTCGGGCTGGAGGACAGCCTTTATATCGGCAAGGGACGCCTTGCGACATCGAATGCGGAACAGGTCGCCAAGATCAAGCGGATCCTGGAGGATCTGTCCTTCGAAATCGCAACACCTGCCGACGCCCGCGAGATGATGCAGACGAAGGGGAGCGCACTTGTCGGCTTCTAGCGCGCGCTCACCCGCGATACAGGATCGCCATCCGGCGAAGGGGCACGCACAATGAATCTCGCTGCGCTGCAGTCCTTTCGCATCCCGGCGGTTCGCCACGCCTATGCGCGCAAGGACGCCATCCTTTATGCCCTCGGGCTTGGGTATGGCGAGGACCCGCTCGACCCCGCGCAATTACGCTACGTCTATGAGGACGGGCTCGCGGTGGTGCCCTCGTTCTGCGCGGTCCTGGCCCACCCCGGCTTCTGGGTCAAGGACCCGATCCTCGAGATCGACTGGCGTCGGCTGCTCCACGTCGAGCAGCGCCTTGAGATTCACCGTGCGCTTGCGCCCGAAGGGTGTGTCGAGGGTCGCTACCGCATCGCGGGCGTGGAGGATAGAGGGCCCGACCGGGGGGCCGTCGTGCGGCTCGAGAAGCAGCTTGTCGATCCCGCGGATGACACATCTCTCGCGACGGTGACCAGCCTCTATCTTCTGCGCGGCGATGGCGGACAAGGCGGGTTTGGCGAGATGAGTCCCACGCTCGGCACGTTGCCGGAGCGCGGGGCGGACCGGGTTGCCGAACTCCCGACCTTGCCCCAGATGGCACTCCTCTACCGCCTGAGCGGGGACTGGAACCCGATCCATGCCGATCCGCAGATCGCACGCCAGGCCGGATTCGACCGGCCCATTCTGCAGGGCTTGTGCACGTTGGGAATTGCCACGCGCGCCCTCGTCGCGACCTACGCGGCCCGCGCGCCCGAGCGCCTCGCCGCGCTGTGCGTCCGCTTCACGCGCCCGGCCTATCCTGGAGACACGATCCGCACGGAATTTTTCGAGGACGGCGACGAAATCCGCTTCCGCTCAATCGCGGTCGAGCGCAACGAAATCGTTCTCGACCGTGGGTCCGCGACCTTGCGGACGTAGCGTACGGGCGGCGCAGGGACGGGCTCAGATGCTCAGCGCGACGTGAAGGCCTGCCGCGCGACGAGCGCCACCGCTACGATCGAGACGAAAACGAAAATCAGCGCCGGCGCGAGGCCGAGAATCCCGGCAATCGTCGTGGGTCCGAACTTGTTCGCGCCAAACGTCAGCGCACGGTTCGGCGACAGAAGCGCGCCCCAGTAGAACGCCGTATTCGCCCAGCCTGTGCCGATCAGCATCCAGCCCACCCGGCGGGCGACAATGTCCCGAAATCCGAGCCCGGGAATCACAAGCGCAAATGCAATGATCATCAACGCGTTGAGGATCCCGCCCACATGGGTGCGCGCCCACGCGGCGTGATCGCCAAAGATCGTAAAGTCGATGATGTGGCCGGGGATCAGTTCCATCCCGCCCACCAGACTGACGAGCAATCCCAGGCCGGCGCTCATCGCGATCAATAAGATCAGGGACGCGTGGCCCACCATTGTTTTTTGCAATCTGCTCAGCATGCGTTTTCCCCCAGGTGATTGTTTCTCTTGTTAAGGGCCCGTGACCGCTCAGGGCGTCTCCGGGACATCCTCGCCGGCCGCGGCGAGCAGCCGCCGCGCAAGTTTGAGGTGAGGAATGTCGAGCATCCGGCCATCCAGCGTAACAGCGCCGACGCCGGCCTCGAACGCGCCGATCACCCGGCGCGCATGGGCAAGCTCCTCGGACGTCGGCGTGAAGGCGGCGTTGATCTGCGCGACCTGCGCGGGATGAATCGCAATTTTGCCTGCAAATCCGTCATATCTTGCGCTGTCGGCACTGCGGCGGCAGCCCGCGGTATCGCGAACGTCGACATACACGGTATCGAACGGCGCGATGCCCATCGCATGGGCGGCCAGCAGGCACTGGCTGCGGGCATGCTGGTAGAGGGGACGCCATTCGCCAGTCTCGGTGCGCGGATCGCCCGCGCCCAGCGCGCTGCTCAGATCTTCCGCCCCCCAGATCATTCCGCGCAACCGCGGGATCGACGCCGCCGCGATCTCCCCCATGCGCAGCATCGCCTGCGGCGTCTCGGTGACAACTGTGATGATCTCGATCGATCCGGGCGCGAGGCGGTGCGTGGCTTCGGCCATCTCAAGATAATGGCTCAGGCGTGCCAGCTCCTCAGGCCCGCGAATCTTGGGCAGGATGATCCCCGCGGGGGCATGAGGAAGGACGGCGGCGAGATCGTCGAGGACATAGCCCGACTCAAAGTCGTTGATGCGCACCCACAATGCACTCGCCCCCCGATAGCCGGGCATGAATGCACCCAGCATGGCGCGGGCTTCGCTCTTGCGGGCAGGCAGCACGGAGTCTTCAAGATCGAGCGCGAGCGCGTCGGCGCCCGCCTCGTCCGCCTTTGCCAGTTTGCGCTCGCTATCGGCGGGCACGAACAGGATGGAGCGTAATCGCGACGCGTCCCGCTTGGCAGTCATCGAACCATCCCTGCCCGTTTGGAACGGACCTAGTGTGCGTGGACGGCCGTATCGCCTTTCGCCGACGAGCCGGACTGCTCCGACTCCGGTGAAAACCAATCCGGCCAGCCCGCGGCAAGGTTCTGGGCCCGCGCGAGCTTGCGCTCTTCGGGCGAGGCAAACTCAAGGTCCCACCGCTTCAACGCGGGCTTGATAACATAATTATGCCACAAGGGCGGAATGAGCGCTGTAAAGAAACACATGAAGACGCTCGGCATCCGGATCGCGCTGCGGTCGGGGACGAGCTTGTAGTAAGGAAGGTAGGAGTCGAGATGATGATCGGCATGGTTGGTGATCTCCCAGCCGATCAGGCGTGACAGGAATCCGAGGTGATTCCACAGGTGACGCCGCGCAATCGGGGTGCCTTCAGCGCGAACGATTCCGTAGTGCTGGAAATAGTTGAAGGACTCCACCCAGAACCGGGCGATGACCATTGCCGCGAGAGCGACACCGACAGCCGCCCATCCACCGATCGCAAACACGATCGCCTGAAAAATGATCTGCGCGGCAATTGCGCTATAGAGGCGATGTCCGAGCGACCAGCGGCCCTTGCCGCGCTTTTCCAGCGCATCGCCTTCGACACGCCAGCACTCTTTCGTGCTCTCTACGACCGCACGCGGCGTGAAGCTCCACAATGTGGTGCCCCGCCTTGCGGTGTCGGAGTCGCGGGCCGTGCCGACGTGAATGTGATGGCCCACCACATGCGCGATCTCGCGGGTGCAATCGAGGTAGCAGACCTGGCTGTAACGTCCCACAAACCGGGCAAGCGCGCCGCGCTGGTGATAAAGCTCGTGTGCCGCGGGCACCAGCGGGATCACCGACATCCAGGCGAGACTCATGATTGTCCCGAAGATCTCGAAACCCGTGAGGTCGCCCTGGCCGATGCGCCACGCCGCGATCAGATAGAGCCCCGGCCCAAGAAGGGTGCAGATCCACACCGGGACATTGGCCCAGAACCGGCTCTTCAACCTGCGCGGCCTCATATCGTCCGGAAACAGCGAGTCGATGAGCGCCATTGCCGGGAAACTGATAATGCCGACAAACACCCATGGCCCGCCAATGACGAAGCCCGCGGCTGTCGCGAGCTGAAGCGCTATCGGCGCGTAATACATCAAATATGAGAACATCGAGCAGACCTCCGCAGCTGAGACGCTTTTCGTCTCTTGTTCGATCAGTTCTTGTCCGAGTCCCTGCGGCTCGCCGTGAACACGGCAGGCGCCGACCTCAGAGAAATCCTCGAATACGTTCGTGTCGCTGACATAACCCAGGGCCGACCGTATTCACGCAAGTCACTCACTTTGCCGTCTTTTCTATCGACTGTTAGTTGATAATAATATAAATCGATGCCGGACACAAGCCCTCTCGCCTAGCCATTCAGGCGGATCGGCACACGGGCGAATGTGCCAATCGCGAAACGGCCTATTATTTTCGACTATCGTTCTATATATTCTAAAGCAACGCAGCGGCGGGCGCATGGCGCGACCTGCGCGAGATAGAAAACCAACGCCAAGACATCGGGAGAGAGATCATGGGTTCCACTGTTGATTCGAAGTCGCACGACGCCGGCGCCATCACAAAGATGCGGCAGGTCCTCGAGTGCCAGAAGGCGGCGTCCCGTGCCGAGGGCGTTTCAACCGCGGCACGCCGCATTGATTGGCTGGACCGGGTGATCGGCATGACGGTCGATCACAAGGATGAGATCGCGGACGCGCTCTGCGAGGATTTCGGCAACCGAAGCCGCGAGGCCACTCTGATCGCCGATGTCTTCGCGGTGGTCGGCTCGCTGAAGTTCGCAAAGGAGCATCTTCGCGACTGGATGAAAGCCGCAAGCTACGATGCTCCGTTCCCGGACGGCCAGGCGAGCGTCGAATATCATCCCCTCGGCGTCGTCGGTATGATGAGCCCGTGGAATTTTCCGTTCAACCTCACGCTTGCGCCGCTCGCCGGAATTATCGCGGCGGGAAACCGCTGCATCATCAAGCCGTCAGAGCTGACGCCGGCATCTTCGGATCTGCTGGCGCGGATGATCGCCAGCGCCTTCGATGAAACCGAAATCGCCGTTATTCTCGGCGGAACGGACGTCGCTGCCGAATTCTCGCGGCTCCCCTTCGATCATCTCCTCTTCACCGGCGGAACCGCCGTCGCCAAGCATGTCATGCGCGCGGCAGCCGAGAACCTCGTCCCGGTCACACTCGAACTTGGCGGCAAATCGCCGGTCGTCGTGTCGAACTCGGCGTCGATCGAAGACGCGGCGGCACGCGTCATGACGGTCAAGACCCTGAATGCAGGCCAGATCTGTCTTGCCCCGGACTACATCTTCATTCCCGATGGAAAGACTGATGAGTTCGTGGCCGCGGCCACAAAATCCGTTGCCACCATGTTTCCGACCCTCAAGGACAATCCCGACTACACGAGCATCATCAACCAGCGCCATTACGAGCGGCTGCAGAGCTACCTGGAGGACGCGCGCAAGAGCGGCGCGAAGATCGTGGAGATCAACCCCAAATCCGAGGACTTCTCCCAGCAGCCCGCGCGGCGCATTCCACCCACGCTCGTGATCAATCCCGGCGACGACACGCTCATCATGAACGAGGAAATCTTCGGGCCGCTGCTTCCCGTGCGCACCTACAAGAAGGTTGATGAGGTGATCGATTACATCAATGATCGCCCCTCTCCGCTGGCACTTTATTATTTCGGCGAGGACAAGGGCGAAGAACGCCGCGTCGTGGAGCACACCCGGTCCGGCGGCGTGACAATCAACGATGTGATGGCGCATGCCTTTGTCGAGACATTGCCCTTCGGCGGCGTCGGCGCATCCGGCATGGGCTCATATCACGGCAAGGCAGGTTTCCTCGCGTTCAGCCATGCGCGTTCAGTTTACCGCCAGAGCCGGTCGCCCGAAGCCGAACACATGCTGCGCCCCCCTTACGGCGATCAGATGCGCCAGTTCCTCGCCGCCGCCATCACAAAATAGAAACGCACGCGAAAGCGATGGACAAAACATATGGTCGGCTTCCTGAAGCGAATTGTTGAATCGTTTGGTCCCAAGAGCGCGAGGATCGAGCCGTTTGGCGCGAATATCGAAGTGGCCTCCGACGAAACACTCCTGGAGGCCGCGCTCAAGCAGGGCGTGGCCTTCCCCCACAATTGCACGGTCGGGACCTGCGGGTCATGCAAGTGCCGTCTGGTCTCAGGCCGCGTAGGCTCCATCACCGACTTTGGATACACGCTCTCGCGCGAGGAGCTGGAAGCGGGATTCATTCTGGCGTGCCAGGCCACGCTGAAGACGCCCGTGGTGATCGAGGTCGAGAGCCCGGCGGCCGATATGCCGCCGCCCGAGACGTTTTCCGCCAAAATCGCGAACATCGAAACCCTGACCCACGACATACGCGCGGTTACGCTGAACCTGGATCGTCCGATCCGGTACGTCGCTGGCCAGTATGCCGACCTTACCATTGGCGGCCTGCCCGCCGCGCGGTCCTACTCGTTTGCGTCGCCGCCCGAGCGTAACGGGAGCAGCAAAATCATGTTTTTCATTCGAAAAGTTCCGGGCGGTGCTTTCACAGAACGGTTGTTTAGCGGCGAGCTCGATGACGCCCAGTGCAGCCTCAACGGTCCCCACGGCATGTTCTATCTTCGGCCCGGCGACACCGCGATGATCTGTATCGCAGGCGGCAGCGGGCTCGCGCCCCTGATCAGCCTGCTTCAGGACGCACGCAAAAATCGCGTGCGGCGGCGCTGCATCCTGCTGTTTGGCGCACGCACGCAAGCCGACCTCTACGCACTCGAGCAGATCGAGGACATCTCGCAGAACTGGCAGGACGAATTCACGTTCGTGCCGGTGCTGAGCCATGAACCCGACGACAGCGGCTGGACCGGCCGGCGCGGGATGGTCACCGATGCGATCGGTGATTTCTTGCCTCCCGGAGATGCCGCGACGTTCGAAGGCTACATGTGCGGACCACCGCCGATGATCGACGCCGCGATCCCGAGACTGACCGCGGCAGGGATTCCCATTACATCGATCCATTACGACAAATTTACCGATGCGAGCCACGGCGCGCGGCACGCTTAACGATATCGTGCGGCGAAACACGCCCTGCAAGCTCGCCAAAGCCCCTTGCTGGTAAAAGGTGGCAGGGCGCCAGCCCCGGGGGCGCATGGCCGCCATGTCGATTGACAAATGAACGATCGCTTCGCAGATTCAAAGTCTGTGCGCGGTGGCCACGTATTGGACACAGCAAGTGTGTTTCGCGGGAGGTGAACTTTGGTTGAGCTGGTAAAACGTCGGGCGGAGGCCGAACAACGGGCTCCCAAGCGCGGGCGCGGCCGGCCGGTTCACCTGGTTCCCTCCGAGCTCTATCAGACGCGCAAGAAGGAAATTCTCGACGCGGCCCAGGAGGTTTTTTCGACCAAGGGATATGCCGAAGGCTCGCTCGACGACGTTGCGCGCGCGACCAATATTTCCAAGCCGACCTTGTATTATTACTTTCCGTCCAAGGCGCATCTTTTCTATCAGCTCACATGCATGAAGAACGATGAGGCCGTCGCCAAACTGGCCGAGATCAGCAAGATCAAGGACCCGCTCGACCGATTGCGCGGACTGATGCGGTTTCAGGTCGAGCAAGTGACCGGCGACATGCAGTTTTATCGGTATTTCTTCGATCATCGTCCACCGCTCAAGAGCAAGCGCCTCAAAGCGGAGCTGCGCGACAAGCTGACCGAATATTCACAATTTTTCTACGACGCCGTTCGCGACGCGATTGCGGCGAAAGTGTTGCCACCGATCGATGAATTCGTTGCGGCACAGGCAATATTCGGTGCAACCTTCTGGATCTACAAATGGTACGATCCGAGCAAATACACGGTCGATGAGGTCCTCGCCCAGTTGCTCACCATGATCGGAATCCCGCCGGCGTCCGGTAACGGTTAGGGCACGCGGCGCATGGCGGCGCCTGCGCCAGCGCGCCATTCGCGCACGGTGCCCGCCCCCTGAGACGCAGCCACTCCGTCAACCTCGATTTTCTCCCGGTTTGCACGGAAATTCGGAGCGGACCGAGCATCGTTACGTGGTTCCCAATCCACCCGGTTCCGCTCGAAATCGCACCGCGGCGCACCTCCACGCGCCACGTTAAGGGGGGCCTGTTGCAATTTTTGTCGAACCATAGTAGATAAAATAAAAATCGCTTCCGTCGAAGACGTCGCCCAGATCTGCGACCGGAGCGGAACGATGGGCAAACGGGCTGGAGAAAAACTGATGCGAGGATTGCAGAACCGACGCGCTGTCGTCACAGGCGCCGCAAGCGGCATAGGCCGCGCGATTGCGCAGCGCCTTGGCGCGGAGGGAATGATGGTCGGAATCTTCGACATCGACCCCAAGCTCGGCGAAGAGACGGTGACGGGCATCGTCGAGGCCGGGGGCCGCGCCGCCTTTCACCGCGTCGACGTGACCGATTACGCGTGTGTCACGCGTGAGGTCGCAGCGTTCGAGAGCGCCAACGGTCCCGTCGATGTGCTCGTCAACAACGCTGGCTGGGACACGCCGACGAGCTTCATCAAGACCACGCCCGACTTCTGGAGCAAGGTCATCAACATCAATTTCTACGGCCCCATTCACATGACGCACGCGATCGCCAAGGGCATGGTCGAACGGCGCAGCGGCCGCATCATCTTCATTGCATCGGATGCCGGCCGCGTCGGCTCGTCGGGCGAGGTGGTCTACTCCGGCTGCAAGGGCGGAACGATCTCGTTCGCGAAGGCCCTCGCGCGTGAGGTCGCCCGCAGCAACGTCCTGATCAACACCATCTGCCCCGGCCCGACCAGCACGCCCGCGATGGACGCTTTTGCCGGCCAGGGCGAGGCGGGACAGAAAATTCGCGACGGACTGGTCCGCGCGGTGCCGCTCGGGCGTATCGGCGAGCCGGAAGACTATCCCGGTCTGGTTGCGTTTCTTGCGAGCGATGATGCAGCATTCATAACAGGCCAGACGATCAGCGTGTCGGGCGGCCTCACGATGCACGGCTAGGAGGGGACATCTCATGAGCTACCAGGACATTCTCTACGACATCCGTGACGATGCGGTGCATATCACGATCAACCGCCCCGAGGTGATGAACGCCTTCCGGCTGCAGACCGTGGAAGAACTCATCCATGCTTTCCGGCATGCCGACGAAGAGCGCTCGGTCAACACCGTGGTGCTCTCCGGCGCCGGCGACAAGGCATTCTGCACCGGCGGCGACCAGAAGGTTCATCTGTCCGAGGACGGACTTTACGGCCCGCGCGGCACCGTCGGCATGCCGATGGAGGAAATGCAGTCCGCGCTCCGCGACCTGCGCAAGGTAACGATCGCACGCGTGCAAGGCTATGCGATCGGCGGTGGCAACGTTCTGGCCACAATCTGCGACCTTACGATCGCGTCCGAAAACGCCATGTTCGGCCAGGTGGGACCGAAAGTCGGTTCGGTCGATCCGGGCTGGGGCACGGCATATCTCGCACGCCTGGTCGGCGAGAAGAAGGCGCGGGAGATCTGGTTCTTGTGCCGGCGCTACAGCGCGCAGGAAGCGCTCGACATGGGACTGATCAATCGCGTGGTGCCGCGCGATCAGCTCGACCAGGAAGTCGCCAAGTGGTGCGGAGAAATCAATCAGATGAGCCCGAGCGCGATCGCCATCGCCAAGCGCTCCTTCAATGCCGACAGCGAAAACATTCGCGGCATCGGCTTCCTCGGCATCCAGACCGTCAAATATTACTATGCGAGCGAGGAATCCAAGGAAGGTGTGCGCGCCTTCAACGAACGCCGCAAGCCCGACTTCAAAAAATATCTGTGAGCCGCATCATGGACGAGAACATCGGATACGAGGTGCACAGCGACGGCATTCTCGTGGCGCGGATCGACATGCCCGGCCGCTCGATGAATGTCTTTTCGTCGGATCTGATGGACTCGCTCGAACGGCTGCTCGATACGGTCGAAATCGATCCGAACATCACGGGCGTCGTCATCACCTCGGGCAAGGCAGCCTTCATCGCCGGCGCGGATCTCGAGATGGTGCGCAATTTCACCGCGCTCAGGAGCGAGGGCCATGACGCGATGGCGGCCCATTGCGGCCGCCTCAGCCGGCTGTTCCGCCGTCTTGAGCGTTCGCAAAAGCCTTTTGTTGCAGCGCTCAACGGCCTCGCGCTCGGCGGCGGACTTGAACTCGCTCTCGCGTGTCATCGGCGAATCGTGGCCGATAATCCCAAAATTCAGCTGGGGCTCCCGGAAGTCAAACTCGGACTTCTTCCCGGCGCGGGCGGAACGCAGCGTCTGCCCCGACTGATTGGCGTCGAGGCGGCTCTGCCATTCCTGCTCAAGGGACTTTCGGCGTCACCGTCGCGCGCGCTCGAATTGGGACTGGTCGACAAGATTGTCGCGCCTGAGGCGCTGATTGCGAGCGCGACGCAGCTCGCCTCGTCGCTGCGCGCCCCCGCCGCCGCGTGGGACGAAGACGGATTTGAAGTTGCCTGCAGCCTTCTCCATCGCCCGCTCGCCGACGCGGAGCGCGAACTCGCCGCGCTGGCGGGGATCACTGCGGAGGAACTGCGCGACTATCCCGCCGTGTCCGCGATCATTCGCTGCATCGCCGACGGCGTCGCGCGGACGATCGACGAGGGATGCCGGGTTGAAATCGATTGCTTTGTCGGATTGATCTCGGACCCGGTCGCCGGCAACATGATCCAGAGTCTGTTCCTGGATCGGCGCCGTGCCGAATCCTCCTTCAAGTCGCTCGGTCCGGTCGTGCTGCGCAAGATCCGGATCGTAGGTGAAGCCGCCGACCTGGTCCGGGACTTTGCGCGCGCCGCGATCGAAATCGTGGGCGCGACCGAGGACGCCGACATCGTCCTGCGGGCTTCCGGGGAGCACCAGACGGATGCCGGCGGACATGAGCTCGCTCTTCTGCGCCGCGCCGAGGACACACCGGCCAGCGCCGGGTGCGCTATCGGCGTCTACATTCCTCCCCCCTCCGATCACGGCCACGCGATCGAAATTGTCGTCGAGCGCCCGGATGAAGTGGCCGAACGCCTTGCGCTGACCCTCGTCCGGCAGCTGCGCGCCACGCCCTATGTCACGCGTGGCAGCAGTTCCATTCTCGCGCATCTCGCGGCGGCCGTTACGGAGGGGACACTCAACAGAATCGAACCGGTCGCAAGAGCGGCGCAGCTTGCTCACGAACGCGGGCTGGTCACCGACCCGGATCTCGCCGACACTGCGGCGGTCATCGCAGGCCTGGTCCCTGCCTATACCGGCGGGCCTTACCGCTGGCTTCGCGCGCGGAGTGTATAGAATTCGGGAGCAGGTGCGCAGGCCCTCGGCAGGATAACCTCATAGAGAGCGCAGAAAGACTCTGACATGGATTTTTCCAGCAACGAAGACCACGAAGTCATCCGCGAAGGCGTGCAGGCCGTTGTGCGCAAATTCGGCGACGAATATTGGCTGGCGCGCGATCACGACGGAAAATTTCCCCACGAGTTTCACCGCGCGATGGCGGAAGGCGGCTGGCTCGGCATCACCATGCCCGAGGAATATGGCGGCTCGGGACTCGGGCTCGCCGAAGCGGTGTGCATGATGAGCGAAGTCGCCCGCTACGGCGGGGGAATGGCCTCGGCATCGTCCATCCACATCAACCTGTTCGGTCCCCATCCCATTGTCGTCCACGGGACCCCGGATCAGAAAGCCCGCTGGATACCCAATCTGATCGCAGGCAAGGACCAGTGCTGCTTCGGCTTCACCGAACCGGACGCCGGCCTCAACACCACCGCGATCAAGACATTCGCAGAGCGCGTTCCGGGCGGCTACAAGGTGCGCGGCCAGAAGGTGTGGACGTCGACGGCGCAGGTCGCCAACAAGATCATGCTGCTGACGCGCACAACCAAGCTGGAGGAGTGCCGGCGGCCGACCGACGGCATCACGATCTTCTACACCGACCTCGACCGCAAGGCGGTCGAGGTACGGCGCATCGAGAAGATGGGCCGCAAGTCCGTCGATTCCAATTCCCTGTTTATCGACGAGCTGTTCGTTCCCGAGGAAGATCGCATCGGCGAAGAGGGGCGTGGCTTCAGCTATATTCTCGACAGCCTTAACCCGGAGCGCGCCCTGATCGCCGCCGAAGCCATTGCAATCGGCCGCGACGCGCTTGAACGGGCCGCACGCTACGCGAAGGAACGAGTTGTCTTCGACAGGCCCGTCGGCATGAATCAGGGAATTCAGCACCCCCTTGCGGAGCGCTGGACGCAGCTTGAATCCGCTTATCTCATGGTTCAGAAAGCCGCGTGGCTCTACGACAACAAGAAGCCGTGCGGCGCGGAGGCCAATGCCGCCAAATTCCTCGGCGCCCGCGCAGGCTATGACGCGTGCCTGACCTCGCTGATGACCCATGGCGGCTACGGCTACGCCAAGGAATATCATGTCGAGCGCCTGCTGCGTGAGGTGACCATCACACGTATCGCTCCGATTACGGAGCAATTGATCCTCTCATATATCGCCGAGAAGGTTCTCGGCCTGCCGAAGTCCTATTGAGCCGGAACCGAGCGGTCTCCGCGGACTATCGACGCATCCAGACGTGAGAACGGACAAGAGACGGAACGGGAGAAAAAAGTGATCGAGCGCCGGATTTTTCGCGAGGAACACGAGCAGTTTCGCCGGACCGTGCGACGGTTCATCGAAACTGAAATCGTACCCTTCCACGAGCAATGGGAAGAGGACGGCGTGGTCCCGCGCGAGCTCTGGCTGAAGGCCGGTGCACTCGGCATGCTGTGCTGCACCGTGCCGGAGGAATATGGCGGGCTGGGGCTCGATTATCTGTTCGACGTGGTGGTGTTCGAAGAACTCGCCCGTGCGGGAACGACAGGCCCGGGATTCCTGATCCACGTCGATCTTGTCGCGACCTACATCAAGTCGTTCGGGACCGAAGAACAGAAACGCTACTGGCTCCCGAAGATGGTGACCGGCGAGGCGATCGGCTCGCTCGGCATGACCGAGCCGCACGCCGGGAGCGATCTGAAGAATATCCGCACCCGTGCGGTGCGCGACGGCGACAACTATGTCATCAACGGCCAGAAGGTATTTATCTCCAACGGGCAGCAGTGCGACGTCATCGTGCTCGCGACCAAAACCGATACCTCCGCGGGCGCAAAAGGCATCACACTATTTTTAGTCGAGGGCGACCGACCCGGTTTCCGGCGCGGGCGCAACCTCAAGAAGCTGGGTCTGAAAGCTCAGGACACGTCCGAGCTTTTCTTCGAGGACGTGCGCGTGCCGGCTACGAACATGCTGGGCGGAGAGAACGAAGGCTTCAAGATCATGATGACGAAGCTTGCGCAGGAGCGTCTTGCGCAAGCCATCCGCTCCGCGACGGTCGTCGAGACGGTTCTCGAGTGGACGGTCGAGTACACCGCCGAGCGCAAGGCATTCGGGCAAACCATCGCGGACTTCCAGAATACCCAGTTCAAGCTCGCCGAAATCAAGACGGCGGCCGTCATCGGGCGGGTGTTTGTCGATCGCTGCATCGAGCTGTTCATGGAAGGAAAGCTCGATGCGGTCGACGCCGCGATGGCGAAGATGTGGCTGAGCGAGGAGCATGGCAAGGCGGTCGACCAGTGCCTGCAGTTCTTTGGCGGCTGGGGCTACATGTGGGAATACCCGATCGCGCGGGCCTATGCGGACGCACGCATCGTGCGGATCGCGGGCGGTTCGATCGAGATCATGAAATACATCATCGGCCGCAGCCTGTTTGCGGGCCGCAAGAAGTCGCGCGAGGAGGGATAGATGGCCGTCACGCCACATGCGATGAGCGGAGATCCCGATCTCGCGGCACGACTGCGCGCCCAGCTTCGCCTTCCGGTCATCGCAGGACCGATGTTCATTGCGTCAACGCCGGCGCAGGTTATCGCGCAATGCAAGGCGGGAATTGCGGGATCCCTTCCAGCCCTCAACCCCCGCTCAACCGCGGCGCTGGACGAGGGCATCTGCGAAATCGAGGAAGCGCTGCGGGCGCATGATGCGGCACATCCCGCCCGACGCGCCGCGCCCTATGCCGTCAATATCGTTGCACATAAATCCAACAGCCGCCTTGAAGGCGATCTTGACGTCGTCCTTGCGCACCGCGTCCCGATCACCATCATCAGTCTGGCCGCCTCGTCCGAGATCGTCAGCGCGGTGCATGCCTATGGCGGCCTGATCTTCAGTGACATCGTCACCGATCGTCACGCGCGCAAATGCGCGGACATCGGCGTCGACGGGCTGGTGGCCGTGGCGTCGGGCGCCGGTGGCCACACGGGGCGGCTTTCGCCGTTCGCTCTGGTGCAGGAAATTCGGCGCTGGTGGCGCGGTCCGCTGGCGTTGTCAGGGTGCATCGCGACGGGTCAGAGCATTCTGGGGGCGTGCGCGATGGGCGCCGACTTCGCCTATATCGGCTCGCCGTTCCTCGTATGCGACGAGGCCAACACCTCGCAGCACCAGAAATCGATGATCGTTGAATCCGATTCCAACGATGTCATCGTGACGGATTGCTTCACGGGCGTACCGGCCACGTTCCTGCGCCCCTCGATTGCGCAGAACGGGCTCGACCCCACCCGGCTCGTGCGCGACACCGCACAGGCCATCAATATCGACGGGGGCGGTGCGAACGCGAAAGCCTGGCGCGACATCTGGAGCGCGGGACAAGGGATCGGCGCGATCACCAAAGCCATGCCGACGGCAGAATTCATCGATCAGCTTGCGAGCGAATATGCAGCCGCCAAGGCCGCGTTCCGCGCATACCTGCAGGCCGGATGAGCACGCGTTAGAGATTGCGGGCGATCAACTCGCGCATGATTTCCGACGTTCCGCCATAGATGCGCTGGACGCGCGCGTCCGCATAGAGCCGGCAGATCTCGTATTCGCGCATGAAGCCGTAGCCGCCGAAGAATTGCAGGCATTGGTCGACGACACGGCCGTGCATTTCCGTCGCCCACAGCTTGGCTGTCGATGCGTCATAGGTCGTGAGTTCGCGCTTGACGAGGCTGGCGATGCATTGATCGATATACGCCCACCCGACCGACAGATCCGCCTTGAGATCGGCAAGCTTGAAGCGGGTGTTCTGCATCTCGCCGATCGGCTTGCCGAACGCCGTGCGCTGCTGAACATAGTCGCGCGTGAGGTCGAACGCCTTTTGCGCGGATGCCATCGACTGCACTGCAATCGTAAGCCGCTCCTGGGGCAACTCGGTCATGAGGTGGCCCATCGCCCCGCCCTCCTGTCCCAGAAGATTTCCCGCGGGGACACGTACATCGTCGAAAAAGAGCTCCGAGGTGTCCGCAGAGTGATGGCCCAGCTTTTCGAGGTTCCGGCCGCGCCGGAAACCGGGGCGGTCGGTCTCAACCAGAATCAGGCTCAGACCGCGCGACCCCGCAGCCGGATCGCTGCGCGTCACCACGATCACGAGATCGCACAGCTGGCCATTCGAGATAAACGTCTTCTGGCCCGAGATGACCCAATCGTCGCCGTCGCGGCGGGCGCGGGTGCGGATGCCCTGCAAATCGCTCCCCGTGCCAGGCTCTGTCATCGCGATCGCGCAGACCGCATCACCCGAAACCATTGCGGGCAGCCACCGCTGCTTTTGTTCTTGCGTGCCGTAGCTCATCAGATAGCCGCAGCACACGTCGCTGTGCACCGAAAAATTCGCCGCAGGCCCCGCGAAGCCCGCGTACCACAGTTCTTCGATCACGATGGCGTTGTATTTGAAGTCTCCCCCCACGCCGCCAAAGTCCTCGGGAACCTGGGGGCAAAGCAGCCCCGCCGCGCCGCCTTTCGCCCAATAATCGCGGTCGACGACACCATCGCGCTCCCACCGGTCGAAATGGGGGGCGATTTCCTTCGCCGCAAAGCGCCGGGCGGTTTCGCGAAACAGGGCATGGTTCTCGTCGTAAATCGCGCGTTGAAACATCGAAGTGTCCTTCGTTGAGACGTCTTGAGGCGAGGTCCTTCCCCGACCCGGACGGCGGGATGCGCGGCGCGCCTACATCCCCAGATACGTGCCGCCGTCAACGATCAGGTTCTGACCGGTCACGTAGCCGCCATCCTCGCTTGCCATGAACAGGACGGCGCCCGCCAGGTCCGCCGGCGTCTGGGCCCGGGTAATCAGCCGCATCTGACCGGCAACCCCTTCGAAGGCCTCGTGCTGCGCGGCATTGGCCTTGGCGTTGTCGCTGTGCGTATAGCCGGGCGACACCGAATTGACGCGCACGCCCGACGCGGCCAGCTCGCGCGCCATGCCGCGCGTCATCGCCAGCAGCGCACCTTTGCTCGCCACGTAGTGAAGCATGTAGGGAATGCCCACATGCGCAATCACGGATGTGATGTTGACGATATTCCCTCTTGTCTCGCGAAGTTGAGGAAGGCAGGCGCTCGCGCACAGCCAGGGGCCCATCACGTTCACATCAAGAAGCTTGCGCCACGATGCCGTGGAAAGCTCCTCCATCGGGGTACTGACCAGCCCGGTAAAGATGCCAGCGTTGTTGACGAGAACGTCGATATTGCCAAGCGCCTCCTTCACCGCACGCGCCATCGCGGCAACCGAAGCTTCGTCCGAGACATCCGTCTCGGTGCCGATCGCCTCGATCCCCTTTGCGGTGAGCGTCTTTGCCGCATCCCGCGCGCCGCGAATATCCGCAATCGCGATCTTGGCGCCCTCACCCGCAAACCGTTCGGCGATCGCATACCCAATTCCGGTTGCGCCCCCGGTCACCACGACAACTTTGTTCTCCATACGCATCATTTCAATCCTCCCTGCCGACGCGCCACCCTCCGGCGGCACGCACGAGCAGCCCATGCTCAGGCGCGGCGCCGGCGTTTCCGTTTTTTATCGACTTTTAGTCGACGTTAAAAAATACCATTTTATCGTCTTTTGGTCGAGATATTTTTCAGATCATGATTTGGTGCACGAGCAGGCGCGTGGACGCGGCGCCGCTGAAGGGAGCGGCGTCAGATCAGATGAGCTTGAGGATGCTGGGGGCGAAGGGCGGAGCCCGTCCCCCGGACGCGTCAGCTCCGCCAGTGCGGGGGATAGGTCTTCTCGAACCAGGGAAGCCGCCGGATCCGCTCCTCCCACGCCGCAAGCGCGGGACATAGCTCAAGATCGTGGGCAAGCCCTGCCGGCGCAGTATCTTTCAGGAGCACTCGACGCACGAGTTGCACGGCCGGGAACGCCACGAAATCCGCCGCGCTCAATTGCGCGCCCGCGAGATAGCGCGCGCCCGCCGATTGGGTGTTGAGCGCGGCCAGCTCGGGACCAAGCGATCGCGCCGCCGCCGCGAGATCGTCAGCACGCGCCTCGGCGGACCCGCGGAACACGATGCGTGCCATCGCTGTCACATGCGGGTAGAGGTTGATTTCCGTGTCCATGACGGATTGCCAAACTGCCGCTGTCTCCTTCGCGCTCGCACCGAACAGCGGGGGGTCTCGCCACACGCTGTCGAGATAGGCAATGATCGCCACCGATTCCCGCACGACCAACCCGTCGTGGCGCAGAACCGGCACCTGGCCACGCGGATTGAGTGCGAGATGCTCAGGCTTATTGAGGTCGCCTGCTGCCACATCGAGCCGAGTCGATGTGTAGGGAATACCCTTGTGTTCGAGCGCCATCATCACGCGCCAGCTGGGTGGACTGCCACTCATCCAGAACAGTTCTGGTATCGACGGAGCGCTGGTCATGCGGTGTCCCTTGGGCACTGTGGCGGTGAGATAGGATCCGGTGCGTGCCGAGCCCGGCGGCGCGACTATAGGGGAAATCCGCGGCGCTGACATCAGGCGCTTCACGGCGACTGCCGGCCTACGGCATATCCGCCGGACGCCGCTGGCATTGAACACGCTTCGGGCTTTCGGCGCGCCGCGATCTGCGCGATAATCCTCACAAGAATAAACACAAGAGAATGGGAGGCCGCGATGGTCCGCGCACAAACGATGGATGGCACCGCAGTTTTGCAGGTGCGGGAGGTGCGCCTCAGCGCCCCGTGGCAGTGGCTCGACCGCGGATATGAGGATATGCGGGCCACCGCCAAACACAGCCTCGCCTATGGACTTGCGATCGCGCTCGCCAGTTGGGCGCTCACCGCCGGTCTGTGGGTGCTGGGGCTCGGCGCCTGGATCCCGGCGCTGGGCGGAGGTTTCCTGATCGTGGCGCCGCTGCTCGCCGTCGGACTCTACAATCTCAGCCGGATGCGCGAGACGGGGGCCGCCATCGACGCCACATCGATTTTCAAGATCGAAGCCGGCCAACGCCTCCAACTCGTTTATTTCGGGTTTCTTCTCGCATTCATTTACCTGGCGTGGCTGCGCATCGCGATGCTGCTCTACGCGCTGTTCAACTACGGTCACTACGGGCCGCCAACGGAGTTCATGACCTTTGCGCTCACGACGAAGGAGGGGATTTCACTCATCGTCGTCGGCTCAGCCATCGGCGCCGCCATCGCATTCGCCGGATTCGCGGTGAGCGCCGTGTCTGCCCCCCTGCTCGTGGCCCGGCGCGTCGACATTGCAACCGCGGTCCTGACAAGCCTCGACGCGGTGCGGCGCAACTTCTTGCCGATGCTGCTGTGGGCGTGGCTGATCGCACTCCTTGTCGCGCTTGGAATTGCCACCTTCTTTATCGGTTTGATCGTCGTATTCCCGTTGGTCGGTCATGCCACCTGGCATGCTTACCGCGATCTGGTTTCGTCTTCGGGCTGATCCTCATCGAACAGCGCGCGCGCGGCGGCGCCTTCCAGATCGTCGTACTGGCCGCTCCTGACCGCCCAGAAGAACGCACCGAGCGCGAGCACCACGAGCAGCAGGGCGGCCGGCACAAGCAAAAGCAGGATATCCATCAGGGACCTGGCTTTCTCGACGCGAGGCGCAACGCGTTGAGCGTGACGATCAGCGACGAGGCCGACATCGCGACGGCGGCGATCAGTGGCGTGACGATGCCGACGACCGCGAGCGGAATGGCGCACGCGTTGTAGAACGCGGAGAATCCGAGATTTTCAAGCGCCCGGCGCTTTGCAATACGCGCGACCTCCAACGTCTCGACGATCGGGGCGAGCGACGCGCCCTGCAGGACCAGATCGCTTGCCGCCTGGCTGGCATCGATCGCGTTGGCCGGCGCGATGGAGACATGTGCGGCGGCTAGAGCCGGTGCATCGTTGAGGCCATCGCCCACCATCAACACCCGACGCCCCTGATCTCTCAGGGCGATCAGCCGCGCGTTCTTGTCCGCAGGCGTGAGACCCGCCGCCCAATTCGAGATCGCGACCTCGCGCGCGACCGCCTCGACGCATGCGGGCCGGTCGCCGGACAGGAGCATGATCTCAAGCCCCTGCCGCGCCAGCGCTGCCACGGTTTCACGGGCATCGGGGCGCACCTGATCGGTGAAGGAAAAGCGAACCGGGGGTCGTTCGGCAACCGCCAGCCACAACTGCGCGGTTGCGCCTACGCCGCCCTCCGGCGCACCGCACCAGGCGGGCGCACCCAACCGCACGCGCGCACCATCGACGGAGGCCTCCACGCCATATCCCGGCACTTCATGGACATCGGCGGCGGCAGGACCGGGCCCCGCCGCCGCGGCGAGCGCGCGCGCGAGGGGGTGGCGGCTGGCCCGCGCGACCATCGCCGCGCACTGCAGATCCGCGGGTGTGTACTCGCCGCGTTCGAGGGTGAGCGAGTCGGGCGCGGTCAGCGTCCCGGTTTTGTCGAAGACGACGACGTCGATCTCGGCAAGCCGCTCAAGCGCATCGCCTGTCTTGACCAGCACGCCGCGTTCGAACAGCCGCCCGGTCGCAACCACCTGAACCGCCGGAACGGCGAGCCCGAGCGCGCAGGGGCATGTAATGATCAGCACCGCGATCGCATGAACGAGCGCACCGTGCAGTCCCGCGTTGCTGAAGACCAGCCAGCCGACAAACGTTGCGGCCGAAAGGGAGTGGACGAGCGGCACGTAAAGCGCCGCCGCGCGATCGGCGAGTTTGACGTAGCGCGAGCGGGCCTGCTCGCCAGCCTCGACCAGGCGCGTGATTTCGGCCAGCAGCGAGTCGCCGCGCGCGGCGGTCGCGCGCACGACGATGGCACGCGAAAGATTGACCGTGCCGGAATAGACCGCGGCACCCGGCCCGGACTCGACAGGTGCGGTCTCGCCCGTGATCAAGCTGACGTCGAGCGTCGACAACCCGTCCTCGATGACGCCGTTGACCGGAACCTGTTCCCCGAGCCCGACCAGAACCCGGTCGCCGGGCGCGATCTCGCGCACCGGGACGGCCACGATCACGCCCGCCTCGTCAATGCGGCTTGCCACCGCGACCTGCAGGGCCGCGAGACGGCGAGCGGCGGAGCGCGCCTGCCCGCGCAGCCGCAGATCGAGGTAGCGTCCGATGAGCAGCAGGAACACAAGCATGATCGCGGCTTCAAAATAAGTGTCGCCGCCGCCCCCCAGCGCCTCGAACAGGCTGAGCGCGACGGCAAGGCCCACCGCGAGCGAAATCGGGACATCCATGTTGACCTGGCGCACACGCAACGCGCGCCACGCCGACCGGAAGAACGGACGTCCCGCAAACGCGATCGCCGGAAGCGCGATCAGAGCGGACAGCCAGGTCAGCAGCCCGCGTGTTCCGGCGCCCATTTCATCGCCGCCCGACCACAAGGAGATCGAGAACAGCATCACGTTCATCGATGCGGCCCCGGCCACCGCGAGGCACCGCAGCAGGAACCGCTCCGAGGCGCGCTGATGATCCGCTTCGGCCCCCGCGTCATACGGCACCGAATGAAAGCCGAGATCGTGGAGCGCACGCGCAATGCCCGCCGGCGACTGCAATCCGGTTGTCCAGCTCACCGTCAGCTTCTTGGTGGTCAGATTGAGCCGCGCCTGCGTGACGCCGGGAAGTTTTGCAAGGCCACTCTCGATCTTGCGCAGGCATCCCGCACAATGCGCACCGCGAACGGCGAGTTCCAGCGTGCTGTGCCCGTCCGCACCGGCGCGCGCATACGCCGTCGGATCGACAAAGCCGGGGCGATACGCATCGCCGGGCGCAGGCAGGGCCTGCGCTGCTGCCGCTAACGTATCCATAGCCGATTCCGCGTTTCGAAGTCCGCCGCGCCGTCCTTCTGTCCGTTCACGACGACATCCCAGTACGCGGGATGCACGCCTTCAAGCGTGGCTTCGTAGTGCCCCGGCGCCGTCTCGGAAAAATTCAGCGTGTGGTCCTCCCGCGACGTCGCAGGCAGACGCAGGCTGCCCGTCAGGGCAACGCCGGTCACCGGATTCGCTTGCCGATCGCGCAGCGACAGCACGATGACGACCTGCCCCTGCGCAGCGGGTGCGGTCTCGATCCGTGCCTGCCAGCCCGCCTTGTGCTGTGCGTTGCGCGCTGCGAGCGTACTGTTGAAGTGCAATCCCTGGACATAACTATGGGCCGCGTCTTCCCCGCTGAACGTCGTCACCGCATAGGTGATCATCAGCGCGTTCACACCGATCACGACGCCGAAGAAAATCAGCATCATGATCAGGACATCGCGACCCTTCAACGAGGACTGCATCTTTCCTACTCCTGACCGGACAAGAACACAGAGGGATTGTCAGCCATCTCGCCGCTTTGGTGCTCGGTGAGATGAAACACGACCGCGGTTGAGGATTGAGGTGGCCTTGCAATCGTCAGATGGACGCGCACCGGGCGGACGCGGTCGGAGCCGACCACGAAATCGTCGAGCGTTTCGCCTTCGCCAAGACCGGTGGCGCGCGCGGCGAGGCCCGCCGGACCGTCCACGGTCAGCCGATAATGCTGATCGCTGCTGGTCCGGTTGAGGACCTTGATGGTGTAGCCGTTCCGCACGCTGCCATCCGACAGCAGAACGAACGCGGGACTGCGATCGCGCAGAACATTGATGCCGAGCCCGGCGCGGTCGGCCAGGCCGATCAGCATGATCGCGCCGACGGCGAGCAACAGTACGCCGTAAAGCACCGTGCGCGGCCGCAGCAGCCGGAAGCGGGGCGTCTCGCCCGCCGCGCGGCGCTTGATGTTGAGATCGGTGTCGTAGGCGATCAGCCCCTTCGGCCGCTCAATTCGCGTCATCACGTCGTCGCAGGCGTCGATGCACAACGCACAATTGATGCATTCGAGCTGCGCCCCGTCGCGGATATCGATGCCCATCGGGCACGCCGCCACACATTGAAGGCAATCGATGCAATCGCCGCGGCCCTCCCACGGATCGCCCTTCTTGTGCGGCCCCCGCGGCTCGCCGCGATCGACCCGGTAGGTCACGTTGAGCGCCTCTTCATCGATCAGCGCCGCCTGGATGCGGGGCCACGGGCACATATAGGTGCACACCTGCTCGCGCATGGTGCCGGCCAGCGTGTAGGTCGTGAATGTCAGGATGCCGAAAAAGGCGTAGGCGGACACCGGCGCCGTCCCGGTCCAGAAATTTTGCGCGATCGTCGGCGCATCATGGAAGTAGAGCACCCACGCGCCCCCCGTCGCGCCCGCGATCAGGAGCCAGATCGCATGTTTGGCGGTCTTGCGCGCGATCTTGCCCGTCGTCCACGGCGCTTTCGCCATGCGGATGCGCGCGCTGCGATCGCCCTCGACCAGCCGTTCGACGGCGATGAAGAGATCTGTCCATACGGTCTGCGGGCAGGCATAACCGCACCACACACGCCCGAACAGCGCGGTCACCAAAAACAGCCCGAGCGCACCCAGGATCAGCAGACCGGTGATGTAATAGACCTCCTGCGGCCAGATCTCGATTGCAAAGAAATAGAACCGCTGGTGAGGGAAATCGACCAGAACGGCCTGCCCGGGCGCGTTCGGCCCGCGGTCCCACCTGATCCACGGAACAACGTAATAGACGGCAAGCGCCGCGATCAACGCGGCCCATTTCACCGCACGAAAACGGCCATGAACGAGCTTGGGATAGATCGGCACGCGCGCTTTGTAGAGGCTGCGTGACGCCGCACTGTTGACAGCCGAAACGTCCGCGCGATGAACACCCTCAGCCGCGGGTTGTGCGCCCGCGGCGCGCGCATTGCTCACGCCGTGATCCATATCCATCATTGCGCCTTCGCACGGAAACGCAGGCAGGGAAGCTTACTCGCCCCCGCCCCGTTGGTGCACATAAATCGACAACGCCGCGATCGTCGCGGGATCGAGCCGCCCGGCCCATGCCGGCATCACGCCTTGTCGGGCATTGGTAATCGTCGCGCGCAGCGTGTCGCGATCGGCGCCGTAAAGCCAGATGCCATCGGTCAGATTGGGGGCGCCGAAACTGCGCCCGCCCTTTGCATCCGCGCCATGGCAGCTTGCACAATTTTCCGCGAACAGCGGCACGCCGCGCGCGACCGCAGCACCATCCGCCTCAAGGCCCGACAGGCTGCGGACATATTCGACGAGATCGCCGATCTGCGCGCCGGTGAGAACGCCGTCGCGGCCGAACGCCGGCATCTGGGAGAAGCGCGCCTGCGAATCCTCGCTGCGAATGCCGTGCTGGATGGTTTGCCGGATATCGGCGAGCGTGCCGCCCCACAACCAGTCATCATCATTGAGGTTCGGGTACCCTTTCGCACCGGCGGCGCCCGAGCCATGACATGTCGCGCAGTTGTCGCCGAATGCAGACTCACCCGCCGCGAGGGCAAACTGAAGGAGCGACGGGTCGGCCTCGATTTCGCTCAGGGACGCACCTGCGAGCCGGTCCGCATATTGGCTCCTGCTGGCTTTCAGCGCGGCGATATCCCGGTCGACATTGCGGCGCTCCGAGTTTCCGCTCAGGCCATGCGTATAGCCCTGGAATCCCGGCAGCGCAGGCCAGGCCGGCATGAATATCCAATACACGACGGCGACCGCGACCGACGCCCAGAAGACGATCAGCCACCAGCGCGGCAGCGGATTGTTGAGCTCCTCGATGCCGTCCCATTCATGGCCGGTCGTCTCGACACCCGTCGCGTCGTCGATTTTTTTGGGAGAACTCATGGCGTGTCTTTCTTGGCGGGGCGCAGCGGGTGCCCAGGGTCCGGCTTGTCGTCAAGGAGAGGGATACGCGCGGCCTCGTCGAAGCCGCGCTTGTTCGACGGCCACAGGGCGTAAATGACAACCACCGCGAAGACCGCCACGAACAGAAGCATGCCCCAGGTTTGGGCGAAGTGAGCGACGTCGTGATAAGTCATGGCGCTACCTCGCTCCTTCCTCTGCGGAGTAAGTGGAAAAGTCGACCAGCGTTCCGACCATCTGCAGATAAGCGATCAGCGCATCGAGTTCACTCACCACCGCAGGGTTTCCGTCGAAATCGCGCACCTGCGCCTTGGGGTAGCGCGCAAGCAAACCGTCGAGATCATCGGCATTCGGATCGACCTGCGTGAGGAGGTCGGCTTTCGCCTTCGCGATCATCTCGTCGGTATAGGGAACACCGACCGTGCGGTTCGCCTTGAGCATTTCCGTCATGGCGTGCATGTCGAGCGGACGCTTTTCGAGAAACGCGTAGGGCGGCATGACCGATTCGGGAACGACACTGCGCGGGTCGCGCATGTGGTCGCGGTGCCATTCGTCGGAGTATTTTCCGCCAACCCGCGCAA